>WNGB01001655.1_pt1 | contig 36518 bp, 37 predicted proteins | sample 5400681 | NCBI WGS metagenome assembly WNGB01 (sample SAMN13153367, study PRJNA577476) | soil metagenome | isolation source: 115 cm soil or saprolite under grassland replicate 2 | place: USA:California | collected 2016-06-15 | reverse complement strand
TCGAGTCCGCCACGATCGTGAAGAGCTTGGTCGCGCGCACCGAATAGATGCCGTGGCCCGCACCCAGGTACGCATTCTTGTTGTACTTCATCGTGTCCGCCGCATTGTAACGATCGGCGGGATCGTCGGCGTTGTAGCAGAGGAAGTCCACGGCCTGCTTCCCCTCGAGGTCCACGATGCGCAATACCTGCCCCGGTGAAAGAACCGCCGACCAGTTCTCGTTGGGCGCGACCACCACGTCCTGCACGACCTTGCTTGTCATGATCTTGTCTCCTTGTATGTGTTAATCGCGCCGTTGCGGCATCCGATGAAACAGCCGACCAGCTCTGCCTTGAAGGTTCGATGGATGTCCATACCACATGTCCCCCGGTATCCATACGCCTGCGCTGGCATGAGACAAGCCCATCCGGGAACAAAAGGTGATGGCGAGAAAGTCGCAGCCGACGATTCGTTACTGACGTTGGAGGTACGCCTTTCTCGCGAGCAGGAGAGCCCCGAGCACACCCGAGTGATTCCCCAGCTGCGGTGGCACAACATAGGTGTCGATCTCTTCGATCAGAGCGCGCTTCGGAATGTAGCCGTTGAGTGAGCTCCTGAGCTGATGGCGAATCATCGGGAATAGAAAGTCTCGCTGCATGACACCGCCGCCAACGACGATTCGCTGGGGCGACAGCGTACAGACCAACGTGGCAAGAGCGAGCGCCAGGTAGTGGGCCTCCAAGGCCCATGCCGGATGGTCCGCGGGCAAGTCGCGAGCACACTCTCCCCACCGCTGCCTGATCGCCGACCCCGACGCGAGGCCCTCGAGGCAATCTCCATGAAAAGGACAGGTGCCTGGGAATGGGTCTTGTCTGGAATCGTGAGGCAATCGGATATGCCCCATCTCGGGATGCATCAGGCCGTGGACCAGTCGACCACCCGCGACCGCGCCACCTCCGATTCCAGTGCCAACCGTGAGATAGATGAAATCGAGAACATCTCGGGCCGCGCCCCAACGCGCCTCGGCCAGTGCCGCGGCATTCACATCGGTATCGAACCCAACCGGCAGGTTGAATTTTCGCGCCACCGCGCCGGCGAAATCGTAGCTCTGCCACGCTAGCTTGGGGGTTGAGGTGACATGACCGTATGTCTTCGAGGCGGGGTCGAGGTCGACCGGGCCAAAAGACGCAATTCCTATAGCGCGCAACTTCGTTCCTGCTTGTTCCCCAAAGAATCGAGCGGCCTTTTCGAGGGTCACCTCCGGTGACATCGTCGGGAAGGAAGCCACGCTGAGATCCTCGGGGCCCGTGCCGATACCGCAGACAAACTTTGTGCCGCCTGCTTCAATGCCAGCAAAGAGCTCCATGGCCACCTTATTCTCGGCCTCGAGGGCGGCAAAACGTCCGCCACCAACATCCCAAACTGGCGTGACCTCCAAAGCGACGATTGCTGGCCGGCGTCGGCTCCCTACTTGAGAGGGGCCTGCCTGGTAAGGGGCTTCAGGGTCCCTAGGCATCGCTATCCTACTCTTGCTGAAAACGGGGGTAAACACAGCCATGCGAACACCCGACCAGTAAACCGTTGATCGCCGAGAAGCGGTAGACAGCACTTGAGCAGTGGCGGGAGACGGATTGCCTGTTCTTGCGAAAATGCTCAGTCGGCATCACCGGTGAGCGCGGCAGGCTTTACACCGGTGGGGATCTTCGCTACCCTGACGCCGCGGTCGGGGCGCGGCCCCGGGGACCCCCCGCATCGTGCGAGCCCATACGTATCACGGACACCGAGGCCATCGGTCGCGGCGTCATCGTCTTCTGAGGAGACACGCGACATGATCACCGACGTCCCGATCATCTCCGCCGACTCCCACGTCACCGAGCCACCCGACACGTACACCGCCCGGATCGACGCGCGCTTCCGCGATCGGGCACCCCGCCTCGTGCACGACGTCAAGCGCGGTGATCTGTTCGTCATCGACGGGCTCGACAAGCCGATCCCGATGGGGCTCGTCGCCGCCGCCGGCAAGCCGGCGCAGGACCTGGCGATGTTCGGGGCCCGCTTCGAGGATCTGCATCGCGGCGGCTGGGACCCCGAGGCGCGGCTCGCGGACCAGGTGCGCGATGGCGTCAGCGCCGAGGTGCTCTACCCGACCGTGGGCATGATGCTCTGCAACCATCCCGACTTCGACTACAAGCAGGCGTGCTTCGACGCCTACAATCTGTGGATCGCCGAGTACTGCGCCGCGCATCCCGACCGCCTCCTGGGCATCGGGCAGACCGCGATGCGCTCCGTGGACGACGGCATCCGCGATCTGCGGAAGATCCGGGAGCTCGGCCTGCGCGGCGTGATGCTGCCGGGGAACCCGGCGGTGGCCGATTACCACGATCCGATCTACGCGCCCTTCTACGAAGCGGCGATCGACCTTGGGCTGCCGCTCTCCTTCCACATCCTCACGAGCCAGCAGGATACGTTCCGGGTCCGCGGGCCCAAGCTCAACGCGTTCATGTCGATCATCCGCGGCTGCCAGGACCTGGTGGGGACGTTCGTGTTCGGTGGCGTCTTCGAGCGGCATCCGCGCCTGCGCCTGGTCTGCGTCGAGGCCGACGCCGGGTGGGTGCCGCACTTCATGTACCGCATGGACCACGCCTATGACCGGCACCGCTACTGGCTGGCGTCGGGGGCGCTCACGAAGATGCCGAGCGAGTACTTCCGCGAGCACGTCTACACGACCTTCCAGGACGACTGGGTCGCCTTCCAGGTGAAAGACCTGTGCAACATCCGCCGGCTCCTCTGGGCCAACGACTTCCCGCACAGCGACTCGACGTGGCCGCGCTCGCAGGAGCTCCTCGCCAAGCACGCCGCCCACCTGACCGCGGCCGAGCTGCGCCTGATCCTTCACGACAACGTGGCCGAGCTCTACGGCCTTGCGGGAGCCTGAGCGATGGACTTCGATCTCGTCATACGGGGCGGCACCGTCGTCGACGGCACGGGACGTCCGGCCGTGCGTGGCGACGTCGGGATCCGGGGCGGCCGGATCGCCGCGCTCGGCGAGGTGAAGGGCGCCGCCACGCAGACGGTCGACGCCGGCGGGCTCGTGGTCGCGCCCGGCTTCATCGACGTCCACACCCACTACGACGCGCAGGTGATGTGGGACCGAATGCTGACGATCTCGCCCTGGCACGGCGTGACGACGGTGGTCATGGGCAACTGCGGCTTCGGCGTCGCGCCCACGCGCCCGGACCATCGGGGGCTGATCATGCGCACGCTCGAGAAGGTCGAGGGCATGAGCCTCGCCGCGCTCGAGGCAGGGCTCGGTGAGGCGTGGCCGTTCGAGACCTTCCCCGAGTATCTGGACGCCGTCGAGCGCCGCGGCACCGCCCTCAACGTGGCGGTGCTCCTGGGTCACACGCCGCTGCGGCTCTACGTCATGGGCGAGGAGGCGACCGAGCGGCCGGCGACGGATGAAGAGATCGCGCGGATGCGGGCGCTGGTGCGCGAGGCGATCGATGCCGGCGCGATCGGCTTCGCGACCTCGAAGGCGTCCACCCACATCGGCTACGCCGGCAAGCCGGTGCCGAGCCGGGTCGCCCAGTTCGCCGAGATCGAGGCGCTGGCCGGTGCGCTGGGCGAGGCGGGCCGCGGCATCATCCAGGCCACCGTCGGCCGCGACCTGTTCTTCAAGGAGTTCGAGAGCCTCGCCCGGTCAACCGGACGGCCGGTGACCTGGACGGCGCTCCTGGCCGGTATGATGGGCCCCGGCTCCCACCGCGACCTGCTCGAGAAGTCGCGCGCCCTCGTCAAGCAGGGCCTGAAGGTAGTTCCCCAGGTCACCTGCCGGACGCTCAATTTCGAGTTCCAGTTCCGCGAGCCGTTCCTCTTCGAGAGCATGTCGGTGTTCAAGCCGATCTCGGTCGCCGACTTCGCCGGCAAGGTCCGGCTCTACGGAGACCCTGAGTTCCGGCGCGCGTTCAAGGAGAGCTTCGACCGGCCGCGCACCGGCGCCGTGTTTGCCGGCGGGAGCTGGGCGCGCACCTGGATCTCCTGGTGCCCGGTCGACCCGTCGCTGGAGGAGCGCACCGTGACGGAGGTGGCGGCGGAGCGGGGCGTGCACCCGATCGACCTGGCGCTGGATCTGGCCCTCGCGACGAATCTGGACGCGCGGTTCCGGATGGCAGTGTTCAATCACGACGAGGACGAGGTGGCCGAGCTACTCGCGGAGCCCGACGCGGTGCTGGGGCTGTCCGACGCGGGCGCCCACGCGAGCCAGCTTTGCGACGCGTGCTTCTCGACGTATCTGCTGAGCCGCTGGGTGCGGGAGAAGCAGGCGATCGCGCTACCCGAGGCGATCCGCATGCTCACCTCGCGCCCGGCGGAGGTCTTCGGGCTCGCCGATCGGGGACGCCTCGCCCCTGGCCTCGCCGCCGACGTCGTCGTCTTCGATCCGGCCACCGTCGGCGCGAGCAAGCTGCGCCGGGTGCACGACCTGCCGGCGGGGGCCGATCGCCTGGTGGCCGACGCTAGCGGCATCGAGGCGGTGATCGTCAACGGCACGATCGTCCGTCGCGGCGGGCGTGACGCGGTCGCGGCGGACGGCGCGCTGCCGGGCGCGCTGCTTCGGAACGGCTGGGCACGCTAGACGGTCACGGACTCGCTCTCCGAGCCAAGGGGGCGCCCATGAAGGTCGGGATCGCGCTGAACATGCTGACCCAGGAGGGCCGGCCGGATGCGGCCGTGCTCGCCGATCATCTGGCGCTCGGTGATCTCGCCGAGCCACTCGGGTTCGATTCACTCTTCGCCCTGGAGCACCACTTCACGGGCTACGCCATGTCGCCCTCCCCGACCCAGCTCCTGAGCTACTTCGCGGGCCGGACGAAGCGCGTCACCCTCGGCACCGCGGTGATCGTGCTGCCGTGGCACGACCCGGTCCGGATCGCCGAAGAGATCGCCCTGCTCGACATCCTGTCGGGCGGCCGATGCCTCCTCGGGTTCGGGCGGGGAGCCGCCAGCGTCGAGTACGCCGGCTTCCGGGTCCCGATGGAGGAAGCGCGCGCCCGCTTCGTGGAAACCGCGCAGGTCGTGGTCCGGGCGCTCAGCCAGGACGTCTTCGAGTGGGACGGGGAGTTCTTCAAGATCCCGCGGACGTCGATTCGTCCGCGCCCGATCTCCCACCCGGAGCGGCGCATCTACGCCTCGTCGGTGAGCCCCGAGTCGGCCGAGATCATGGCCAAGCTGGGCTTCGGCGTGCTCGTCATCATGCAAAACGAGTGGCCGAAGGCCGCCGAGGACATCGGGCGCTACCGGGAGATCGCGCAGAGCGTGGGGCATGCCCCGCGACCGCCGATCATCCTCACCAACGTCTCGGTGGCCGAGAGCCGCACGGAGGCCCACGAGCGGGCGGTGGAGTACCTCAGCCGCAAGTTCGACTCGATCGACGCCCACTACCGCTTCTCGGACGGTCATCTCGGCTCGGTCAAGGGCTACGAGTCGTACGGCGCGACCGCCAAGACCTACGCCAAGATGAAGGACGCCAACTTCCGGCAGAAGGCGGCGGACTTCTACGTGAAGATCCAGGTCGTCGGCACGCCCGACGATTGCCTGCAGCAGCTCGCGGAGCTCCGGCGGCTCACCGGCCTCGACCACCTGGTCACCGAGTTCGCCTTTGGCGGCATGCCGCACCACGAGGCCGAGCTCAACATGCGCCTCTTCGCCGATCGTGTCATGCCGGTGCTCCAGCAGGATGCCGCGTTCGCGGCTCCGGCGCGGGCCGGTGAGGCGGCGCCGGCCGGGCCATCCGAGGGGATCTTCGCTCCGGCCTGAAGCTGAGCATTTTTGATATCGGCGGTGGCGGGCCGGTGATTGATCCAGCGGTGCCGACCATTTCAGCTCCAGTGCTGGGGACTGAAAGTCGCGTTTCAGGCCACCTCGCAGTAGACGCCTCCAGAACAGGTGTGGGTAAAACCCAAAGGTCGTCGTCAAATCCCCGCAACCAATGGACAGGGACTTCATGCTGTTCATAACCGGTCGGCTGAGAACCGCCCACGAGCCGGCCTAACCCCCTCCTTTTACTTCGCTGTTTGGGCTCGCCATTGGATAAAATGGCCGATACTTCGGAGCCCACGCCGATCATGCGAGTCCTAGCCGCGATCCTCTTCTCCTGCGCCGTCCTGGCGGGGGCTTCCCCCGTCGAGGCCGTGCCGCGATCGGGCGCCGTGGAGATCAAAGGGCCCAAGGGGAGTCTGGGGCAGTTGCCCGTCGAGACAATGGACGACGGGGCATCGTATGTGCCCGCCGAACGCCTGGCCGGTCTGCTCAAGGGCTCCTGGATCGTCAAGGGCAAGACCGGCACACTCACCGTCTCCAAGAAGAGCGCCCTGTTCAGCAGGGATCAATCGCGGCTCATCCTCCAGGGACAGCCGCTCGTCCTCGACAGCGCGCCGCGCGCCACGGCCAAAGGCTGGCTCCTTCCGCTGGACTTCCTCGACAAGGGATTGCCCCGATTGGTTCCGGGCAGCACGGTCATTCGGCCCGTTGCCGCCACCGCCAAGCCTCCGATCAAGCGCGTGGACATGAGCGTGCCGTTCGAGGAGCTGCGCTATCGCTCGTACCCGTCCTTCACCCGCATCGTCGTCGAGGCGGGCGCCGGGCTGTCCTATCTCACGGTCCCAGGCAAGACGGAGATACGAGTGAGATTGAGCGGACTGGTGATCTCCGCTCCCCAAGCGGAGGATATCGGCGACGGGCTGGTCCGGGAAGTCCGGCTGGAATCGGCGGGGCCCGACGGCGTGCTCAAGATCGTACTGGAGAGCCCGGCCGGCGAAGTGAAGACGGCATCGCTTCAGGATCCCTTCCGCGTGGTCGTCGACGTGTACCGTCCGAAGGAAGGCGCCGCGACCCGAGGTCCGCGTCCTGCCCAGGGCAGCGTGCCTCCCCTCAAGCTCATCGTGCTCGACGCCGGCCATGGTGGTCACGATCAGGGAGCCAAGGGGCCGGGCGGCGTGCTCGAGAAGGACGTGGTACTCGACGTGACACGTCGCGCGGCACGCATGATCGGGGACGGCCTGGGCGTCAAGGTGGTGCTCACCCGAAGCACCGACGTCTTCGTGCCGCTGCGCGAGCGGACCAACTTCGCCAACAAACAGCGCGCGGATCTCTTCGTGTCCATTCACGCCAATGCGCATCCGCGGGCCGTCTCGGAGGGCGTGGAGACGTACTTCCTTTCCTCCGAGGCCACCGACAACGAATCCCGGCAGATCGCCGCGATCGAGAACGGGGTGGTGCAGCTCGAGACCCCCCAGTCGCGTCAGAAGACGGACCTGCTCAAGAGCATCCTGTGGGACATGGCGCAGTCCGAGTTCCAGCAGGAGTCGAGCTTCCTCGCGGAAACGGTGCTGGACTCGATGACCCAGTCCCTCCATCTCGTCAATCGCGGCGTCAAGCAGGCCGGGTTCTATGTGCTGGGGGGGGCCGCCATGCCCGCCGTCCTCATCGAGATCGGCTTCCTCACCAATCCGAAGGAAGAGAAGAAGCTGGCCTCCCCGGAGCACCGGGACGCGATCGCGCGCGCCATCTACGCGAGTCTGGCCGAGTACAAGCGCCGCTATGACCAGCGAGTGCGCACGGCGGCCAAGGCCGAGATGCCTCGATGACCGTCCGCCATGATGGACGGGCCGCGGATCAGCTGCGGCCGGTCCGGATCACCCGCGACTATCTGCGCCACCCCGAAGGCTCGGTGCTCGTGGAGTTCGGCGACACCAAGGTGATCTGCACCGCGTCCATCGAGGACAAGGTCCCGCCCTTTCTGAAGGGCCAGGGCAAAGGCTGGGTGACGGCGGAGTACGGTATGTTGCCGCGCTCGACCAACACGCGCATGAATCGCGAGCGGGGCGGGCCCAGCGGGCGATCGCAGGAGATCCAGCGGCTGGTGGGCCGCTCGCTGCGGGCGGTGGTCGAGATGGCCAAGCTTGGCGAGCGCACGGTGTGGGTGGATTGCGACGTCATTCAGGCCGACGGCGGCACGCGGACGGCCGCCATCACCGGAAGCTTCATCGCCATGGCCGACGCCATCGGCACCGTGGTCAAGGCGGGCGCATTGCCGAGCCTGCCGGTGCGGGACTGCGTGGCTGCCATCAGCGTAGGTATCGTCCGGGGCGCGCCTGCCCTCGACCTGGACTATGTCGAGGACTCGAGCGCCGAAGTCGACATGAACGTGGTCATGACCGGAGCGGGCGCTTTCGTCGAGGTGCAGGGCACGGCGGAACAGACGCCCTTCGGTCGGGAGAGCCTCAATACCATGCTCGCGCTGGCGGAGCAGGGGATCGGGCGTCTGGTCGCGCTTCAGCGGCGCGCCGTCGACGCGCGGGGCGAGGTCTCCTTCGTCCTCTGATCGGCCCCTCGTTCTCGCCACGGCCAATCGCGCCAAGGCGCGCGAAATGGCCGCGCTCCTCGAAGGCGTCCCGTTCCGTATCGTGAACCTCACCGACCTCGCGGACATCACGCTCCCACCCGAAGGCGAATTCTCTTACGCCGACAATGCGCTCGGGAAGGCGCGCGGGGTCGCGCGGGCTACGGGCGAGATGGCCTTGGCCGACGATTCCGGGATCGAGGTGGATGCGCTGGGCGGCCGCCCCGGCGTGCTCTCGGCGCGCTATGGCGGGGACGGCTTGAGCGATCCCGAGCGCTGCCAGGTCATGCTGAACGAGATGAGGGGGGTGCCAGTCGAGCGACGGGGCGCGCGATTCCGCTGTCTCGTCGCCATCGTGTGCCCGCGGCGCGGGCTCGAGACGATGGTCGAGGGCGTGGTAGAAGGCGTCTTGCTCGATGCTCCGCGCGGGGCGGGGGGCTTCGGCTACGATCCGCTCTTTTTCTACCCGCCTCTCGGCAAGACCTTCGCCGAGCTGTGTGCCGAGGAGAAAAACCGAGTGAGTCATCGCGCGCAGGCCTGCCGCCAGGCGCGTGCCTGGCTGCTCTCCCAGCCTTGAATGGCCTTCCACGCGGGCGGTATACTCGCCGGAGACACCGGGGTGTGGCGCAGCCCGGTAGCGCACCTGCTTTGGGAGCAGGGAGTCGGAGGTTCAAATCCTCTCACCCCGACCATTTCCACGACTCGCCGGCGCCGCCCACTCGCGGTCGCCGGCGAGCCATCCTGCAGCGCACGACCCAGAACGACCTCTCAAGGGGGGAGAAGCGATGGCAAGCGTGAAGCGGGTGGAGTATTTCAAGATGATGGTGCCGAATCGCGCAGGACAGGGCGCGCGGGCGCTCGACGAGCTCCACAAGGCCGGCATCAATCTGATCGCCTTCTCCGGCTTCCCGCAGGGCAGCGGTGCGCAAATGGACTTCATTCCCGAAAAGCCGGCGGCCTTCCGCAAGGTCGCGAAGAAAGCCAAGTGGAAGGTCGCCAAGTCCAAGCGCGCCTTCCTCGTCAGCGGTGAGGACCGGGTCGGGGCGGGCGCCAAGCTCCTCGGCAAGCTGGCGGACAAGCGGATCAACGTGATCGCCATCGACGCCGTCTGCGCGGGCAAGGGGCGCTACGGCGCGATTCTCTGGGTCTCGCCCGCTCAGTACGCTCGAGCGGCGCGTGCCCTAGGGGCTCGGTAGCCCGCGGGCATGACCGAGCCCGTCGCGGCCATCTCTCGAAGGAGTGTGCTGCGGCTGGCCTCGATGGTGGCGGGGCTGGTGGCGGCACGTGGCCTGGTGGCCCAGGCCGCTGCCCCGCCAGGCCCCGGCGGTCCCACGGCTGATGAAGCCCTGCAGCGGCTGCTCGCCGGGAATCAGCGGTTCATGAAGGGAGAGACGACGAATCCTCGTCGCGCGCCGGACGATTTCCGGCCGCTCGCCGCGGGGCAGCGGCCCATGGCAACCATCCTCGGGTGCGCCGACTCGCGAGTGGCCCCCGAGCTGCTCTTCGATCAAGGGGTCGGCGATCTGTTCATCGTGCGCGTCGCGGGCAATGTCGTGGGCGGGGGCGGCGCGCTCGTGAAGGGCAGCATCGAATACGGAGTGGCCGAGCTCGGCGTGCCCCTCGTCATCGTGCTCGGCCATAGCGAGTGCGGCGCGGTCAAGGCTGCCATCAAGCACATGGACGATCGTGACCCTCTGCCGGGGGCCATCGGCGAGCTCGTGAATCGGATTCGACCCGCCGTCACCAAGGCGAGCGGGATGCCCGGCGATCGGCTCAGCAACGCCATCCGCGCCAACGTCGCCATCGGTGTGGAGATTCTGCAGGGGCTGCAGCCCATTATTGCGCCCGCGGTGAAACGCGGCCAGATCAGGGTGGTGGGCGCGCTCTACGATCTCCGCACCGGCGGCGTCACGCTGACTGCGTGACGCCGCCCGTCCCCCGTCAGGCCACCGCGCGATCCCACCATTGAAGCGCTGTCGGGGCTGGGGTATCGTCATGTCGCTCGACCTGCGCCCCGACGGCACCCCGACAATCTCTCATAAGGAGCGATGATGGCGAATTCGGCGGGATATCACGAATCAGAGAGCAAGCTCAGGCCGGAGACCCAGGACAATCACCGGGCACTCACCTCCCTGCAGGAAGAGCTGGAGGCGGCCGATTGGTACGATCAGCGCGTCGACGCGGCGACCGACCAGGATCTTAAGGACATCCTGGCCCACAACCGTGACGAGGAGAAGGAGCACTTCGCCATGCTGCTCGAGTGGTACCGGCGGCGTGACGCCAAGATGGACACGCACCTCAAGGAGTACCTCTTCACGAGCGGCTCGCTCATCGCGCGGGAGCAGGCCGGCGCGGGTGGAGGGGCCGGCACGGAGACCTCGGGGGGAGGCGGCACGGACTCGCTCGGCATCGGTAGCCTGAAGGGGGGCCACGGGCTATGAACAATTTGAAGCGTGAGCTCGCCCCCATCTCGAGTGCGGCGTGGAAAGAGATCGACGCCGAGGCTACTCGCGTCCTCAAGCTGAAGCTCGCCGGGCGGAAGCTCGTGGACTTCGACGGGCCGCTCGGACCCACCGCGGCCGCCGTGAACACTGGGCGCCGCGAGCCGCTCGGCAGCGCGCCGATCGCCGACATCGAGGCGTCCCGGCGCCAGGCGCTGCCCCTCGTCGAGCTGCGCTCGTATTTCGAGCTCTCGCGCGAAGAGCTGGACGCGGTCGAGCGTGGAGCAGAAGACCCCGAGCTGCAGCCGCTCATCGATGCGGCGACTCGAATCGCCTACGCCGAGGACACCGCGATTTTCCACGGCTACGCGGCCGGCGGCATCAAGGGCATCGACCAGGCCTCCGCCCATCCCATTCTGCCCATTTCCGACGACTATCAGGCGTACCCGCACAGCATCGCGGAGGCGACGCGGCTCCTGCGCCTGGCCGGGGTGGACGGGCCTTACGCCATTGCCATGGGCCCTCGTTACTACACCGGGCTCACTCAGGCGGTGGGTGACGGAGGCTACCCGGTACTAAACGTCGTCCGCAAACTGGTGGACGGCCCGCTCGTGTGGGCGCCTGCCGTCAACGGCGCGGTGGTGCTGAGTCTCCGTGGCGGCGACTTCGAGCTGACCGTAGGCCTCGATCTGTCGATCGCCTACCAGAGCCACACGGACAAAGCGGTGCGGCTCTATCTGGTCGAGAGCATGGTCTTCCGCGTGCTCACACCCGAAGCCGCGGTGGCCTTGGCCCACAAGGACAGCAAGGTCGCCAGGAAGCGCTGATCCTGCCTGGCGCGGCGTAGGCGGCAAGAAGGCAGGGGCGGCAGGTCGGCTCGGGCATGACCTTCGCCGGACGGCAGTGCGGAATATGGTGAACGCTGGTGTGCGCGAGCGCGTGGCTATGAAGGTGACGGGCCACAAGACACGATCAGTATTCGACCGATACCACATCGTGAGTCTCGGAGACCTCCAAGACGTAGCACGCCGACTCGCCGCCATGCCTGAGGCACGTCAACAGCGCTGAAGAGGTGGATCGATCTATGGATCTCGGGGCCTTTCGGGTTGAATCAATCCTTTTCGACCAAGCTGCAACCGCTGGGCACGGGAGGGTGGCTTTGAAGGACATAGACGAGGTGAGGAAGCAGGTAGATGAGATGAAAGGAAGAGGCCCGCCTAGTTGTCGGTGAGTGTGGAGAGAAGAAGACTCCGGATCGTGGATTGTGCCGAGAATGTCGAAAAGACCTCGGATACGACTTGCGCTCGGCGAGCCCCGTCAAGTCAGAGGGTAGGTAAGGCGTCGCGTACGTCCGGGGGGCAGTTTTGGCCCGACGACTCCTTCGATGACTTGGCTGGTCGCTGGTTCATCCATGAGAACGGACCGGGCGTCAAGCCTTTGCCGCGAGTCAGCGGGGCTTTGGCAGGTTGCCGGCTATCTCCACGACGGCGGCGATGATCGCGCTCGCCTGCTTGGATTTCGCGTTCAGGTTGTGGATGGCCGCCACCGCGTCCCGCATCCCACTCAGCGCCTCGTCGCTTGGAGCGGCGATGCTTTTTGTGCTGAGTTTTAAGGCCGCCTTTTCGTCGAGGAGATCGTCGGCAGCCGCTTGCAGGCGCAGTAGTCCCGCCTCAATCTGCAAGTCTTCGGCATTCGAGAGAATCACTGTTCTGCGGCGTTCGCGCAGCTTTGCTTTCCCTTCCATGAGGCCGAGTATCCGTTGATCGTACTTCTGAAGCACTCGCTCCTGTGCGTCCTCGTCCATCTCGCTGAATAGTGGCACAACGCGTCTCCTTCTTCTCGCGACGTGACGGGTCTACTTACTCGACGGCACTTTTTGAGCCTCTTCGGCGGCCTTCTTTGCCTCGTCCTGAAGCTTCTGGACCTCGTCACCCACCGCCTTGAGGTAATTGAAGAGAAACGCGCTCTGCTCCCTGAATCCTGGCGGCTCAGCGAGATCGCTAAGTTGTTGGACGAGGCTCTTGAACTGCTGGGACTGCGTGTCGAACTTTGCCTGCGTGGCCTTGAGGCCCGCCGCCTCCCGAGCTTCTCGATCAATGAGACTCTGCTCCGCGGCGACCGCGTCGTCGGTGGCCTTGACGACGCCCTCGTAGAGCCTCAACTCGCCGTTCCGGTCCACGAGCGACCAGACTGCCAGTTGGGCCTGCAACCCGGATTCGACGGCGGCAAGGTCCCGTCGCTGTGCGGCCAATCGCTCCACGCGGTCGGCCGCGTCGGCCTCGAGCGTCTTGGCGTACTCGGAGAGGGCACGGTTGAGCTGATCGACGTGCCCGCCGACCGCCCGTGTCGTATTCTGGACCACCGTGTGCGTGGTGCAGCCCACGGTGGCGACCACGAGCGCAGCCAGCCAGCCGTACCTGATCGCGCGCTCTGTGGTGATCATTGGTACACCCCTACTGCGATGGCCATGATCGCGAGTGCGTTGATGAGACGCGCGATCTCCTCAGAGGTGATGCCGCCTTCATGATAGGCGGTGATCTCGCTCAGCGGCGCCCGAATGAGGTCGTTCCATGTGGTGATTGCGATCTCGGTCATTTCCAGTGACTGGGCTCTATAGCGATCCCGCAACCTGGCGTTCAGGACATTCATCCTGTTCTCGGTGGATTGCTTCGCGAAGCCGTAGGCCACCAGGGCCTCGGCGATACGTTGCCGACCGATCGGCCTCGACGAGGTGAACGTGTCGAACAGGACAAGTTTCAGGTCGACGTTCTCCTGGTCCCGGGCCAGAATCACGTTGTCCATGACTCTAATCCACGCGGCCACCCCATCGGCGTGGGCCTCACGCTGGAGTTTCAGGATCGTGACGATGTCCTTCTTTGCGTCGCGTACCGCCTGAAGCCGGCGGTAGTGCAAGCGCTGGATGGCGAGTTCGAGGAGCAGGACGTTCACCGGAGGCACGTCGGTAGCCTTGAATCGGGCCGCGATGTCCGGATACCTCTTGACGATGGCGAGGAGTTGCTGCGTCGGTTTGGCGGCCGCGGCCTTGGGGTCACCGCTGAGTGCCTTCGTGTTCGACAGGATCGTCTCCAGCAGATCAGTCTTGATTTGGACCTGGAGAAGCTCCGCCGCCTTCTGCGAGGCCTCCACCACCCCGTCGATCGACCTAACCGCTTTGCCCAGTTTGGCTTGCGCGGCCTCGACCTCAGCCTTGGCCGCCGCCGTCTCTTGTCCACCGAGCCGCTTCGCCGCTTCCTGTTCCGCCTCGGCGAGTTTCTCTTTAGCGGCGTTGTAGTCCTTCAAGAGGGCGTCTGCGGCGGCCTCACTCTGGCTCAACTCTCCCTCAAGCTGGGTGATCTGCTCAACAATCCTCCGATATTCCGGGTCCGCCATGAGGGCGTCGTCGGCCTCTTTCACGGTGTCTTCCTGCTCCTTGAGCTTCCGACACGCCCGCGAGATGACCGTCGTGTACTGGTTCCACTTGAAGGGGGGTTCGCCGGGGGGCGGAGGAGGAGGAACCTGGTCGGCCGGCACCTTGGCGAGCACTGTCTTGCAGTCTGTATCTTGCGTACCCGGAGCAGGATTGACCGCCTTGTAGTCCTCGACAAACGCCCGGAAGGTCCGGCGGTCGTTGCCAAGCTGCAGCTTATTCGACGCGCGGTTGCGGATGGATCGCGCAGCGATGAGTCCGGACTTCGAATAAGTCCCGTCCTTGAGGAGGTCATACGGTCCGAGTGCGTCCTGCACTTCGGGAACCAGCGTTCTCCAGCCAGGTCCCAAGCCGGACTTGTCCGGCTCGGCGTCCGGCTTGTCCGGCTCGGCACCGATTACGGCGGCGAGGTCGACCTTCGCGAGCACTTCCGACACGCGCTGTCGCGTCTCCAGCTGGGCCTTCGACAGTTCGGCCATGTTGCCGCGGCTGGTCGTCACGAGCGAGTCCACCTTCAGCTTGTCGTAGGTGTCGAGCGCTGTTCGAGCGCGTTTAGCGTTGTCTGGATTGTGCAGATGAAGCGAGCACCCCGCGACCGCAATCGCCGCCGCGGCTACCAGCGCCAACCCCAACGGCCTCGCCCCCACTCTCGCGACGCTGGGCCAGCCGCGTGGTGGGTGGATGGAGGTGGTAGTGGTGTCTGGTACTGCGGTGACCACTGGCGAGAGGGCAGCCACCCGTCGGACGCTTGGCCACCGAGGCCGCGGCGAGCTTTCGAGTAAGGCCAGAGTCGATCGACGCATCATAGCGGCTCGCCTGCTCATAGAGCCGACGCGAAGTCGGTGGCCGGCGCGAGCCCCATGCCGTATCGGGCAAGGGGAACCGGTTCTCGCAAGAGAGTTGCGTGGCGAGGGCCGACGAAATCCTGTCTCGGCTCTGTGCCCTCTGGATGCGGCGCGGGTAGTAACATACCGTCTCCTCTGGGTCGCGTTTCTGCGTTTCTCTTCCGGGGACGTTCTAGTGTCCGCAGGACCAAAGACATAAGCTCTGCCCGTCCAGCTGGCCTTTACTCCGGAGATGTTACGAGGGAGCGGATCAGGAACCCTCCCTCGATGCCTTGAACCGAACCGCTTGCGGCGCAGGAAGCAACCGGAGGGTAGTGGAGGCATTGAGCAGCGTCAAGGGAATCTGCGTCCATCGCCCTGAGTGCTGGAACTCCCGGGGTTGCCCTCTCGAATCGCTGCAACCGTACGTCATTTGACGTATGATCCTCGGCCGCGTGCTCCCAAGACTCCCGCGATCAGGGTGCGACGGACACGATTGACGTCCTGCTGCCGTAGTCGGCCTCACTTCTTCGCCGGGTCAAGAGTGTTCCCGCGGTCACTTCGTACTTGTCGGGTCTGGGGAAGAAGTGGTTGACGTGCCATCCCTTCTCCAGCCAATCGCCAGAGCGGCCGTCGGAGTCGATGTGCTTGAACAGCCAGCAGCATTCGTACTCGTCACGGGCGCCCGCCGAATTGGAAGCATCGCTAGCGAAGACGGCGCTGAGCTCGACAGCCTGACACCGGCTCCCCGACAGCGGCTGCTGGCGAGAGGGCTGCGCCATGGAGGGTCACGATCTGACGTGCGGAAATCGCCGCCAGAGCGCGGGGCCAGGGAGAAGGGCCGGGTGCTCGACGATGCCCGCAGGTGCCGGCTCGTGGGCACATTTTAGGGCACACAAGCCATTCGGAAGTTGCTGAAACTTCCATAAGTAGCGATAATTCAAGGACGCGCCCGTAGCTCAGTTGGATAGAGCATCGGCCTTCTAAGCCGAGGGTCGGGGGTTCGATTCCCTCCGGGCGCGCCAATCAATCAGGGACTTGCGAGGCGCCATCGGACCGTCCGCCTGTCGATTCTACGAGTTCTCTACGGTTCTGAAAAAACAGCGACGGCGCCCGGTGTTCTGGGCCGGCTTCGGTGTCGGCACAGCCTTCTGGTATCTCGCCAAGCCCCCAAGATCGAAGTAGTCCACCTTCAGTCCCTCGCTGGGCACTCAGGCGTCAGGTACGTTCGCCTCCGTGCTTTCACCATGCCATTCGCGAGAACGACGGCGGGCCTCTGTCCTGTGAACCCCCGGGGATGCCGATTTAGCGCGACGAACACGGGGAGCACGTTCCGACGCGCCCGTACTTGTGTTGGCACGGCTATGGGACTATCCTCACGGCCCCATGAGCATCACCTTGGCAGGTCGTGCAGTTGAGCTATGCCGCGCCAGTCAGGAGCATCTGGACGCCTCTAGCCGCTTGCTCGCTCACAGCCGTCGGCTCCTCAGGCGGGCGTGGTGGATTACGGGTGCCTCCGATGTCGACGGAGACGGCAACCATGGGGCGACGGGCGTCATCCACATTGAATGTCGGAAACACTCGAGGCAACCGTCGGAGTACTTAGTGAGTTTCGGCGGCCACAAGGATGCGGTGGGCACCTTCTTCATCGGCCAAGCAATCGGCTTCGATCCCCTGACTGCGCTCCTGCGGAAACTCGGCGTGCCCACTCCGGCCATGCAGACCGCTCTTCAGGTGCTGATGGCAGAACCGCACCACAGAATCCCGAACGTGACGCTGACCCCGGCCCGCATCCGTGAACTTGGCTTGTAGCGCCTGATTTCGCGAAACGAGCTCGGCCGCAAGAGCGGGGGCCGCTCGATATTCCCATCGGCATCTCGGTATTCGATCACGACGTTGCGGCCGTCGACGTAACCGAGGTCGCGCAGTCCTTGACGGAAGGCCCCTCCAGGCGCGGCACCGGCGGCGAGGCTGGTCGCCCAAGAGGAACCTTGGCTGCCTGCTGGGCCTCGGTGGCGAACGGCGCGGCGACGAGGCCGCCCGCCACCGTGCCGATGAAGGCGCGCCGCTCCATCACCGGGTCTCTCTCCGCAGGCGGTCTGCGAGTCAGACGGGCGGGGATGCTGGGTATGGCGCGACCGGATCGAGTCCAACCAGGAGCCCTCCTGACAGGCTGTGCGGGCCTCTGGCAGAGTCAGTAGCTCTGATGCCCACTACCGTTCTGAGGATCCGCGAGGCAGCGCGGCGGACAATGCCGTCGCGGGCTTGATAGCCAGTACCGTGTTGTAGGCGTTGCCGAAGACGAACCCCTTGGATGTCTGCCAAATGATTCGTTCCAATTCCACGAACGTGCGCATCCTGAGTCGGTACTTCCACAACAGCATGTGCTGAATGAAGTTCCAGGTCAGACCCCAGGCCCAGAACGGCAGTCGCCGATAACGAATCGGGTCGAAGCCGACTCGCCGCGTCTTGTAGACGAGGAGATTGGCGCCGAGAAAATTGTAGCGCCAATTGTCGAAGAAGGCGGTGACGCTCCGGTAATCCTCCTCGCGGTGACAATGATCGAGCGACCCTGGTGAGCGGATCATCAGGCGCCCTCCCGGCTTGAGCAGTCGCCAGCAGCGCGCCAGCCAAGCGTCCAAGTCCTTCGTGTAGCCGATAGATTCGAGCGCATAGATGGCGTCAAAACTCTCGCTCGGGAGATCGAGGATATCGAAGTCGGTGACGATCACGCGCACGCGCCCGCCAAACGTTGAGAAATTCCGTCGGCAGATGGCCGCCTGCGCCGAGGAATTGGTCACGCACACAATTTCTACGTTGTACCGACGGGCAAGGTGGGAGGCCGCCGCGCCCGATCCGCACCCGAGCTCCAGCAGTCTCATTCCGTCCTTCGGCTTCAGCAGAGCGCGTTCGGCTTCGTACGGACACGTGAAGGCCGCCCGCGGAAAGACACACGTGCTGTAATTCGCTTGCTCGTCGCGATATGCGCCGAACACGTCGTCGTAGGTGCGATTCTCGTCGTCGTGCTTGAGAACATCATCCGCGCGTGGTGTCCACTCGACAAGTTGGCGCTGCTCGAATTCGTTCAAGTGGTGCCCAAGCTCGCTTGCGTCCTTCGGATGCGTCACGAGGAGAAACAGGACGTAATGAAAAAGGTTGTATGCCACGAAGAGCCCGACCATGGTCGCCATGACCAACCGCAGTATCGAGACCGTGTCCAAGAGTCACTCCTCGACGCCGCCTCTCGCAGGCTCGCACCACTCCTTCTGAGCTCCGGCAGCTCACTACCGGCGTCTGAGTCCTGCGGTGCGGTGGCTTACTTCGGTAGAGGGGGTTCCTGGACCTGGGCCACGGGCGTCCCACAGCGGGGGCAGTGGCTCCAACCGGTCTCGAGCGGGTTCCTGCAATGCGCGCATGCTGGCAGCGCCGCCGCGAGTTTCGGCGGTGGAGCCGGCTCCACCTCTGTCTCCACTCCTATCCCCTTCTTGAATTCCTTCATCGACTTTCCGAGTGATTTCGCGAGGTCCGGCAGCTTGCTCCCCCCGAACAGCACGAGCACGATCACGAGGATCACGACCAGCTCTTGAGCCCCAAGACCAAACATGGCTGTCTACCTCCCGTCGTATCGCACGCCCCCGCTGTGCCCTCTCAAAGTGCCCGCACATGGGCAAGTGTACCTCGCGAGCCAATCTCCCTCGGCGCGGCGTCCTTGCCTTCGCACGAGCGTGGGGTCTACGCTGACGTCTCATGGTCACCGTGTTGGCGAACCGGTCGATTGAGCGCTGTCGCGCTGGAACGAAGGGCGTCGTCCATATCGTGCGTCAGAATCACCCCGACGATGCGTCGAGACCGTCGACCTTCCTGATCAGTTTTGACGGAAAGAAAGATGGGATCGGAGTGTTCTATCTTGGTCGGGCCACTGGCCTCGACCCCTCGTGGCGCTCATGCAGAAAATAGGCGTCTCGCCGGGCGAGGTGGACACGGCCCTTCAGGCGCTCGCGGAACGACCACAACACGAGATTGCGAACATCGTGCTGACGCAGGGCACCATCCGCGAACTCGGCTTGTAGCTGTCTCACGCCCCCTAACTACCCCTTCAGCAGATCCAGGAGGTATTGGCCGTAGGCGTTGGGCAGGCTGTGGGCGAGCGTCTCGAGCTGACCGGCAGTGATGAAGCCCTTGTGATAGGCGACCTCTTCGATGCAGGCGACCTTGAGACCCTGCCGGAGCTCGATGGTCTCGATGAAGGTGGAGGCCTGCAAGAGCGACTCATGCGTTCCCGTGTCGAGCCACGCGAACCCTCGCGAGAAGGGCTCGACGTGGAGCTGGCCGCGGGTCAGGTACTCACGATTGACGTCCGTGATCTCGAGCTCGCCGCGCGGGGAAGGCCTGAGGGCAGCGGCGATGTCGACGACTTGGTTGTCGTAGAAATAGAGGCCGGTCACCGCGAAGTGTGACTTGGGCTTGGCGGGCTTTTCCTCCAGCGATAGCGCGCGCCCCTCCGTGTCGAGCTCGACCACGCCGTAGCGCTCCGGTGATTTCACCGCGTAGGCGAAGATGGTGGCGCCCGCGAGCCGGCGGCCCGCGCGGGCGAGCATGTCCTGGAAGCCCCGTCCATAGAACAGGTTGTCTCCCAGCACGAGCGCCACGTGATCCTTCCCCACGAATTCCCGGCCGATGATGAAGGCCTGGGCCAGACCCTCCGGCTTCAGCTGCACCGCGTAGCGGATGGAAATGCCGATGCGGCTTCCGTCGCCGAGCAGGCGCTCGAAGCCGCCGATGTCCTCCGGCGTCGAGATGAGGAGGACGTCGCGGATGCCCGCGAGCATGAGGGTGGAGAGGGGATAGTAGACCATCGGCTTGTCGTAGATGGGCAAGAGCTGCTTGCTCACGGCCCGCGTGATGGGATAGAGCCGAGTTCCGGAGCCGCCGGCCAGGATGATGCCTTTGTTGCAAAGCATGGTCGTCATATGGCTTCGAGAGTAGCAAAAATCCGCCACTTCTTCTTCATGCACGCGCCACACGCCGGCAATACTCCGGGCCCACCCTCGGGGCCAAGGGAGGGTCAACCATGAAAGCAGACGAACTGATCAGCGAGCTCCGATCGTCCCAGACCGACCTCGCCCGCTTCGTCGAAGCGGTGATTCGGGACAGCATGCCCTATGTCGTCGTGCCGTCCGAGGCGGTACGCGCGTGGCAGCGTCGGGAGCCCCAGGCGTGGGCGAAGGTGGCGGGCTGGCTGGAAGCCCATCACGTCGCGGTGGTGGCGGTGTAGGCCGAGCGAGCGATCAGGACCGGAGGGCGCGCGGCCAGGCCCGGTGGGTCTCGTTGGCCATGATGGCGAGCGCGGCCGTGATGAGCAGGATGCCCACGCCGAAGGTCAGCCGGGCGAGCGACGGCGCCCAACCGAGCAGGTGCAGCTGTCCCAGGAGATAGTTCCAGTCGTGCACGGTACCGTCGCCGCCCAGCAAGGGGAGCGCCTGCGTCTTCGCGTCCGCCATGTAGATGGCGACGTCCGTGATGCTCTCGCCCGTCCAGAAGAGCGCCACGGCGAAGGAGGCGAGGTGCCGCTGGTGAAGGAAGGTCAGGGCGCACACGGCAGGCAAGATCACCTGGAGCGCCGAGCCCCCGAGAATCTGGAAGAAGCGTGGGAAGACGAGCGCGAGGACGTGGCCGGCCTCGTGAATGACGAGGTCGATGCCGTTAGTGAAGCGGAGCGGACCGCTCGCCGAGTCGAAGCTGAGCTCTCGCTGGAGGACCTGCCAGCCGAGGATCGCCATGACGAGCAGGCCTAGGGCCCGCCCGGCTACGGCGGCCCGGGCGACCAGCGGACTCTCAGCCTCCGGCCTTGGCGGCGGGTACGGCGCTCGAGTCGGGATGGCCGTCTCCGTCGATGGCGCAGACCGCCGCCGCGCCGTCGCGATGAATCGACAGATCGCGGATGGTCGGATGCTCGCCACAGACCGGGCACTTCGGATCGCGCTTCAGCTTCACTTCGCGGAAGCGCATGCCGAGGGCGTCGTACGTGAGGAGCCGCCCAATGAGCGGCTCGCCGATGCCGAGGAGAACCTTCACCGCTTCCGTCGCCTGCACCACTCCGACTATGCCTGGGAGCACGCCCAGGACACCCGCCTCGCTTCAGGAGGGGACGAGGCCGGGCGGGGGCGGTGTCGGATAGAGACAGCGGTAGCAGGGCCCCTGGTTCGGGGCGAAGACCGAGGCCATGCCCTCGAACTGGAAGATGGAGCCGTGGATGTTGGTCTTGCCCGCGAGATAGCAGGCGTCATTGACGAGGTAGCGGGTGTCGAAATTGTCCGACCCGTCGATGACGAGATCGTAGTCCTTGATGATGTCCATCACGTTGTCCACGTCGATGCGTGTGGGCAGCTTGATCACCTTCACGTCGGGATTCAGGGCCTGGATGGTCTCCGCGCCCGAGTCCACCTTCGGCCGCCCCACGCTGGCTGTGGTATGGAGCACCTGACGCTGAAGGTTCGACACGTCCACCACGTCGCCGTCCATGAGTCCCATGGTGCCCACGCCCGCCGCGGCCAGATAGAGCGCGGTCGGGGAGCCCAAGCCGCCCGCCCCGATGAGCAGCACCTTGGAGCGCAGAAGCTTGCGCTGTCCCTTCTCGCCGACCTGCGGGAGAAGGAAATGACGGCTATAGCGCTGGATTTGGTCGCCGGAGAGCGGCGTGTCTTTCACCACGGGCAGCCCCGACTGGGCCCAGCGCTGGAAGCCACCTTGGAGATTGGTCACGTTCGTATAGCCGAGTTCGTGGAGAGCCTTGGCCGCGAGCATGGAGCGCAGTCCGGTCTGGCAATAGAGCACCACAGGCGTGGACGGCTCCGGCGCGACCGTGCCGATCCTGAACTCGAGGAACCCGCGGCTGATATTGGTGGCGGCGTCGATGGAGCCGTCGCGATACTCGTCCGGGTCGCGGACATCGACGACGACCACCGGCTCGCCTGCGTCGAGACGCTTCTTCAGCTCGGCGGGCGGCTGCTCCGGAATGACCTGCCGCGCTTCACCCAGCATGTCCTTCAGCGTTTTCATGCGCTCACTCCTTGCTTCGATACTCCCTCTGGAATCGGCGGTTTCATGTTACCACCATTCCCGGTCGGATCAAGGTACAACGCCGTCCTTCCTGTCCAAGCGCGGTCAAGACTGCTATAATCGGCAGCGAAATGAAAGGGTTAATCCTCACCGGAGGTCTCACTTCATGCGCCTGAACGATGAGGCCCAGCGCGCCTTCTCGGTTCAGGACTACGCCGCCCAGCCCATCATCCAGGGTGTGGAGGTCGTCGAGCTGAAGCGGTTCGCTGACGATGGCGGGAGCCTCACCGAGTTGGGACGTCTCAGCTCAGGTCTGCTCGCGGCCTTTGCGGGCTTCGAGGTCAGGCAGGTCAACTACAGCGAGATGGACGCCGGCGTGATCAAGGCCTTCCACCTTCACCGGCGGCAAACCGACGTCTGGTTCATCCCACCCAGCGACAAGATGCTGGTCGTGCTGGTCGACGTGCGGGCGGGGTCGCCGACGGAAAAGGTGGCGCGGCGGATTCCCATGGGCGACGGCGCCTCGCGGCTCGTGCGTATCCCTCCCGGTGTGGCCCACGGCGTCAAGAACATTGCCGCCTCCCGGGGCCGCATCATCTATTTCGTCGACGTGCAGTTCCAGGCCGATCCCGCGGAGTGCGACGAGGGCCGTTTGCCCTGGGATTTCGCCGGCGCGGATATCTGGGACGTCGTCAAAGGATAAATCCCCGTGAAGATACTCGTGACCGGCGGAGCTGGCTTCATCGGCTCCAACTTCGTGCGACATGTGCTCGCCAGCCATCCCGAAGACTCCGTGGTCAACCTCGACAAGCTGACGTACGCGGGCAATCTGGAAAACCTGCGCGACGTGGAGAAGGACCCGCGCTACCGCTTCGTGCGGGGCGACATCTGCGACGGCGCCATCGTGCGCGAGGCCATGGACGGCGTGGACGCGGTGGTGCACTTCGCCGCCGAGACGCACGTGGACCGCTCGAATGCGGGGGCCGACGAATTTCTCAAGACCAATGCGAGCGGGACCTTCACCCTGCTCGAAGCGGCCCGGGAGCGGAAGATCCGGCGCTTCATCGCCATCGGCACCGACGAGGTGTACGGGAGCATCGCCAAGGGAGCGGCGCGGGAGCTCGATCCCCTCAACCCCTCCAACCCGTACTCGGCCTCCAAGGCCGCCGCCGACCTCCTCGCCCGCGCCTACTGGATCACGCATCGGCTGCCCGTGATCGTCACGCGCAGCAGCAACAATTTCGGGCCGTACCAGTATCCTGAGAAGGTCATTCCGCTCTTCATCACCAACGCCCTCGAGGACAAGCCCCTGCCGTTGTACGGCGACGGCAAGAACGTGCGCGACTGGCTCTACGTGCTCGACAACTGCGCGGCCATCGATCTCGTCCTCCGCAAGGGCAAGGATGGCGAGATCTACAATATCGGCGGCAGCCACGAGATCGAGAACGTGCTGCTGACCCGGCAGGTCCTCCACCTCCTCGGCAAGCCGGAGAGCCTGATCACTCCCGTGGCGGATCGGCCGGGGCACGACCGACGCTACGCCCTCGACTCGAGCAAGGTGGGAGCGCTGGGCTGGAAGCCCGCGCATTCCTTCGGGGCCGCCCTGGAGGCGACGGTGGCGTGGTACCGGGATCACGAAGCGTGGTGGAAGCCGATCAAGTCCGGCGCGTTCCGTGCCTACTACGAGAAGCAGTACTCCGCCAGATAGCCATGCGCCGGGCTGCGACTGTTGCCGTCGTGCTCCTGCTCGCCCTGCCCGCGCTGGTCGCGGCGGCTCCGCAGTCCGGCGTCCCCCGGCTCGATCCCAAGCGCGCGTCGGCTCTGCCGTCGCACATACAGCACGTGGCGCCCGCCGTCATCGGCATTCACGTCGAGGTCCCGTCCGATCGCCCGTCGGCGGCCACGCTCGGCGCGGACCGCTGGGGCAGTGGAGTGCTCTTCGACGCCGCCGGCTATGCGCTGACCGTGAGCTATGTGCTGATCGATGCGGCGCGCGTCGAGGTGCTGCTGCGCGACGGACGCAAGGTGGTGGCCAAGGTGGCCGGTCTCGATCTCGAGTCGGGGCTGGGCGTGATCAAGCTCGACGAGCCGGGACCGTGGCCGGTCGCCTCGCTCGGTGACTCGACCCGGATGGCCGTAGGGGATGTGACGGGCACCGTGGGCATGGATGAGGATGGCGCCCTCATCGCGACGCCGGGCACGGTCAAGTCGATCCGCTCCTTCGCCGCGTCCTGGGAATACATGCTCGACCGCGCGCTCTTCGTGGCGCCCTACAATTCCGCTTTCGGGGGCGCCGCCCTCGTCGATCAGACGGGCGCCGTGGTGGGCATCACGTCCCTTCGACTCGGCGAGGCGTCCTTCGTGAATCTCGCCATTCCGATCGAGCAGTTCCTCGGGGACAAGGAGGAGCTGATCGCCAAGGGCCGCGTGGAGAGTCGGCGCCCACGCCCGTGGTTGGGACTCTACACGCGCGAAGCCGACGGCGGCGTGGTGGTGGCGGGCGTGTCTCCCATCGGGCCGGCGCGGACGGCGGGCTTCCGCCCCGGCGACCGCATCGTGCGGGTGAACGGCGAGGCGATTTCGAGCCAGGCAGACTTCTACCGGCGCCTCTGGCTGGGATTGGCCGGGCAGGAAGTACAGCTCGTGGTCATGCGCGCGACCCGCCTCGAGGCGATCACCGTGCGTTCCGTGGACCGTTACCGTCTCTTCCAGCCCACCGACCGGTAAAGCGGCCCGCTGAAGATGCGCGGAGTGGATACCTACCAGGGGCGCGGCCTCATCGCCGATCCGATCCACCAGTACATCCTCTATACGCGTCCGGACGGCGTGCCCGGCGAGGCCACGGAGCAGGATCTCCTCGACTCGACGTGGATGCAGCGGCTGCGGCGTGTGCCGCAGCTCCAATCGGCGCGCTGGGTCTTTCCCGCGGCGGAGCACAGCCGCTTCCAGCATTCGCTGGGAGCCATGCACCTGGCCGGCCGCTTCGCCCAGCAGCTCCACCCATCGCTCAAAGCCGAGTTCCCCGATGCGCCGTCGGGCGCTCTCCTCGAGGAGCTCTTGCGGATGGCGGGACTGCTTCACGACATTGGGCACGGACCCTTCGGCCACTTCTTCGACGACAACTTCCTCGCCGACTTCGGACTGACCCATGAAATCCTCGGCCAGCGCATCATTCGCGAGCAGATCGGCGATCTCATCCGCGGCCTCCGGCGCAGCCCGGGAGGGCCCTTCGAGCCGGGCGAGGTGATCAACCCCGACTGGATCTGCTACCTCATGGGCAAGGATCGCACCCGGCCGGAAGCGGAGCACCCGCGCTGGCTCGCCCATCTCAAGCCGCTGTTGAGCGGGATCTACACCGCCGACAACATGGACTACGTGCTGCGCGATTCCTACATGTGCGGGGTGGCCGTGGGGCCGATCGACATCGAGCGCATCATCTACTACTCGTTCTTCAGCGAGAAAGGGCTCACCCTCGATCGCGGGGGCATTCAGGCCTTCATCATGTTCCTGAACGCCAGGTTCTACATGTACACGAACGTCTACTACCACCGGACCACCCGCGGCATCGACCTGCATCTGAAAGAGATCTTCCGCGACACGATACGGCTGATCTTTCCCCACGACCTCAACAAGGACCTGGGGCCGTATCTCCACTTGACGGAATGGACGCTCCTCGAGGAAGTGGCCCGCTGGCAGGACGTGGACGACCCCGAGCGCCGGGCCCTCGGCCAGGAGTGGCGGCACATCCTCGACCGCCGCCTCAAGTGGCGCATGTCCCACGAGGTCGTTCTCGATCTCTTCGAGCCGCGCCGGGGCTTCGGCTTCATGAAGGCCGAAGAAGTCGAGCAGCGCGTGCGGGAGCTCTTGCCCTCCGCCATGCGAAACTTCCCGTTCAAGATCGACATGGCGCAGCAGGACCCGCGCCCGCTCAACCCCATCGGCATGCAGGACCGCCAGATCTACGTCTACGACGCGGCCACGCGACAGGTGTCCGCGGAGCCGCTCATGGAGCTGCTCAAGTACCTGCCGGGCAAGGTCGCGCAGTGTCGCATCTTCGCCACGACCCACGAGCACGACCAGATCCTGGCGGAGGCGCTCAACCGGGCGCTCGGCGAAGAGCGCTCCGCCCACCCGACCAACCTGTAATCGTTCATCTCCCGACGAAAGGGCTGACCGATGACTACTTATCGCGGCGTCGACTATTACGGCATGGAGTCTCTCCTGACCGAAGAGCAGCGGATGGTGCAGGACGCCGTCCGGGACTGGGTGGAGAAGGAGTTCGTGCCCGTCGTGAGCCAGCATCACCGTGACGGCACGTTTCCCCTCGAGGTGGCCAAGCCGCTGGGGGAGATGGGCGTTTTCGGAGCCACCCTCAAGGGCTATGGCTGCGCCGGCCTCGACAATGTCGCCTACGGGCTCATCATGCAGGAGCTGGAGAGGGGAGACTCGGGGCTGCGCTCCTTCGCCTCCGTGCAGAGCGGGCTCGTCATGTATCCCATCTACGCGTACGGCTCGGAGGCGCAGAAGGAGAAGTGGCTGCCCCGGCTCCAGTCGGGTGAGGTGCTGGGCTGCTTCGGCCTCACCGAGCCTGATCACGGGTCTGACCCAGGCTCCATGGCCACGCGCGCGGTGACGAAGGGCAACGAGTACGTGCTCAACGGCACCAAGCTCTGGATCACCAACGGCTCGGTGGCGGAGGTCGCGGTGGTCTGGGCCAAGGGCGACGACGGCGAGATCGGCGGCTATCTCGTCGAGCGGGGAACGCCCGGCTTCTCGACGCTCGACATCCACGGCAAGTTCTCCATGCGCGCCTCGATCACCTCGGAGCTCGCCTTCGCCGACTGCAGGATCCCCCTCGAGAACAAGCTGCCGAACGTGAGGGGCCTCAAGGGCCCGCTCGGCTGTCTCTCGCAGGCGCGCTACGGGATCGCGTGGGGGGCGATGGGGGCGGCCATGAGCTGCTACGACTGGGCGCTCAAGTATTCCCAGCAGCGCATCCAGTTCGGCAAGCCCATCGGCTCCTTCCAGCTCGTGCAACAGAAGCTCGTGTGGATGATCACGGAGATCACCAAGGCCCAGCTCCTGTGCCTGCGCCTCGGCCAGCTCAAGGACGAGGGCAAGGCGCGGCCGCAGCAGATCTCCATGGCCAAGCGAAACAATGTGCAGATGGCCCTCGACACGGCGCGCATGGCCCGCGATATCCTGGGCGCGGCCGGCATCGTGGACGAGCACCCGATCATCCGGCACATGATGAACCTGGAGACGGTCAACACCTACGAAGGCACCCACGACATCCACACTCTCATCGTGGGCCGGGACATCACGGGTCTCGACGCCTTCGGCATGTGAGCTCGTCAGTGCCGAGCGCCCGCGAGCGGTCCCGCGCGGTTTTCCCCGGAGGATCGCTCGGAGAGTACGACCTGCCCGCGGATCTCGCGGTGGTGCTGGCCCGGGGCGAGGGCGCCACCGTCTGGGACAGCGAGGGCCGCGCCTTCACCGACTTCACCATGGGCTGGGGCTCCGTCCTGCTCGGCCACGCGCATCCGGCCATCATGGCCGCGGTCCGGCGTCAGGCGGGGCTCGGCTCGAACTTCGCGTACGTGACCGCGCCCGCCCTCGAGCTCGCCGAGGAGATCGTCCGCGCCGTCGCCTGCGCGGAGCGCGTGCGCTTCTGCGCGTCCGGCACGGAGGCCACGTCCTATGCCGTCCGCCTCGCCCGCGCCTACACGGGGCGCCCGAAGATTCTGAAATTCGAGGGGGCCTATCACGGCGCCAACGAGGTCGGCACCGTGAGTCTCTTCCCGCGGCGTCTGCTGGATTTCCCGCTGGGCGAGCCGACGTCGGCCGGCTTGGGACCGGGCGCCGAGGCCGAGGTGCTGGTCGCTCCGTACAATGATCTCCGGACCACCATCGCCATCCTCGAGGCGCACCGGCACGAGCTGGCGGGCATCATCGTCGAGCCGCTCCACCGCTGCACGTCACCGCAGCCCGGCTTTCTCCAGGGACTGCGCGAGGCCACCGCCGAGATGGACCTGCTGCTGATCTTCGACGAGACGGTGACGGGCTTCCGCCTCGCCTATGGTGGGGCACAGGAGTACTACGGCGTCCGTCCTGATCTGGCCACGCTCGGCAAGGCGCTCGGTGGCGGCTATCCCATCGGGGTGGTGGCCGGCCGCGGTGACATCATGGATCTCGTGCGCGAAGACCGGATGGGCGATCCTCGCTATGTCTGGTTCGCCTCCAGCATCGGCGGCAACCCCGTCTCGACGGCAGCGGCCTGCGCCACCCTCGCCGAGCTCCGCACACCGGGTACGTACGCTCGGCTCTTCGCTCTCGGCGAACGTCTCCGCTCAGGGCTCCGGGCTATCCTGAGCAACGCGGCGGTCGCGGCGCAGGTGCAAGGCGACGGTCCCTTGGCCGCGGTGGTCTTCACCGATCGTGAAGTCGTGGACTATCGGACGGCCCATGCGTCGAATCGCGAGCTGGCCCGCGCCTATCTTCTCGGCCTCTTTCGCCGCGGCATCTTCCTGAATCCGATGTCCACCAAGCTCTATCTCTCCCTCGCCCACACCGACGCCGACATCGAGCGCTTCCTCGACGCCGCGCGGGCCACGCTCGCCGAAGTCGGCCGCGCCCGGCGCTCCCCGGCGTGAGCCTCGGGGAGGCGTCAGCCGCCGCGGGCGGCGTACAGCTCGACGGTATGCCCGTCGGGATCCCGCACACAGAAGCAGGGAGTGTCTCGCGCAGACCCAGCAGATCGCGATAGAAGCGCACGGAAGATTCGAAGTCGCGCACGTCGAGCGAGACGTGTCCCAACTCGACGACCCGCATGGCGGCGGTAGTGTAGCATAGGGGTCCATGACTCCCGATCCGAGCGCTCCCGCTGTTGCCTTGCCGAACGCCGCCGCCGAATCCGTCGATCGATCCAGGCCGAACTACCGCCTGCTCAGCCTGCTCGCCCTCGGGCACCTCGTCATCGACACGAATCAGGGTTCGCTGCCCGCGCTCCTGCCCTACCTCAAGACGGCGCTCGGGCTGACCTACACCGCGACGGGTGTCATCGTGCTCATGTCGACTATCACCTCGTCGCTGATCCAGCCGCTCTTCGGATTTCTCGCCGACAAGACGGCGCGGCGCTGGCTCTTGCCGCTGTCCGTGGTCCTCTGCGCGTTCGGCATCGCGTTGACCGGGGTGGCGCCGTCCTATGCGGCCGTGCTCGCGCTCGTGATGTTGAGCGGATTCGGCGTAGCCGCCTATCACCCCGAGGGCTATCGCACCGCCACCCAGGTGGCGGGAGACAAGAAGGCCACCGGCGTGTCGATCTTCTCGACGGGCGGCAACATCGGCATCGCGGTGGGACCGCCGCTCATCACGGCCCTCATCACGATGTTCGGCATGCCCGGCAGTCTGGGCATGCTCGTGCCCGGCGTCCTCGTGGCCGTCCTCCTGATAGCGGTGCTGCCGGGGCTCTCGCGCCCGCTTGCCGCGCGTACCGAGGGCCGGGCCTCGGCCCCCCAGACCATGGTGGGCGCGATGACCTTGCTCGTCCTCGTCATCTCCATCCGCTCGTGGACGCAGCTCGGCTTCACCACCTACATGCCGTTCTATTATCTCGAAGTGCTCAAGGGTGACCCGCGCATGGTCGGTACCCTTCTCGCGATCTTCCTCGGCTCCGGGGCCGTGGGCACGCTCATCGCCGGGCCGATCGCGGATCGCGTCGGTCATCGTCGCTTCATGGTGAGCGTGTTCTTCCTCGCCGCGCCGCTCGCCGTCGCGTTCCTGCTCGTGAGCGGCGTGTGGACGTTCGTGCTCCTGGCCGCGCTCGGTCTCGTGCTCGTATCCACCTTCACCACCGCCGTGGTGCTGGGGCAGGCGTACATGCCGCGCAATCTCGGCATGGCCTCCGGCCTCATCGTGGGCTTCGCCATCGGCGCGGGCGGCGTGGGGGCGACCGCGCTCGGCTGGGTCGCCGACCGGTGGGGCCTCAGCTCGGCGCTCTGGATCTCGGCCCTCATGCCCGTCCTCGGCTGCGCCGTCTCCGTGACCTTGCCCGAGCCGCGCTCACGGTGAGGACGCCCCGAACGTGAACGCCCTCGACCGTTTCCAGGACGGGGAGCAGGTCCTGCTCATCGACCAGCGCGGCAAGCGCCATCTCGTCTTCTTGCGAAAGGGTGAAACCTTTCACTCGGATCGCGGATGGATTCAGCACGACGCAATCATCGGGCAGCCGGACGGCTCCTGGGTGCGCACGTCCAAGAACACGCGTTGCCTCGCCCTACGCCCCACGCTCGCCGAGTACGTGCTCGACATGCCCCGGGGGGCCCAGGTCATCTATCCGAAAGACCTGGCCATGCTGGTCTTCTGGGCGGATATCTTCCCGGGCGCCCGCGTGCTCGAAGCGGGCATGGGCTCCGGCGCGTTGACCCTGGCGCTCTTGCGCGCGGTGGGGCCGGAGGGGAAGGTCATCACCTACGAGCAGCGCGAGGACTTCGCGCGGCGCGCCCTCGCCAATATCCAGATGCGGATGGGCGAGGTATCGAACCTCGCGGTGAGGCTGCGTCCCGTGGAAGAGGGGCTCGCCGAGGAAGAGATGGTGGACCGCGCCGTCTTCGATCTTCCCGAGCCCTGGCATCTCGTCGAGCCCGTCACCCGCGTGCTGCGGTCCGGCGGCGTCTTCCTTTCCTATGTCCCCACCATCATCCAGTCTCACCAGCTCTCGGAAGCTCTCCGCAACCATCCCGGCTATTCGCTGGTGGAGACCTTCGAGACGCTGATGCGGCCGTGGAACATCGAGGGCTTGTCGGTGCGTCCCTTCCACCGCATGGTCGCCCATACGGGATTTCTCACCGTGGCGCGGCGCGTGGTGCCGGAGGAGGGTCGAACGCAACCGCAGGTCGAGTATCCCGGGGGCCACTGAGGCGTGCTGGAGCGCTGCTTCGGTCTCGCGCGCGCGGGCGCGAGCGTGGGCAGCGAGGTGCGAGGCGGACTGACCACCTTCATGGTCATGGCCTACATCATTTTCGTGAACCCGGCCATCCTGGGCTTTTCGGGCATTCCGGCGCTCCAGGGGCAGGGCCCACCCTTCGCGGCGACCCAGGCGGCGACCTGCCTCGTCGCGGGCGTGATGACCATCGTCATGGGGCTCGTGGCGAACTATCCGCTGTCCCTCGCTTCGGGCATGGGACTCAACGCCGCCGTCGCCTATCAGCTCGTGGCGGGCATGAAGCTGCCGTGGCAGGCCGCCATGGGCGTGATCCTGCTCGAGGGCGCGGTCATCACCGTGCTGGTGATCAGCGGACTTCGCGAGGCGATCATGCAGGCTATTCCCACTTCGCTGAAGCGGGCCATCGGCGTGGGCATAGGACTCTTCGTCCTCTTCATCGGGCTCAATGCCGCGGGCATCGTCAAGTCCGGCCCGCCCGGGGTTCCCATGACGTTGGGCGTGCTGACCTCTGCGCCCGTGGCCGTGGCGCTCTTCGGTCTGCTCCTGATGCTCTGGTTCCAGTCCCGGGGCATGACGGGCGGGCTCTTGCTCGGCATCTTGGCCACCACCGCCCTCGCCATGATCGTGAACGCGTGGACGGAGGGGCGGGCCTTCCCGCTCCCGGGTCAGGCGGTGATCCCCCGGTCCTTCGTGGCGTGGCCCGACTTTTCGAGCCTCGGCGCCGGATTCGACTTCTCGGTGTTCGTCCGCGTCGGCGCCATCACCGCCGTGGTGACCATCTTCTCCATCATGCTCTCCGACTTCTTCGACACCATGGGCACGGTGATCGGGGTGGGCGCGGAAGGCGGATGGCTGACGCGGGAGGGTACGCTCCCGCGTTTGAATCGCGTGCTCATCGTGGACTCCGTGGCCGCCATGGCGGGTGGAGCGGCCGGCGCCTCGTCCGCCACCACGTTTGTCGAGTCGGCGGCGGGGGTGGCGGCGGGCGCCCGGACCGGGCTCGCCTCCGTGGTCACCGGCGTGTGCTTTCTCCTCGCCCTCTTCTTCGCGCCGCTCGCGGGCATCGTCCCCGCCCAGGCCACCGCCCCCGCTCTGATTCTCGTGGGCTTCCTGATGACGGCGCTGGTGCGCGACATTCCCTTCGGCGATCTGGAGGAGGGGTTCCCCGCCCTCCTCACCGTCACCTTGATGCCGTTCACCTACTCCATCACGGACGGCATCGGCGCGGGCTTCGTCTCCTACTGCCTCATCAAGCTTCTGCGCGGCAAGGGCGCGGAGGTCCACGGCATGATGTACGGCACGGCGGTCGCCTTCGTGATCTACTTTGTGATGCCGGCTATTCGTGCCGTCCTCGGCGCCTAGCCCGCCGCATGGCCTGTGGTAGGCTAGTGACCTGCCGGGACGACGGGTGATTTCTCCAAGGAGGCCTGGGTGCTGATCGGAGCCATGCGCGAGTACTTCAGGGGGTTGAAGCTCATCCTCCTGTTCGTCATCGTCGCCTTCATCGCGACGTCATTCCTCTACTTCGGCTCGGATAGCCTGCGCATGGGGAATGCGCGCTCGAACGCCATCGCGTCCGTCAACGGCGAGGAGATTCCTCCCGCCCGCTTCCAGCGCGTACAGCGGAACTACATCGAGCACTATCGCCGCGCCTACCAGCAGGACATCACGCCCGAGATGGCGGAGCGGCTGGGTCTCACCCAGCAGGTCATCAACGACCTGATCCAGGAGGCGCTCGTCCTCCAGCAGGCCAAGCGCGAGGGCATCACGGTGAGCGACGAGGAGCTGCGCCTTCGCATCCAGTCGATCCCCGCCTTCCAGGACGACGGCCGCTTCTCGCGCGAGCGGTATCTCGCGCAGCTCAAGCAGGTGCGCATCGAGCCGTCCGAGTTCGAGGCCGAGGTGCGCCGTGAGATGCTGCGCCAGAAGATGGAAGCCATCGTCAGGGACGGCATCAAGGTGTCCGACGCCGAAGTCGAGCAGGTCTACAGCGCGCGCTTCGAGCGCGTGCGGGCGGACTGGGCCTTGATCGAGGCCGCGCCACTCATGGCGCAGGTCACGGTCAGCGATCCCGATGCCGAAGCGTATCTCAAGAGCCACGAGGCGCAGTTCAGCCGCCCCGAGCGCCGTCGCATCCAGTACGTGCAGGTCACGCCCAAGGCCTTCGCCCTCGCGGTGACCGATACCGACGCGGAGGCATACTACAAGGAGCACCGGAGCGAGTTCGAGCGGCCCCAGCGGCTCAAGGCATCGCATATCCTCGTGCGGGTGCCTCCCACCGGCGGCAGCGAGGCGGAGAACAAGTCCAAGGCCAAAGTCGAGGAGGCGATTCGCCGCGCCAAGGGCGGCGAGGACTTCGGCAAGATCGCCAAGGAGCTCTCCGAGGACACGGCCACCGCGCCCCAAGGTGGAGACCTCGGCTTCGTGGGCAAGGGCGAGATGGTGCCGCAGTTCGAGGAAGCGGTGTTCGCCCTCAAGAAGGGCGAGGTCTCGCCCCAGCCCGTGCGCACGCCCTTCGGCTATCACGCCATCAAGGTCTTCGACGTGCAGGACGGTGGGGTGCAGCCTTTCCGCGAGATCGCCGCGCGGATCAAAGAAAAGCTCGCGGCGGAGCGCAGCGAGCGCGCGGCGGTGGCCAAGGCCGACGAGGCGCGGGTCGCGCTGGCCGCGGCCAAGGATTTCGCCGCGGAAGCGAAGACGCTCGGTCTCGACGTGAAAGAGGTGACGGCCGCCCGCGGTGACGGGCTCGAGGGCATCGGCCGCGACCAGCAGCTCGAGGAGGCCATGTTCGGTCTTGCCGTAGGCGGCGTATCCACGGTCATGCGGACATCCGCCGGACTCGTCATCGCCCGCGTCGCGGAGCAATTCCCGGCCGGCGTGCCGCCCTTCGCGGAGATCAAGGACAAGGTGGTCGAGGCCGTCAGGCGTGAGCGGGCGCAGGCGGCGGCGGAGGAGAAGGCGAAGGCCTTCGCGGCCGGCGTGGGCACAGGAGATTTTCTCGCCACGGCCCGGCGGGACAAGCTCCAGGCGGGCGAGACACCGCTCTTCTCGAGGGCCGAGCCCCCCAAGGAGAAGGACGTGTTGCCGGGTCCGGTGCTCCTCGCCGCCCTGCGCACCAGCGCGGGGGCGATCGCGGAGCCGGTGCGGGCGGGCGGGGGCGTCTACGTCGTCAAGACAGTGGAAAGACGCCCCGCGGATCCCCAGGGCTTCGAGAAGGTCCGCGACCAGATGCGCACCCAGCTCCTCGAGTCGAAGCGCAACGAAGCGTGGGCGCGCTGGATCAAGACGCTCTATACCGGCGCCCAGGTCAAGATCCAGGGCGAGACGGTTCCCGTCGACAGGTAACCAGCATGTCCATCCCGCGCACGCCCATGACTCGCGAAGGTCACAGCCGTCTCAAGGAAGAGCTCGATCGGCTGAAGCGCGTCGAGCGGCCCGCCATCACGCGCGCCATCGCCGAGGCACGGGCCCATGGCGATCTGTCCGAGAATGCCGAGTACCATGCCGCTCGGGAGAAGCAGAGCTTCGTCGAGGCGCGGATCAGCGATCTGGAGAGCAAGGTCGGCTCGGCCGAGGTCATCGAGCCGCCGACCTCGGGCGATCGCGTCACGTTCGGCTCCACCGTGCGCCTCGAGGACCAGGGCGGCAAGGAGTCCCGCTATCAGATCGTGGGCTCCGAGGAATCCGATCCGGCGAACGGTCGCCTCTCCGTCATGGCCCCGCTCGCGCGAGCGCTCATCGGCAAGAAGGTGGGCGATACGGTGATGGCTCAGCTCCCGGGAGGGGCGAAGACCTTCGAGATTCTGGAAGCCAACTTCCCCTGGACGCGGTAGTCCTTCTCCCCTCAGGGAAGAGGGCAGGGTACGGAGGCTACCTCAGGGCGTCCCGCAGCTCCCGAGTCAGCGCTTCCACCGTTCCTCGGGTCCCGCCCTGCAGCTTGCTCTTCCACTCGCCTTCGGTCTCGAACCGGCGATCCTTCAGACGATCTCCCCACGGAGCCACCGCCGCGCGAATCGCGTTGTGGTCGTAGGCGTCACGTTTGAGCTCGCGGGCCCGTGCCATGACATCGGGGGCCACCCGGATGAAGGCCCGCAGCGCCGACCCGGTCTTGATCGAGTACTTCCGGCCTGCCCACGCGGTCGGGAAGACTCCCGCCACCGCCTTCATGTAGTTCAGGAAGAAGCGCTTGGCATTCTGGCGAAGCTCGTTGGTCCGGGCGCCGCCGCCGATCTTCTCCACCGTCTCGAAGAACTCCACGATCTCTTCGGCGAGTGGCGCCTGGGAGACTCGCCCGCGCCCTGTGCCGAGCATCTTGATCTCGCCGGCCAGCGGTGAGGTGTCGTCCTCGTTGAGCGAGCGGATCACGTCGTGGGCCAGGGCCTGGTTCGGATCAGGGTAGAGCTTGCGTCCCGCGAGGCTCACGATGTGCGAGGGATTGAGGCGTGTGTGTTTGGCGTTGATGGTGACGAAGAGCTCGACGGTCTGCCGTGCGTCGAGCCGGTCGAACAGCACGGCGGGGACCTCGATGCCGAGGTTTTCGCCCGCCTGGGTCAGGGCGTGGAGGGCGAGAAGGCGGTGCTGTCCGTCCAGCACGCGAAGCACCCCGTGCTCCTCGGGGATCTGGAGCAGCCCCAGGTCGTGCTGGCTCGCCATGGGCGTGAAGGTGAAGCGCTTCTCTGACGTGATGATCACCGCGCCCGGAATGGCGGGCAGCGTGCCCGCGTCCTTGCAGTCCTTGTAGTAGCCGACGAGCTCGTCGATCTTGCGGCGAATGACCGGCCGCTGATACGCGGCCTCGCTCTCGCCGATACGCTTCTCGAGGGCTTCCCAGTTCACGCGCGAACGGTTGCTCCGCTTGGCTTTGGCTGGTGGTGCTGCCGCGCCCGCATAGCCCAAGACTTCGAACTTGACCAGGCGGTCGATGTCCTTGGCCGAGAACGAAGCCTGGAAGAATTCCACACCGAACTGCTTCACGCGGTGCGCGGGGACGGTGATCATGACCCTCCTCCACCTTTCCGGGAGCAGCGTATCGGGATCTGGCTGAAGTCTATCTGGAACACTGTAATAGACGGATAAACCCTTGTCAACATTTGCGTTTTTCGAGACTGCCCAGTCCCGAATACACCCTACATGGTGTAGCTTGATTCAACCTTATCCACAATATGTGGGCAACCTGGGGATCGTTTTGATAACCTCTTGGAAATATTGAGAATCTGGCCAAGATTCCGGTGATTAGAGGAAACTGGTGAATTCTGAAGCAAAAACCGCAAACAACGAGGAGCCTTGGGCGTGGCGGATGAACAGCCCCTCAGCGTCCTGATGGATCGCGCGGCGGTCAGTGATGTCGTGCTCGAGTTCGCCCGGTCTCTCGACGGCAAGGACTGGGCAACCTGTCGCCGCTGCCTCCTGGATCAGATCGAGACCGACTATTCTGATCTGCGCGGCG
>WNGB01001824.1_pt1 | contig 36524 bp, 28 predicted proteins | sample 5400681 | NCBI WGS metagenome assembly WNGB01 (sample SAMN13153367, study PRJNA577476) | soil metagenome | isolation source: 115 cm soil or saprolite under grassland replicate 2 | place: USA:California | collected 2016-06-15 | reverse complement strand
TCGTCGCAGGCACGACGACCGAGCGGATGATCGTCGCGTCAAGCAGCAGGGCAACTGCGACCCCGAAGCCCATCTGCTGAAACATGATCAGGTCGCCCATGGCGAAGCCCCAGAAGACCGCGATGATGATCAACGCGGCCCCCGTGATCAGGCGCGCGGTCGAGGTGACCCCGAACGAAACGGCCAGGCGGTTGTCATTCGTCTGAGAGAACTTTTCGCGAATCCGGGAGAGCAGGAACACCTGGTAGTCCATCGAGAGGCCGAAGAGAACGGAGAAGAGGAACAGGGGCACCCACGCCTCGATGTGGTCGACCTGCTGGAAGCCGAGGAGCTCGTTCCCCTTGCCCTTCTGGAAAACGAGCACGAGTAGGCCGTAGGTCGCCCCGACCGAGAGCAGGTTCATGACGATGGCGGTCGCGGGCACGATGATCGAGCGGAAGGCGATCGTGAGCAGAATGAAGCTGAGGCCGAGGACGAAGGCGAAGACGCGCAGCAGCCACGCGTCCATGGCGTCGTGGTACTCGAGCTCCATCGCGGTGTCTCCGCCGATCAGCACCTCGGCTTCCGCGCCGGCGAAGGCTTCCGGGATGACCTCCGTTCGCAAGTCGCGCACCGCCTCGATCGCCGGCTCGGAGACGGCGTCCCCTCCGATCGGCACGGTGATCAGCGTGGTGTTGCCCGTCTCGTTCGTCTCGACGGTCGGCTCGCCGAACAAGGGCCGTTCTGCGAGCGCTGCCTCGAGGCGGTCGATTCCGCGCCGCACGGCCGGTGAGGACGCATTCCCGTCCACGACAATCTGCACGGGGTCGGTCGACTGGCCGGGGAACTCCTGGTTCAGGAGTTGGAATCCGTGCTTCGACGCGAAGCGGTCGGGGAGGGTGGACACGCCGGACGAGCCCGTCTCCAGCGAGAAGACGGGGACCGCCGCCGCGAGCATGAGCGCTACCGCGGCCGTGAGGCTGGCGACGGGGCGGCGCATCACGAAACCGACGATCCGGCCCCAGAAGCGACTCTCGACCGCCTGTGTCCCCACTCCTCGCCCGAAGTAGGGAATGCGGAGCGCATTGACTCGATCGCCCACGAGGCTGAGAACGGCGGGCAAGAGCGTGAGCGCGGCGATCACGGAGACGATGCCGACGAGGATCGCGCCCGCCGCGAGGCTCCGCATGATCGAGCTCGGAACGAGGAGCATCCCGGTCATTGCGAGGACGAAGGCGAGGCCGCTGAAGAGCACGGCGCGGCTTGCCGTTGCTCCTGCGGCGGCGATCGCGTCCGGCTTCTCGCGTCCGTGCGCTCGCTCCTCGCGGTAGCGCGAGAGAATGAAGAGCGTGTAGTCGATCCCGAGCGCGAGTCCCATGCCGGTCAGCATGTTCACGACGAAGACGGAGAGCTCGAACGCCTGCCCGACGAGAGCGGTCAGCGCGAGCGCCACGAAGATCGAGACGAGCGCGAAGACGAGCGGCACGAGGCCGGCGACGACGGCGCCGAAGACGAGCAGAAGGACGACGAGGGCTGCCGGGATGCCGAAGTAGAGCTCGCCGGTGCGAAGGTCGTCCTGCGAAAGCTGCTGAAAGTCCGCGTCCAGCGTCCACTCGCCCGAGATCCCCGCCTCCACCCGTGGCTGGGCATCGAGCCTTTCGACGACCGCGACGACCGGGTCGACCTTGTCCTCCGGGGGCTCCCCGAGACCGATGAGGAGCGCGAACGCTTCGCCGTTCTCGGAAACAAGACCCGCGGACGACGACCACCTCGGTTACATCGCGCTGGGCGGCGACCTCCGCGGCGGGAAAACGCTCTGCGAGAAGCTGCTCCGCCTGCGCCGACTCCGGGTTTCCGGTCACACGGGCTTCGCTGCTCAGGGCGTCTTCGAGGAAAATCCCGATGACGCCGAACGCGAGCACGATGGCCACTACCCAAGCGCCGATCATGAGCCAGGGGCGCCGAGCCGACGCGCGTGCCAGGCGTTCGGTCATCAGAAGTTAGCTTTTACTAACTTCGTCGGCCGCTGTCAAGGGCTGGCAGGCGCTGTAGAAGAGAGGAAGACCATCAGCTCTTCGTTTACCCGCGCGGGCTGCTCGAGCGGTGTCAGGTGACCCGCTCCCGGAATGCGCACGAGCTGGGCGATCGGAAGCAGCTCCGCGAGCTGCTCGGCCTCACTTGGCGGCGTCAACACGTCTTCCTCCCCCACGATCACCAACGCTGGGACGTCCAGCGACGAGGCGGTCTCACTTGAGTCCGGCCGCGATGCGAGGGCTTGAAGGGTGGCGACAAGGTTCGTGATCGGCTGCTCCGCAGCGATGGCACGAGCCCGCTCGACCACGTCAGGCGGGGCCTCAGGCCCGAAGAGCTTCGGCTCCTGAAGCTTCCAAAAGGCGTCGAAGCGGTCCTCTCCGAGAATCCTGATCGTCTCGCCGCGACCCTCCCGAACCTCCGACGTGTCCGCGCCCGCGCGCGTGTCGATGAAGACCGCGGCCGGGATCCGGGCGGAGGCCTGCCGCCAGAGCTCGAAGATCAGATAGCCGCCCATCGAGCAGCCGACGGGGATGAAGTCGCCTGGTAGGAGCTGGAGGACGCGCCCGGCCCAGTTTGTGAGGTCGTTGTCGGGCTCGCGGCCGGGAAGGTTCGGCGCCAGGGACTCGTAGCCCGCCTGCTCTAGCGCGGAAACCTGCCCGTCCCACATGCGCGCGTCGAGCGGAAAGCCGTGGAGGAGTAGGACGATCCAGGCGCGGCGGACGTAGCGCATAGCTCCGAAGCTCCGGCGAGGCTCGGCCGGATGGTCAGCGTAACCCATCGCAAAGCGGCGGTGGCAGTCCCCTCGAGGCCCGACGACGGAACCGTGCCGCTGTACCCGAAGCTTCGACCGTGCGTCTCAGCCGGATCTGCGTCAATGGACCCGGTGCGCACCACCTTGTAGGCCGGCGCCGATCAGGCTAGTCTCAACCCACGGCGCGGCGTTCTGACCGCGCCCCGGGAGAGAAAGGGGATGCGGCATGAATACTGCGGTTGTCTCCGGCGGCGCCGGCTTCCTCGGGTCGCACCTCTGCGATTTCCTGCTCGCGAAGGGGCACCGGGTCGTCTGCGTCGATAACCTCGACACAGGCACGCTCCAGAACATCGAGCACATCGCGAACGGGGGCGAGTTCGTGTTCTTGAACCACGATCTGACCGAGCCGCTCTTCGTCGAGGAGCCCGTCGATCTCGTCTTCCATCTCGCGAGCCCGGCGAGCCCGATCGACTACGCCCGCCTGCCGCTGCACACGCTCAAGGTCGGCTCGTACGGGACGCACCACATGCTCGGCGTCGCAAAGTTCAAGCGTGCCCGCTTCCTGCTCGCCTCGACGAGCGAGGTCTACGGCGACCCGCAGGTGCATCCGCAGTCCGAGACCTACTGGGGCAACGTCAACCCGATCGGCCCGCGCGGCGTCTACGACGAGGCGAAGCGCTACGCCGAGGCCTTGACGATGGCCTACCACCGCCAGCAGGGCGTCGATACCTCGATCGCGCGTATCTTCAACACGTACGGCCCGCGGATGCGCCCGCACGACGGGCGCGCGATCCCCACCTTCCTGCGCCAGGCGCTCGAGAACAAACCCCTGACGGTCTTCGGTGACGGCTCGCAGACCCGCTCGTTCTGCTACGTCGACGACCTCGTCCGTGCGCTCGTCCTCCTCGCCGAGGCGGACGAGCACCTGCCTGTCAACATCGGCAACCCGAACGAGATGAGCCTGCTCGAGCTGGCGGAGACGGTGATCCGAGTGAGCGGCTCGCAGAGCGAGATCGTCTTCGAGGCGCTGCCGGTCGACGACCCGCAGGTACGCCAACCCGACATTACTCGAGCTCGCCAGGTGCTCGGCTGGGAGCCGAGGGTATCACTCGAGGACGGCTTGCGGCAGACGATTCAATCCCTCGATGAGCACCCCTGGGCTCCAGCCGCGGCGGAGGCGGTACGACAATGACGGAACCTCTTGGCGTCGTCGGAGCCGGCTGGGTCGGCCTCGTCACGGCCGCTTGCTTCGCCGAGCTCGGCCACGACGTAACGGTCCATGACGTCGACACCACTCGTGTGCGAGACCTCGAGGCCGGCGCCGTGCCGATCTACGAACCCGGTCTCGCTGAGATCGTCGACCGGAATCGTGAGCGCCTCCGCTTCACGACGCGGGCCGCAGACGTCTTCGAGCGGAGCCGGCTCGTATTTGTCTGCGTAGGAACGCCTCCCACCTACTCGGGCGATGCTGATCTGAGCGCCGTGTGGCGGGTCCTCGAGGAGATCCCAACGGCGGGAGACCGCGTCGTGCTCGTCATGAAGAGCACGGTTCCTCCGCGAACCGGCGCGCGGGTCCGTAGCTGGCTGGATGCGCATGGCCTCGCCCATGTGGGCTATGTGTCCAACCCGGAGTTCCTCGCCGAGGGTACGGCGGTCGGCGACTTCATACGTCCCGACCGCGTCGTCATCGGCTCATTCGATGAACGGGACGGCGACCGTGTGGCGCGCATCTATGAACCCTGGCAGACGCCGGTCGTGCGTGTCGACGTGACGTCGGCGGAGATGATCAAGTACGCGTCGAACGCCTTTCTCGCCACGAAGATCTCGTTCATCAACGAGATCGCGAAGGTCTGTGAGGAGGTAGGAGCGGACATCAGGCTGGTGGCCCACGGGATGGGCCTGGACCGCCGCATCGGGCCGCACTTCCTGCGCGCTGGCGTCGGCTACGGTGGGTCGTGCTTTCCCAAGGACGTCGCGGCCCTCAAGCAGTTAGCCGGCAATTCGGGTTACCACTTCCAGCTCTTGACCTCGGTGATCGAGGTGAACGAGCTCCAGAAGAGACGAGTGATCGGAAAGCTGCGAAAACACCTGGGCGCACTCCACAATCGGACGGTCGCCCTCCTCGGCCTTGCGTTCAAGCCGGACACGAACGATGTGCGGGAGGCGTCCAGCCTCGTCTTGGCCTCGCGCTTGCTCGCAGAGGGCGCTCGGGTGCGGGCGTGGGATCCCGTCGCGATCGAGGATGCACGGCCGTTTCTGCCGCGAGTTCTGCGAGGATCTCCTTCAGGCCGTCTCTGGGGCCGACGCGGCCGTGATCGTCACCGAATGGAGTGAACTGAGCATGCTCCCAAACGCCGACGTGCACGCGGCGATGAACCATCCGCTCATTGTGGACGGTCGCAACTTCCTGGATCCAGACACCGTGCGGCGGGCCGGCTTCGCCTACGAGGGAATCGGCGACCGCTCCGCCATCGGCAAGGCTCCGGTCGAACCGGAGCCGCCCGAGCTCGTTGCGGCTTTGGTTCCGTCTCTTCAGGCGGCGAAGGCCGGCTGATCCGTGGCCGACAGCCGGTCATCCAGACTCGCACCGCCGAGCGCCGAACCATCCTTCATCCACCCCGCGGCGATCGTGGAGGGAAACGACATCGGCGCGGGAACGCGGGTTTGGGCCTTTACGCACATCCTCGGCGGAGCCCGCATCGGCGCGGAATGCAACATCGGCGATCACTGCTACATCGAGAGCTCTGTGACGATCGGAGACGGCGTCACGATCAAGAACGGCGTCTCGGTCTGGGATGGCGTGACGCTCGAGGACGGCGTCTTTGTCGGGCCCGCAGTCGTCTTCACGAACGACCGTCGTCCCCGCTCGGCTCGCCAGGCGGAGGTCGCGCACGGGTATGCGACCGACGACTGGCTTCTGCACACCATCGTCCGCCGCGGAGCGACGCTCGGCGCGGGTGCGATCGTCCTCCCCGGCTTGACCGTCGCGGAGTTCGCGTTCGTCGCCGCCGGCTCGCTCGTGACGAAAGACGTTCCCGCGTACGGGCTCGTGCGAGGTGCGCCTGCCCGCCTCGCCGCGTGGGTCTGCCGATGTGGCTCGGAGATCGACTTCGATCGAGGCGAGGCCGAGTGCACCGAGTGCGGGCTGGCTTTTCGGCGAATCGGCGACGTCGTCAGCCCGTTGCTCGCCGACAAGACCCCACACAGGACAAATCGCCGATTGAGCGAGTCGGCACACGGGGGGGCACAGTGATGCGGGCCGACTCGGCCCTCGCCGCGGTCGCGCCGGCGAGCGCAACGAACGGCGCAGCCGCCCCGGTCGGTGGAGTCGTCGTCGGCGGGGACTTCCCCGGACTCGGGATCGTGCGAAGCCTGGGCAGGCGTGGCGTTCCGGTGTGCGTCGTCGACGACGAACAGTCCATCTCGCGGTTTTCGCGCTATTGCACGGTCTCCGTCCGCGTTCCGGATCTTCGTGACGAGCTTCGCACCGTGGAGGCGCTCCTCGAGGTCGGCGAGCGCTTCGACCTGACGGGCTGGGTCCTATTCCCCACTCGGGACGAGATCGTCGCGGCGATCTCGCGCCACGCAGGCGTGCTGGCCGAGCGATACCGCGTCCCCGTGGCCCGCTGGGAGGCCATCCGCTGCGCCTGGGACAAGCGCAATCTCTACGACCTCGGTGAGGAGCTCGGGATCCCGGTTCCGCGTACCTGGCGCGCCCCAACGCAAGCCGAGATCGACGCGGTCGACATCGAGTTCCCGGTCGCCTTGAAGCCAGCGATCAAGGAGCGGTTCATCTACGAGACGAAGGCCAAGGCCTGGCGCGCGAACACGCGTCAAGAGCTGCGCGAGCTCTACAGGAAGGCGGCAGCGATCATCGATCCGGATGAGATCCTGCTCCAGGATCTCATCCCTGGTGACGGCCGTTACCAGTACGCGTACTGCTCTTTCTACAAAGACGGTCGCTCGCTGGGCAGCATGACCGCCCGCCGGCGCCGCCAGCACCCGCCCGAGTTCGGGAGAGCGAGTACCTTCGTCGAGACCGTCGACATGCCGGAGCTCGAGGAGTATTCGGAGCGACTGCTCGCGGCGCTCGACTTCTACGGCCTTGCCGAGCTCGAGTACAAGCTCGATCCGCGGGACGGTGAGTTCCGGCTGCTCGACTTCAACGCGAGGGCATGGGGCTACCACTCGCTCGGGCCCAGCGCGGGCGTCGACTTCCCGTACCTCCTCTTCGCCGATCAAATGGGGCTCGAAGTCGAACCCTGCCGGGCCCGTCCCGGCGTCCGCTGGATTCGGTTCATGACCGACGTCCCGACCGCCATCGTCGAGATGCGGGCCGGACGCCTCGATCTCCGTTCCTACGCGCGCACCGTCCTGGGCGGGTTCGACGTCGAGGCCGTCTTCAGTCGTGAGGATCCGCGCCCCGGTCTCGCGGAGATCGCGCTTCTACCGCACCTGATCAAGAGCCGGGGCTTCTGACGGGCCGCGCCCGACGCCGGAAGGCCGCCGATGTCGCTTCAATCGATCAAGGGCCGCCGCGCGCCCTATCTCGCGAGGCGGGCCGTCTCGCTCGCCCGCCGGTACGGCATTCGCGACAGGAAGGCGATGGTGCGCGTGAGGCGCTGCGTCGAGGTACTCGCTGCCTACGAACTCGCACCAACGTTCGCGACGCCCGGCCGCGTGGTCGAGAGGGCGCCCGCCTTCTTCCGTGATCTCCAGGAGATGGGCGTCGAGCTCGCGATCCACGGCTACGACCATGTCGACTTTCGCTCGCTGGACGACGAGGAGGCACGCCGTCAGTTCGAGCGCGCGGCCGACGCCTTCCACCGGAACGGTATCTCGTTCGTGGGCTTTCGCTGCCCATACCTGAGCTACACACAACGCCTCGCCGGAATCATTCCGAGAGAGATGTTCCGGTACAGCAGCAACGAAGCGATCAGCTGGGACGTGGTGCCCGCCGCGAACGGCGGCAGCACGTTCGCGAAGCTGGAGGAGTTCTATGCGGCTTCGCCCGCTGCCGAGACCGTCTCGACGCCGCGGGTGACGGAAGCCTTCATCGAGATTCCGATCTCGCTCCCCGACGACCTGCAGCTCCTCGACGGTTTTCGCGTGGGGACGGACGAGATCGCAAGGGCCTGGCGCACGATCCTCGCCGAGACACACCGGCGCGGGGAGCTCTTCGCTCCCCTCTTCCACCCGGAGTCGTTCGACTCGCTCCGCAAGGCGGTCGAAGCCGTGCTCGGCGACGCGCGCGAACGGGAACCGCACGTCTGGATGACACAGCTTCGCGACATCGCGCGCTGGTGGGAGGAGCGAGCGGCGTTCGAAGCCACAACTTCGATCGAGGGCGGCCTCCTGCGCGTCGATCTCAGCTGCTCGGAGCGAGCGACGATTCTCGTGCGCGACTGGGCCGACGGCAGCAACACGAAGGCGTGGGACGAGCGCTACAGCGTGCTCGCGGATCGAACTCTCTACGTCGACCCGACGAAGAGACCGTTCGTCGGACTCCTCGGCGCCTCTCGCCGAACCGTCGAGTTCCTGCGCGAGGAGGGATTCGTCCTCGAGCTCGACGGCGAAGCGTCGTCGTGCACGGTCTGCATCGACCCCGAGCTCGACGCGACCTTCGAGAACGACCTCCAGCGGATCGCCTACGTCGAGTCGACGAGAGGCCCGCTCGTCAGGTTCTCACGCTGGCCGAACAAAGCCAAGAGCGCCCTCTGTTTCGCCGGCGACCTCGACGCGCTCTCGCTCCGCGAGTACGCCGCGCGACTTCTACCCCGGTAGCTAGTCCATACAGACCCGTTCCGTTGGATTGCTGGCTGCACCCCACAGCGATTCCCTATCCTGCGTATCCTTTAAGGGAAAGCTCGGGCTCAGTCAACGAGGTAATTCTCTCAATCGTCGCTTCATCAAGCTCTTCCCTAAACTTGTAATTTTGGTCCTGAATCGCGGCTCTACGTGGACCGTCCAGGCGAAAACCGCCAGCATCGACATCGAGGAAGCGTGCGATCTCGACAAGCGCGCGTCGCGGATCGGCGCACAAAGCTTCGTAGTGAAGTTCGAGAAGCCGAGCTTCAGCATCTAACCGCAACGCGTGCCGCTGCGTCTCAACCGCCGCAATGTGCTGCCTCCAGTGTGATGCAAAATCGTGGAGTAGTTCTTCGAAGGTGGGCTCCAGGCCCCGCGCACGATACGCTTCTCGATTGCGACTGATCTTTCGAAACTCCATCTTCGCCGCCGAGTGTGCGGCTGCTCGCCCGTCACGAACCAAATGGATGAACCTCGCATCGGGGAAGATCTCGAGCACGTGTGGGATCATGAACGTGATCAGGACACTCTTGTTCACCACCAAACGAGCTCGATGGATCAGTCTGTAGCTCGCGAGAAGCGCCCGAAGACGGCGGTCGTGGGCCGCTGTCCTCGCCTCTAACGATGCAAGGGTGAAGCGTTCGGCATCCTTCCAGATCGGCGGAACTACTCCCGAGGAGCGAAACCATGGATAAAGACCAGGGTGCCAGAGCTCGTTCGCCTCACGAGGGTAGACCGCGAAATCAGGATGCGAGTCGAGAAGACGTGCGAGCAGGTTGGTTCCGCTCCGGCCGCATCCAATGAAGAGGACGGGCTCCCCCACGTGCCTCTCAAGACCGGAGAACGATAAAGCGAGTGCCTTGGCTACGGAGGCTTTCACCCGTCTGGATCCGCGTATCTCACTTAGCATGTGGGCTCAATTACTGTTCGATCGTGCGGCATTATGGCCGGTCGCATGCGCGCGTCGACTCCACACCTCGAGTACCTCGTCATAGAATTCCGCAAGGCGCTCAGCCTGAATCGTGACGTTATGCTCGCGCTCAACGTACCGATGGCCCTCGAGACCCCATGCTGCCCAGAGTTCGGGGGTGCCGACGACAGCGCTTATTGCTTCCGCCAGCGCTTCGACATCACCTTCTGGTACCAAGCGTCCGGAAACACCGTCGCGAACCAATTCTGGAATCCCTGCATGACGGGTCGACACCGCGGGCAATCCCGTTGCCATCCCCTCCATGAGGACGCCAGGAATGCCCTCCTTGTCCCCTGATGCCGCTGTAAGACTCGCCTGAACAAGAATGTGGCTGCGGCGGAAGAGCGTCTGAACCTCCGCGTGCGGTAGGAACCCGGTGAGACGGACTTTATCCTTCACGCCGAGGCCGCTGATTAGAGCTTCGAGCTCTGGCCGCAGCGGTCCATCACCGACGAGGATGAGCTCTAGCCTCGGATAACGCCGCTGCGCAATCGCAAAGGCCCTAATCAAGACTGAGAATCCCTTCTTCTCGATGAACCGTCCAGCGCTCACGAGCCTGATGGGCTGCTCTTTAGGAGGAGCGGCCCTCGGATCAAACTCCCTGGGCTGTACGTCAACGCCGACGCGGTGCACGCGGATCTTCGCCCGAGGGCACCCGAGGTTGACGAGCTCGGCAGCCATGGCCTCGCTCAGCGCCAAGACGAGTGAAGCATCCTGAAAGACGGACCGGAGGAACAGACGGCCGAGACCACCGAACGCACGCGGGAGCTGAGAAGCGTCCCAACCGTAGAACGACGTCACCAACGGAACGCCCAAGAAGCGGACGAGGGGCAAAATGTAGCGGCCATCCTGCCCATGATGGGCGTGCATTAGGCGGACGTCGTGCGCTTTGGCGACACCGGTGTAATACAAGCGCTCCCAAAATGTAAGCATGCGACCGCGGTGCATCAGTTGAGTCAGGGGGCGGATACGGGCGGGCATTACGGGTTCGCTAGCGAAGACTGGTTGCCAGGGAAATCGCTGCTCGTTGGCGACTACGCGCGTCAGAACGACCGGCCGATAGCGTTGTAGCCCGTGGACTTGCTTGTAGATGTACATCTCTGTCTCGCGGAGAAACACGCGGGAGAAGTGCGCGACGGAAGGACGGGCATCATCCGTGCTGGTCGGCGTCGGAGACTCGATCATCACTCGCGGCAGGAAGTGCGGCCGGCGCCTACTAACCTGCCGGCCTCGTTGGAGCGATTCGCCTAAGCTCGAGCAGCGCCACGCGAGTCGCCGGAAACCGTGTCAAGCCGCCGAGATGCGTAACGCGGCCAAGCAGCGTCGCAAAGTCGCTCGACGCTTCGCATAAGGATGCGGTCCTGCAGTTCGTTGAGGTCATTCAACTGACGTCTACGCTACACCGGTCCTCAGACTAACCGATCTGGTGCGCCTCTTCTCGCCCGGTTGGAGCGGACCCAAGGCGAACTAGTCCGATGGCCGCACCAAGGAGCGTCCGTCGTTTCCCGTCGGCAAGCTGCCGAGTAGAATGAGCGGATGTCCATTCGGGCTGCTCTAATCGGATGTGGACGTATCGCAACCGTGCACGTCGACGCCCTGCAGCAAGCAGGGGTTTCGATAATTGCGTTGTGCGACCGCGACCAGCAACGCGCCGGCGAGCTTGCGCTTAGGGCTGAAGCTGCCCACGTATTCACGGAGCCGGATGCGCTCTTTCGTGAGACGAAGCCCGATACAGTGCATATCTTGACGCCTCCGTCCAGCCACGCTTCACTCGCCCTCCAGGCAGCTGAGGCAGGCGTCCACATAGTCGTCGAGAAGCCGATCGCGCTCAGTCTCGGCGAAGCAGATGAGATGATTGAGGCGGCCCGTCGACACGGTGTGAGCCTCATTCCTCATCATAATTATCTCTACAAACCTTCGATTCTCCACGCGCGTGAGTTGATCGAGAGCGGTGAAATCGGTGAGGTCGTTCACGTCGAGTCTTTTTACGGACTGAGCAACGAGGGGGGGTCGTACGGCAGCGGGACCGGGGCTCACTGGGCATATCGGTTGCCGGGCGGCGTCTTCACTAATTTTCTCCCGCACCTCATTTACCTTCAGGGTGCCTTCTTAGGACCGATTGAGGCCGTCACCGGCGTCGCGATTGCGCCCGCTAACTTGTCAACCGGCGCCGCCACCGAACTCACCGTGCTCGTTCACGGCCCGAACGCGACGGGAACGATGTCCGTCTCGATGCGAGCGCAACCCTACGCAAAGTACGTCCGCATTTTTGGGACCAAGGGCCTCGTCGACGCTGACTTGGTCAGTGAGCTCACAACGCTTCACCGGCTTCGGCGACTCCCGCGCCTCGTCAACAAAGCTTTGTTCAACCTTGAAGTCCTTCCGCAGGTGGTCATGGGAACGATCACCAACTCTGCGAAAGTCGCTACGGGCGCGATGCAAAACATGCCCGAGGTCGAGACGTTCGTACGGGAGGTCTATGAATCCCTCGCCGAGGGACGGGATCCTCCCGTCTCAGGTGAAGACGGCAGAGTAGTCGTGGCCATAATGGAGCAGGTATGGGATCGGCTGCCCGCTGAGGCTCTTCAGCAAAAGGCGTCGCCATCTCCTTCGAGGTTCCTGCCTCGGACGGCCGTCGAGAAGCGAATCGCGGAGAGCAAGGCCCTCACCGGCCGCGTACTCGTGACTGGCGCAACCGGTTACCTGGGCCGGCACGTCACCGCCGCGCTCGTACGCTGCCGAGCGGACGTTCGCGTGTTCGTACGTGATCCGTCTCGACTTCCAGCGGACCTCGAGTCTCGTGTCGAGGTCTGGAGAGGCAACGTCGCTGACGCGGACTCCTTGCAGGGTGCCATCGCAGGAAGCGACTTCGTCGTCCATTGTGCCGCCGTCACGACCAACAAGGCACCCTGGCGAGTACACGAGCAGACGAATGTCGAGGGTACGCGTGCTGTCGTCGACGCGGCTGGTGATGCCGGGGTCCGACGTCTCGTTCACGTGAGCTCCGTAATCGTCTACGGATTTCGCGGTTCGACGAGGCAGCCTCTTTCCGAGTCAACCCCGCTACCGACCGCCGCGAACCACTGGGCATACTATCTGCGATCGAAGCTCCTGTCCGAGCAGGCGGTGAGAAATGCCGATCATGGCGACATGGAATTTGTCGTTGTTCGGCCAGGAATCATCTACGGCCCTGGTTCCGCGCCGGCCTCGGGCCTGGCGCAGCTGGGCTCGGCGCGGATCACCATCGGCCGCGGTACCAACCACCTACCGTTCACTTACATCGATAACGTCGTCGACGGAATCTTATTGGCCCTCCTTGTTCCAGAGGCTGCGGGACAGGTATACAACCTCGTGGACGCGCCCGAGATCACTGCGCGATCCGTCGCCGAACGCAGTGCCGAGATTTTGGGAGAGTCCCTTCGGTTCCTGCCGATTCCGCCGGCTGTCCTCAACGCAGCCGCATTGATTGTGGAGGCGAAGCAGAGGCGAAGTGGAGCGGACGGCCCACCCCGTCTCTCACGTTTCCAGGTGGCGAGTGCGACGCGAGATATTCGTTACGACGTAACCAAGGCTCGCCGCGAGCTGGGCTGGACTGGTGAGGTAGAGATCGAAGAGGGTCTGCGCCGCTCTCTGCTTGGCTAGGTGATCGCGAGACTGGCGCGCAGGTGGGTCCGCGTACCCGTCTGAGCGCGGGCGGCAGGATCCGACCGTTCTCGAGCGTTGGACCGGCCCGGCGCAACGAAGCGTCGCGCCCTCCGGCGTCACGGCCGACTGGCACGCGAGCGAACCTTCTCGCTTCGGTGACGAAGGCTTCTCGCCTCGGCCGAACGGCGCCAACTGTCTCCTGCTTCGCCGGCGGTGTCAACGCGCTCGCGCTCCGGCGGGTACGGCGGCCGGTAATTCCTTCAACAGTAGGCGCAGGCAAGCTCGCGCGATTGTCTTCCAGCGGCGGCGCTCAGCTGGCTCCCGCCGTTCTCGCCCGTCGGGGTTGTCCGGCCGTCTTCGACATTCACTCTTCCGAGGGGTCGCGAAAACGGAAGGCGGTTCCGAGCCATTGAACCACGGAGAGCCGGGTCCAGGGCATCGGCTCCCTCTGCGGCGCATTGGCCCCCAGCAGAGAGAAGGCCGATTCGGTTGTCCAGAGTCAATCCGCTCCTCGCCGCGACCGTCGCTCTCGGAGGCGTCGTTCTAGCAGCGCCGGCGGTGGCCGGGACACAGACGTACCCCGCGAGAGCCGACGCGTTCGTCGACGCGAGCACACCGAGGGCGAACTACGGTGCGGCGAGAGTGCTGCGACTCGCCGGGCGGCCGCGTCAACGCGCCTACATTCGATTTCGCGTCGGTGATCTGGGGATGCCGCCCGAGAGCGCAACGCTGGAGCTCTTCGTGATCGGCGGGTCGGCTTCCTCCATCCGTGTTCGACGCGTCGCGACGAGGTGGCGAGAATCGTCGCTCACGTGGCGACGACGTCCGAGCGCGTTTCGTGCGGGAGCGGCGTACGCCCGCCGGCTCCGGCAGGGAACCTGGGTCTCGATCGACGTCAGCTCCCTCGTGCGACGGCCGGGCGTCTACAGCTTCGAAGTCTCCACCCGAGCCCGGCGCGCTGTCTCATTCGCGAGCCGCGAGGCGGATTCCCGGCACGGAGCGACGCGCGTCTTTGCGCGGAACACGACTCACGGCCCCAAGTTGAGATGGCATACGGGGACGGCTCCCGCCAATACGACGCCGCCGTCGGTGACCGGCACATCGGAAGCGGGAAGCACGCTGGCCGCGAGTCCCGGGACATGGAGCGGCTCAACACCGATGAGCTACGCGTACCAGTGGCAGCGCTGCGCCCCCGACTCGTGCAGTGACGTGCCCGGCGCCAAGGCTTCCATGTACCCGCTCAGCGCCGACGACGTCGGCCTTGGGCTGCGCGTTCTCGTGACAGCTCAGAACCCGGTGGGATCCGCCAATGCCGACTCTGCCGCGACGCCTGAAGTATTGCCCGCTCCCACCGCGCCCCCGACCGTGACGATCACGAGCGCACCGCCGGCGTCGACGACCGGTGCGAGCGCGACGCTCGCCTGGACGACGACGGGAAGGGTCAACTCGACCGACTGCCGCCTCGACGGCTCAGTGTTCCAGCCCTGTTCAAGCCCGGTCAGCTACCCATCTATGGCAGTTGGCCTCCACTCCTTCACCGTGCGGGTGACCAACGCAATCGGCTCGACCACCGATACCGCGAGCTGGAGCGTCACGGCGCCGTCCGCGGAGCCGGCCTGCACGCTCTATGCCACGCCCACCGGCGGCCCGAGCGCTTCCGGGGCATCACCTACGAGCCCGACGTCGCTCCAGGGCGCGCACGACAAGTCGGTGCCGGGCTCGGTGGTCTGCTTGGCATCAGGCACGTACAGCAGAACGTCGAATTTCTACGTGACGCGCTCCGGCGAAGAAGGCCAGCCAATCATTTATCGATCGTACAACGGGCCAGCCGTCCTGCAGTGGACAGGGGCCGCCGGCTCGTACGGCGTTGTGATGCTTGCGGGCTACGCGCACCACGTGGAGTTCCACGGGCTGACTATTGATGGCGCGAACCGCGCTTCTATCGGCGTCAAGTGCAATCCGTACGCACACCACCTCGTTATTCGCACCAGCATTGTCAAGAACACCGGAGCCGCCGGGGTGCTGACAAAGCGGTGCGACTACGTCACGGTCGCCGGCAACATGATCCATCGCACCGGTTACGACCCGAACACCGGCTGGTCGAGCGCGATTTCGCTCAACACTGACGTCTGGTCGGATAACTCAGCCGGCTTCCACAGCTTCGTCGTTGGCAATAGCATTTCTGGCGCCGACGACGAATCTTCTTACCACACCGAAGGCCACGGAATCATCATGGATCTGGGCGCCGATGCTCCACCGGTTCTGATTGCGAACAACGTCGTTTTCGAGAACGGTGGCCAGTGCGTAAGTGTCTACCATCGACAGCATATCTGGCTGGTCAACAATACTTGTTACCAGAATGCGCTTGACAAGCGTCTGCCAGGGACTGTGGAAATCGGGGCCACCGGATCCGATACATCCGATGTTCACTTCCTCAACAACGTCGCGTACGCGTGGACGGGACGCGCCGTCTATCGGCTGCATGATGGCGCGTCTGCAGCTTTCTTGCGAAACCTTGAGTATGGCGGAACCAAAAGCATCGTCCCGAGTTCTGTCCTCTCCGACTCGGCCCAGCTATCTCGAGTCGATCCGCTGTTTATGGCTCCGCCGTACGTCGACCCCAACCTAGACCAGCAGCAGACGGCCGCCTTGGAGCCCTGGAAACTGGGCTCGGCGCTCATCCCAACGCTGACGAGTCCTCTCATCGACGCCGGCATCGATCCCTCGACCGCCCACGGGGTAACGCCCGATATCAGAGCCGGGATCGAGGAGTACCTGCGGGAGGACGTAACCGGTGCCCCGCGCCCGCGTGGCGGTGGCTGGGACATCGGCGCGTACGAACAGTAAACCATGACCGGCGCTGATCAACGTTTCGCTTGACGCACCGCGAAGTCGCCCCGGCGTCTCGAACAGCATCTCCAAGGCGGGACCGACCGCTCGCTTTCATCCGCATGATCGCGACACGCGTCGGCATCATTTCTCGGTGGGGTAACGGAGAGCGTTCCGTTGCTTGACCTCCTCGAATAACGCAAGAATCCGCTCTGCATTCCTTCGCCACGTGTATCCTTCCTCCAACGTCACCCGCGCGGCCTGCCCGAGCCGAGCGCGCAACTCGCTGTGACTCGCGAGTTCGAGGATTGCTTGCGCCAATTGATTCTCGTCCCCTGGCCGAACGAGGAGTCCGTTTGAGTGATCCTCGACGACCGCGGAGATATCCGAATAATCAGCGGCTACCACCGGCCTAGCTGCCGCCATATATTCGAAAACTTTGATAGGCGACGCATGGAGTTTCGGAAACCGTGGCGCTGGAGAGACGGCAATGTCCATCGCCGAAATATAGGCTGGCACAGCGTCGTATGCGACGCTGCCGGTGAACACAACGGCGTCCGCGACTCCCTCATCTCTGGCGAGCGCCTCCAGGGAGTGTCGAAGTGGTCCGTCCCCCACAATCAAGAGGCGAAGGCTAGGTATCTCCTTCAGAGAGATTTTTAGGCTTCTGATGAGAACGTCAACCCCGTGCCACTGCTTCAATGAGCCCGCAAACCCGATCACGAGCTGTCCATCAAATCCGTAATCTGACCGTACGCGTGACGCCTCGTTCGGTTGCGGACGGAAGCGATCCACGTCCGCTGCGTTATACATCACGACGATCTTGTCCTTCGTGACTCCAGTGCTGATTAGGTAATCTCGTAAGTAGGTAGATATCGCGACTATTCTATCTGCAGCTTCACCGAGCCGCCGCTCAAGTCTCTGGAATATCCAAGGTGCGATAGCACTGTGCGCTGCCCACCACTCGCTCGGAAACGTGTATGACGTATTCATCTCGATGATGAGTGGAAGACGAAACTCTTGTGCCAATTTAGCTCCGACGGACGTTCCGCAGACATAGCGCTCATAGAGAAAGTCGGGACGTTCGTGCATAATGACCTGTCGCGCGCGCCAGTAGAAATATGCATTCCAGATCTGCCACCAGGCGGCGCGAGCGATATCGCGCGCCACCGCAGCCGGCGTGAGCGATATCTTCGTTTGTTTCGCCTCGTCAGCCGCGGTGGGACTTGAGTGCTCCTGGTGATACACCACGTCGCATTGGCGCGACCGTCGCGTCAGAGCCGCGGTGACGCGCGGGGCGAGTTCGTGAACTGGTGGCCCCGTCGGATCGTAAGTTTCCCCTCTGGACGCCGCAAGAATACATACTTCATGCCCGTTCTCCTTCAGCGCGCGAGAGATGGCGCGGACGTGAGTCGAATCTCCACCCGATCGGTACACGGACCGGTTTGCCTCAGCGAATAGGTAGGCGATTCTCGACATGAGCGATGTCTACGTACTAAGGCGCACCGACGGCCGTCGGCCAAGCGACCTCCAGGCAACGTCCAGCTCGAGAGGCCGTCGGGCGGCGTAGAGAACCATGACGTACAGCATGGTCGCCGACAAAACGAAGGCGACAAAACCTTGGACGGAAGTCCCAAGCCAGAACCGGAAGGCGACGCCAAGGCCACCGTAGCACAGCGCGGAGGCTGCGACCGCAAGCGAGAGTCCCGCACTGAGCGGATGGAGTCCGAGCGAAAGCCAGACCTGGATCAAAGGAGCGACATTCTGCACCACGATGCTGGCAGCCCAGGCGACGGCGGCGCCCGTCATGCCGAAGGAGGGTACGAGAAGAACGTTCAAGCACACGTTGGTGGCGAGGGTCGCGGCGGAGTTCCACAACACGAATGACGACTTTCCGGCCATGAGAAGGACCGTCGTTACCGCACCGGCTGCCATATCGATCAGCATCGCACCGCACAAGATTACTAAGGCCGTCGTGCCTTTCTTGAATTCAGACCCAAATATGCCGAGGACGAATGGTGCGAATGCGGCGATGCTTAGATAAACGGGAAACGAAAGGACGACCAGCCACGTGCTCGAAACCTGGTAGACCGCCTGTACGCGATCCCTCTCGCCTCTGGCAAGGAGAGCACTCACCTGTGGACCGATAACGACGAGCACCGCTTGGATTGCGAATGATCCAGCACCGAGGACCCGACTGGCCGCCGCGTAGATCCCAGCCTGTCGGGTGGAAGCGAGAGCTCCGACGAGAAGCACGTCGAGCCAGCGAACGTTCACCTGGAGAAGGGCTGCAACGCCTCGATATGCACTGAACCGCCAGAATTCTGCCGCAAGCTCGCGGATGTCACGCCCCGAAGGCCGCGTGTAAGTGGCGCCGTGCTCCGCGCGCCGAACAAGCAGGATCAGCCAGACCCACGCCGCGGCGAATGCGAGCACGAATGGCGCTGCCCACAGGACAATGAAGCCCGTCGCGCCGAAGCCCGCGAGCAGCGCGATGATCGCGAGCGGCACGCGCATCGCTGAAGGGCCGACCCTCTCGATGACGACGAAAGGCAGCATCGCTCCGAGGCCGCGCGTCGCCGCCAGTGCCACACTCGTTCCGACCGCAATGGGCAGGAAGAGGGCCAGAATACGCAGGTCGACGCCGCCGCTGCTGCGCGTGCCGGTGATGAGTAAATCGGTGAGCTGCGGGGCGAAGGCGAACAAGAGCAGCGCAAGTAGGGAGCTAAAGGCGAGCACCGGAAGCGTGCCGACCCGAATAAGCGGCCTGACATCTCGCACCCTGCCAAGTGCCATAGAGCGGGACACCATCCGGATCAACCCGGTGCCAGCCCCGAACTGAGCAAGTGCCCAGAGGATCGTGAACACAGCGACGGCCTCGAAGAAACTCCCGGCGCCCTGAGCTCCGAGGGCTCGGGCAAGGACGACAGCGAAGAGAAACCCGGTCAGGACGTTGATGACGATCCCGACGGCGTTCAACGCGCCGCCACGTGCGAGCGCAGACATGTCGGCTGTATTCCGAGCGGGTCTCCGCTTACCAGCGGCCGCTCGACTCCGCTCATGCGCTCTTGCGAGTGTCATGCTTCCCGAGCGCCGTCAGGGCGGCTAGCGGCCGCTTGGATTTCCGTCACTGCCTGACTCGCCACGCATCCGGGCTTCAAAAGCCAATCTCGGGTTTGTGGGGCCTTCGACCAAGCGAGCAAGGTGAAGCCGGCGCCCATCACTTCTCCGCCGTCCTGGCACGCGCGCGAACCAACCATCATCGACACACTCCTCTTCTAGGCAGACTTGACGCGGGCCGGCGTAAAGAAGAAGACATCGCTGACATGAGAGCACCGACCAAGAATAAAAGCTGTATCTGCGGCCGGCCCTTGAAGATGTCGACATTCATGTGAATCAGCTGTCCGACGAGTCCCGCCGTCAAAGCGATCGCAACTACTGCAATCACGGGATCTGGACTGCGCGCCAAGCGGAATCCCGCGGTGAGTACCGCGCCGAGGAATGCCAGGAGAGCGACGAGCGCGAAGATGCCCGTCTCAGCCCACGTCAGAACGAACTTATTATGCACTGTGGAAAGAAACGCACCGGTAAACTCTGGGCCAGCATATTGAGGCAAGGCGACGGAATAGTTGTTTAGACCAACTCCCAAAATAGGGTGCTCACCGATCATCGGAATGCTGAGCCTCAATAGATCTACCCGGGATGATGCCGCCCCGGCATCACTACCCGTAATACGACTAGCTATCTCGGCACGAAACGGTACGGCTAGCGCAATAGTGATGAGAATGGCCCCGAGTGCTAGGCGAGGCGATACGATTCGATAGCGGCCAGACGCGAAAAGGAGGGCTACCAGAGATGCTGCAAACGCAAGCCATGCGCCACGAGAAAACGTTAAGATCAGTGCGATCAGCCCGATTCCAAAGGCCAGCGATGCGAGTTGGCGGCCGAGCCGTATGTTGACCATAGAGCGAAAAGCCAATACGAGCGGTAATAGAAAAGCGAAATAACTCCCAGCCGAGTTCGGCGACCCAACCGTTCCTCCTAGACGGTATACCCCAAACGATGAATCCGAAAGCTCGCGACTTTGGCTGCGAAAACCTAACGCCGCGAGATTTAACCCGAGGCGGTCGGTTAGAACGACCAGTAGACCTTCCAAGAAGAAGCCGCTCACCAGAAGCGCAACAACGAATCGAACCTCGGCTGTCGTCCGAGTGTTGCATGCGACGTAAATGAACAGAAGGAAAGACTGAAGCAGTATGACGAGCTCGTACGAACTGAGGAGCTTATTGGGTGCGACAATGATCGATGCTGATGCGAAGAGAAGGTATGCCGCGAGGGGAATGGCTATCCTTCGATTGAGATTGTTCCTATGCGTGGGCTTGCTGAGGCCGTCGGCCAGCCATAGCGCGTACAGCCCAATCAATGCAAGCGTCGTCAGCGAGATGCTGAAGCCGCCGATCGCAGAGAACGACGCCGCGCTGGCGTTGTAGTCGAGGTTCCTGTCCCATTGAAGGGGTATGTCGAGAATGGCGAGCGCGAGGAGCGGTCGGCGCAGTTCGCCGATCACCATGAGCACGAATGGAGCGAGCGTCCCAAGGAGGAGGAGCGTGCGCTCGGTCGTCGAAGAGGCGGCCGCCGCGCGAACCGCGACGACGCCGAGAACGAGCGCGCTGAAGCCGCCCAGCAGCCACTCGCGCGAAATCGACGGCATCGAGGGCAGGAACCGCCGGCGCGGCCGTTGCGGAGCGCGGACGATCGTGGCCTGAATGGCTCAGCTCTTCCTTGAACGAGAGGCCGCCGGAGGCCCACCACGCCCGAACGAGCGGCGCCAGGCACGATCGAGGAGCTCGTCGTCGAGCGAGCTCGTCTCGTGCTCGACGACGGTGGCCGCCACGCGTGCGACTGCGACGTCGTCGAGCTCCGGATACATCGGAAGCGAGAGGATCTCCTCCGCGTACCGCTCGGTCACCGGAAACGCCCCGCGCGGATAGCCGAGGTCCCGATAGGCGGGCTGGCGGTGGATCGGGATCGGATAATGAATCCCCGTCTGAACGCCGTCGGCTGCAAGCGTTGCGCGCAGGCGGTCGCGTGCCGCGGCCCGGATGACATAGAGATGCCACACCGGTTCCACGGCCTCTGCCGGGCGTGGAACGACGACTCGCGCATCCGCGAGAACGCGCGAGTACAGGGCAGCCCGTGTCCGCCGCCTGTCGTTCCACTCCTCGAGTCGCCTGAGCTTCACACGGAGAATCGCCGCTTGCAGGGTGTCGAGGCGGCGATTGAAGCCCTTGACGACGTGCTCGTACTTCGCCCGCTGGCCGTAGTCGCGGAGCGTGCGCACCGCGTCGGCCAGTTCCTCGTCGTCGGTGACGAGCGCGCCCCCATCGCCGAGCGCGCCGAGGTTCTTGGCCGGATAGAAGCTGAACGCGCCCGCATGCCCGATCGAGCCGACCCGTTTGCCGTCTACCCGGGCGCCGTGCGCCTGGCACGCATCTTCGAGGACGAGCAGTTCGTGTTCCTCTGCGATTTCCATGATCGGGGCCATCTCCACCGGATGACCGTAGAGGTGGACGGGGATGATGGCCCTGGTTCGACGGGTGATCGCCTCCTCGACGAGCGGCGGACTCATCGTGTACGTGTCGGGATCGACGTCGACGAGGACCGGCCGGGCGCCCGTATGCGAGACGGCCAGTGCGGTCGCGACGAACGTGTTGGCCGCCGTGATGACTTCGTCCCCGGGACCGACGCCGAAAGCTCGAAGCGCGAGCTCGAGCGCCGACATCCCCGAGTCCGTTCCGATCGCGTAGCGCGTCCCACAGAAGTCGGCGAATTCGCACTCGAAGGCCGAGAGCTCCTCGCCCAAGATCCAGTCGGTCCGATCGAGGAGCGCCGTGAGCTTGGGGACGAGCTCGTCGGCGAGTGCCTTTTGTTGGGCTCCTAGATCAACGAGCGGCAGGTGCAATCCCGAGCTCCATCGACTCGATTTGATCGACGGCCACGGGTCCGCCGTTCTGCGCAAGCGATGCCTCGATTGCCTGCATGACAGCGACGACGTCGCGGCCCTGCTCGCCGTCCGTTCGTGGCTCTTCGCCCCTGCGAATGCAGTGCAAGAAGTGACCGGTGAGCTCCTTGAGGGGCTCCGTGGCTGAGAGTGTCGGACTCTTGATGTCGCCGTCTCGGACGTGGAGATGGAACTCGCCGAACGTCTCCGCTTCTTCCTCGGCCGCCGGCTTCACTCCCTTTTCGAAGACACGGACGTGCTCGACGAGGTTGAGATCGTCGAAGGCGACGCGGGCATCGCTTCCGACGACGACGAACTCGCGTACCTTATGTGGGTCGGCCCAACTCACGTGGATGTGGCCGATGATGTCGTCCGTATATCCGAGCGAGATGAACCCGACGTCCTCGCGCGCGTTCTTGAGCAGGCGCCCGCCGACCGCGCTCACCCACCGCGGGCGTCCGTCGAGCAGGTGGTTGAAGATGGCGACGTCATGCGGCGCTAGGTCCCAGACTGCGTTCACGTCACAACGGATAGGGCCCAGGTTCGTTCGACGCGCGTAGACGTAGTAGATGTCGCCGAGGACACCGTCGCGCATGAGCGCCTTGATCTTCTGAACACCAGGGTTGTAGATGAAGGTGTGACCGACGAGGAGGATGCGCTCGGAGGCTGCGGCGAGCTCGATGAGTTCGTTCGCCTCGGACACCGTCGTCGTCAGCGGCTTCTCGACGAGGACATGCTTTCCCGCCTCGAGAGCCCGGCCGGCGATCTCGCGATGGGTGACCGCCTGGGTGCATACCACCGCTGCCTCCACACCCTCGACCGCAAGGGCTTCGTCGAGGTCATCCGTCAGCGCCGTGCCGGGGAATCTCCTCGCGACCTCGTCGAGCCTGCTCGCGCGCTGATCGCAGACGACCGCCACCTCTGCGTCGGGCAGCTCGCCCAAAAGGCGGATGTAGTTGATGCCCCAGTAGCCACTCCCGAGTATGGCGAATCGGGTGCGGTGCAGGACGACGCTGATCGTCGCTCGGTACATGCGACAGCCGGCCTACGCTGCGCCTCGGCCGCCGATCACGGCGGGGATCGTGAGGAGCAGGATCTTCATGTCGAGCCAGAGGGACTGGCGGCGAACGTACGTCGTGTCCAGTTCGATCATCTCCTCGAATGAGACGTCGCAACGACCGCTGACCTGCCAGAGTCCCGTGATCCCGGGAAGCGCGGCGAAGCGCTCGCGATGCTCATCCTGGTAGAGCGCGACCTCGTAGAGCGGCACCGGACGTGGCCCGACGAGGCTCATATCCCCCTTGATCACGTTAAAGAGCTGCGGAAGCTCGTCGAGGCTGGTTCGCCGGAGAATGCTCCCGATGCGAGTGACCCTCGGGTCTGCGTTCAGCTTGAAGCCTGCACTCGAGGCCGAGCTCGGCTCGAGCCGACCGCGGACGAACGCCTCGATGTGCTTCCGGTGGAGAGACGAGTCGACGTCGGCGAACATCGTTCGGAACTTGAACAACACGAACGGCTGGAGCCGCCAGACCCGCTCGCCGTTGTCCCGTTGCGAGCGGCTGCCCATGCGCTCCTGGCGGTAAAGGGCCGGTCCGCGGTTGTCGAGTCGAATCAGGAGGGCGATCACGACGAGGAGCGGAAGCGAGGCTGCGACCAAGAGCACTGCGCCCGCAACATCGAAGCATCGCTTCACCAAGTGGTACTGGGACTTCGTTCGAGCCCGGAGGGTCAATGCTTTACTCGCGAAGGCGAATTCGTTCATTCGCCCATCCCCTGGCCGCTCACGCCGGTGACCTCTTCGAAGAACTCGAACTGGTCTTGGCGGCTCGGCGCCTTGTTGACGACGATCCCGAGAAAGCGCGTGTTCAGCCGACGCAGTTCTCGATGGGCGACGGAGATCCGGTCGCGATGGGCATCCGCCCGCACGACCAGGAGGACGGCATCGGCAGTCCTGGTCAGCATGAGCGCATCGGTGACGGCCAACACCGCCGGCGTGTCGAAGAGGACGTAGTCGAACCCCTCCGCGGTCTCGACCCAGCGCTCCATCTGCGGCGACCCGAGCAGCATCGCAGGGTCGCGCGTGGCGGGCCCGGCCGGGAGCACCCAGAGCCTCGGCACGCTCGTCGGCCGCAACGACGGTTCCGACTCCGCCGACGAGGCGGTGAGAAAGTCGCTCAACCCGTCCTCGTTCGAAAGTCCGTAGGCTTCATGGAGGACTGGCGTGCGGAGGTTCGCGTCCACGACGAGGACCTTCCGGCCAGACTGGGCGAGCGTTCGCCCGAGGTTGGCGACGATAGTCGACGTTCCGTGCTTCGGCTCCGCGCTCGTCACGACGACGGTTTGCACTAACGCACCCGCACTTGCCGCGAGGAACGATGTGGCGAGGCGCCTGAACGCCTCTTCCGCCTTCGAACCGCTGTTGAAGATCGCATTCGTCGAGCTGGGACCGACATCCGGAATCGTGGCGAGCACCGGCGCCTGGACTGCCTCTTCGATCTCATCGCTTGTCCGGAAGCGCAACGTGAGGTTCTCCGCGACAAAGGCGAGACCCGCGGCAGCCACGACCCCGAGCGCCAACGCGAGGGCGAGCGTGAGCCCCAGATGACGATTCGACGGCTCAGACGGCGGCGCCGCGGGTACGACGAGCGAGAGCGCGCCGGCCCGAGCCTCTCGAGCGATCGCGAAGTTCTGCTGATTCGAGCGGAGCTCAGCGAGGCTCGCCCTCTTGCTGGTTGCCTCTTCGCGGAGCCTCAGGATCTCGAGTCGATTCTCCTCCGTCGGCGGCGCCGCTTCGAGCGCCGAGCGCTGGTTCTCGGCGGCGGCGATCTCCCTTTCGAGCTCGCTCGCTCGTTCGTTGAATGCGCGCTCGGCCTGATCGGCTGCCTGCCGGTTTAGGGTACGCACACGGGCGACCAGCTCAGCCGCGACTGCGGTCGCCGCCGCTGCGGCCGTCCGCGGACTGCTCGTCGTGGCCTTGACGTTCATCAGCTCGGTGTTCGCGATCCCCTGCACGTTGACGTCGGGCCGCTCGTGGAGGCCCACCCTCCGAGCCGCGGCATCGAGCACATCACGATTCGTGGCGAGGTCCGCATACGTGTTCTCGAGCCGATCGACATACGACAGATCGTCGGCCCGCACGGTGCCGCCCACGAACGCGGTGCCTGGCTGGATGCGCAGGGTCGCCGTCGCCGTGTACCGGGCTGGCGCGAGCGACGTCACGCCGACTGCGGTAGCCACCGTCAGGATCACGACGCTGGCGAAGAGCGCCTTCCTTCGGGCGAGGACGGCTAGATAGTCGCGGAGCTCCATGTCAGCCGACCGTCGCGAAGGTCGGCCCGGTCCGCGCCTTCGAGCCCGCTCTTAGTAGCCGTTCGCGCCCGCGAGCGCGCACCGCCTTTTGTCCCAAGTCCCGCAATCCTCTCCCGCAGTTGGCGCAGTTCCGTCCCGTGAGGCGTTCTTAACGTCACACAGTTGACCCGCAAAATCAACTGCCGCGACCTGCACGAGCAGGATCTTGGTCGATCCGTCGACCCCAGGAGGCGTCCTATCGCGCCAACGCTCGCTCAACGGTGCGTTCGGACGTGCGCCGGTCAGCGTCTTTTTGTGGGTCAGCGGTGGGGCGAGCGGGCGGCGCAGAAACGCTCAAAGACTCACGTAGTAGGCGATGAAGCCGACGATTACAGCAACTCCGATACCCACCGCAAGGTGCAGACGCTGTGGATGCCCTCGGCCGGTCACGCCGATGAAGGCTGCTAGAACGAGACCGGCAAGGACCTCGGGCCAGGCCCGCTTGCAGGCGTAGATGAACTCGCTCCAGTGGCCACAACCGAGACCACTCGAGGAGACGCAGCTCGCAAGCAAGGACACGCGGGACGATGGTACTCGGAGACGTCTGTCTATGGGTGATCCGGCAAACGACGGCGTCAACGAGACGACGGAGGCCCGGTCATCCCCAAGCCGCCTGAATGCAACCTTCGAAAGGTCACGGCTGGCGGCCACCAACTCGAAGCGGAGCTCTGGATTCTCGTCGACGAGCTCGGCGAACGCCCACAGCTGGTCGCAGCGGTGATGGAATTGGTCGAAGTAGAGGAACGAGCCTGGACGGAGTCTGTCCTTGACGTGCTCGAGCACCACCCGACGTCGAGCTGTAAAGGTCGGCGTCCAGCATCACTACGAGGACTTCATGATCGCGCAACTCGTAGTTCGGCAGCGCCTCGTCGAATCATCCCACGAGGAAGCGAACGCGCGGATCGTGGATCTCGGGCGGTTCACCACCGGTGGAGAAGTCACCCCGTGCGTGCCCTTCGAGCGTCCAGTCGTGGGGTAGTCAAAAAGCTGTCGAAAACCGTGGAGGACAGAGCGCGGGTTTCGGGCAGCCGCGACCACTGGCGAATCGGGGCGCCTTTGCGTATGCCGAACTCGAGGTGGAGGACGTCTCGATCGGCAATCGACTCCGCCATCTTTCGAACACGGCTTCGCGCGTCCGAAACCTCACCTGTGGCCCGAATCCGTGGGCACGCAGCCACCAGCCCACGTGCAGGCGGCTGAAGACCCCGTTCAGCTCGTAGACGACGCCCAGGTTGCAGAGCGCCCAACGCGCGTGAGGAGGGCCTTGGCGGGTGCCTTCTTGTCCATGGGCCCGAACATCAGGCCGACGCCGGGCGGACTGCCGCAGTCGTCCGAGTGGATGATCACCGGCACCTGTCGATGGAAAACACCCTCGGCAAGTCTCGCCGGCGCCACCCGCGAATCGTGGCTGCCAAGCAATCCTCTTGTAAAATCGTGTGGTTGACCTCCTCTGCGGCGTCTCGTCATCCCGTGCCCCGGCAGCCGCCCGTGCCGGCATCAACGCCGCGGCGCCGCGGCGTTCGGTCGTCGACACCCGACGCGAGCGCGCGATGGACATAGCCGCCGGGATTGCCGTCGGCGCAGTCACAGCGGTCGCACTTGCGCTCGCTCTCGCCTGGAAATGGCAGCTCGGCTTCGTTCGCCCGGCCCTCGCGGTCGCCCTGCTCACCGCGGGCGTCGCCATCGCCGGCCGGCTTGTCGCTGCGACCGTCGGCCTGAGCGCTGTCGTCGCCGCCGTGCTCGTTTGTGGCGCGACGCTCCTGCTTGCCGGTGGGCTAGGCGCCTATCGGTTCTATCGCGATCCGGAACGACGAGCACCCGAGCGCGATGACGTCGTCGTGAGTCCGGCCGACGGCACCGTGGTCTACGTCCACGAGTCGCGGAGGAGACAGCTGCCCATCGCGACGAAGAACGGCCGCCCGTATCGCCTCGACGAGCTGACGAGGGCGAATTTTCTCCCTGGCGACGCCGTCGTGATCGGGATCTCGCTCAACTTCCTGGACGTGCACGTCAACCGCTCGCCGATCGCCGGGACGATCGCCTTCCAGGAGAAGTTCCCGGGCGGCTTCGGCTCGCTCAGAGATCCTGCATCCATCTTCAAGAATGAGCGCGCGACGCTGGTGATCGAGAGGCCCGGCATCCAGGTCGCGGTCGTCCTGATCGCGTCGCGCCTCGTCCGCCGCATTGTTACCTTCCTCACCGCCGGGGACGAGGTCGCCCTTGGTCAGCGGATCGGGGCCATCCGCTTCGGCTCGCAGGTAGACCTGATCATTCCCGCACGGCCGGACCTGAAGGTGGTTGTGCGGCCGGGTGATCATGTGGTGGCCGGCGAGAGCGCGCTCGCCTTTCTCGGCGCAGCGCACGTCGAAGGCACTCCCACGAAAGCCCGCACCCTCTCTGCCGTACCGCTCGGCACCACGGCTAAGCTCGTAAATCAGGGTCTCGATGGAGAAGCTACGAATCCGGTCCGGCCTCCCAGGACCGGCGCTCCGTAGGGACCCCGTCTCGGCGCTTAGTGATCGCCCGTCTGGCCGGAAGGCGCCCGCGCATCGGCTGCAAGATCGTAACCAAGCTTCCGCGCGAGGGGCCCCGCCCTCTGGGCAATCACTTCGAGCTCGCCCGCTGTCAACTGGGTCTTGTACTTGTCGTTGCGGCTGCGTACATCCAGCTTCCCACCGACGTTCCGTGCGACCGGTCCCGAGAGATCGACCTGGGCGCATAGCTCATCCAGCACAGCGACGGGATCTGCCGTCAACTCCTCGTACCGGAGTTCACGGTACCGGGGGCCAACAACCTCCTTGTCCTCGAGGATGCGTTCGACGCAACGACGCCAATGTTCGGCTGCAACTTCCACGCGCGACCATCCGTCGCCTATAAGCTGATGGGGCGTCAGATCTCGCATCCACCAAAGCGGAAGATCGGCCCAAAAGTGAACCTTTAGCAACGACGCGACCACGGCTCGCGGGTCACGAAGAACATGGATAAAGATCGCGTCTTCGAAAATTGCGTTCAGGTATCTGATCCGACGACTGTTCCGAGTATTTTTATTGAGGAATCGCAGGGCACCCTGATATCTAGTGTGGGTTTCGACAAGGTAGGTAATACGCCGCTTCGATTCTGCATCGACGTCCGCTTCGGTCAGAGGACGGTTTCTTTCAGCCGGATCAGTCGGCCCATAGAAATCCCACGCCTCGAATCCCTCACGCGGGGCGGGAAGGAGATAGAAAGCGGAGTCGCGGAGAGAAGCAATGCGTTTGAACCGGGCCAAGAGCGCCAATTGCGGAAACCTCGGCCATCGCTCCGTGTAGTTGGAGATCCAGGCAACGTCCGGGTGACGAGCGAGAAGGTCGTAGACGACCGTGGTTCCTGATCTCCCGCAGCCGACGATGAAGATGGGAGCCCTTGAGCGGTTATTCGGCGTCACGCTCACCGCCGCAGCTCAGGGGACGCATACACGATGCAAGGGCTTGCGTGGAGCGGAGAGACATCGCGCAATGACCCACGCGCGCCGATTTCGCCCGCCCACATGAGCGGACGGCGAGAGGCACTAGCGACCTTCCGCCAATCCCCGGCGCGTCTCCAGGCGTTGTACCCTTTTGTGATGCTGAGAAGCTGTGGCAAGGCGTTCAAAGCCCGATCATGCGCCTAGGAGGAAGTGACCTCGGCACGACGGTCGACGCGCCGTCTTCCTGAGGAGGCGCGCTTCCAGCGTAATGCGCCCCGCGATCGGAGCACGGTTCACATGGACCTCGAGAAAGTGCAGCCCGATGCCGATAACCGGTCGAGTCGGCGGAGTGAAGCGTCGTCTTCGTCAATTCCTCGAGGCCGTCGGAACGACCGTTCCTCGCGGCGACCGGCAACTCGCCACCCCTCACATCGTGTACGTACAGGATCGTTCCGTCCGCAGGGGCTGACGACAACGTCCTCACGGGTGGGAGGAAGCCGATCGGGGTCGCGGTAGAAGCGACACGCCGTGATACCGGCGGCAGCGGTGACCGTGAGCGTCCAGACAACGACGGCGCTCAGGGGGAGACCAAGATTCGTCGCGTTCCCAATCACCGCGACGACGACGCCGACGACAGCGGCGACCATGCAGACGACAGCAGTCGCGCGCAGAGCGCCGAGTTGCCACTTCCACGCGAGCGGCACCGCCACCAGCACGGCGAGTGCACCGCCGAGAGCTACCCCGGCTACAACGCCCACCGAAGGGGTGCAGTCTAGGCCGGCGAATTCTCTCTTGCCTGCGAACTGGGCCGGACGATGTGCCGCAGAGCATCAGCGGGGCTAGAGGTTACCCGAACGTGGCGCCGACTCCACCATCTTCAGCATTACGCGTCCTGACGGCTTCCGGCGCAGTCGGACGACGGCACGGAACACACGGACGACCCGAATGGGGCCGGGTGGCCACCGTCTCTCTGCGATCGGAGGCGGCCGCCCGCCGAACGGGAGTCCGATCGGCTTAGGAACTACAGCTAGAGTGCGATCCGCGCAGTCAGAGAATGCAAGATCCGCGCAGTCAGAGAATGCAAGATCCGCGCAGTGAGAGAGCGGCGACCGCGTATCGTGGCGATAACGGGACAAGCATGACCGACGTCAATAGGCGCTCCGGCGTCGCCACGCCTACAACGCCGAGCGAACTCCGCGTCGTGACGCTCGATCCCATATCCGACTACGCCCGCTGGGAAGGGTTCCTACGCAGTCATGCGGATGCGCACCTCTACCACCATCCCTCGTGGCTGGAAGTGCTCGCGCGCTCGTTCGGGTACGAGGGCGCGACGCTCGCGGTCGAGGACGGGGAGCGCCGCATTGCAGGACTGCTCCCGCTCGTCCTTGCACGAAACCGACGGGGTCGAATCCTCCTGTCGTCCCTTCCGCATACACTAAGGGCCGGACCTCTCGTCCGGAACGATGAAGCGCTGATCGCTCTCCTCGATGCGGCTGTCCAGCTAGTATCCGGTAACCGCGGTCGCCTCGTCCTGAAGGTCAATTCCACCTTTCCCGGACACTCTGCGGCGGATTTTATTCGGGTGCCGCGTGATGCCACCTATATTCGTGCACTCCCAGCTCAAGCGGATGAGCTCCGCTTCGGAGATTCGCGGAACCACGGCGCAATCGCAAGGGGTGTTCGAAAGGCCGAGCGGGAAGGCATGGAAATTCGTGCAGCTACGAGCGTGACGGACGTTCACGCCTGGTATCGACTCTATCTCGAAGCAATGCGCGCACACGCGGTGCCTCCCCGTCCGCTCCGGTTCTTCGTCGCGGCGTGGGAATCGTTGGCCGAACTCGGGATGATGCGCCTACTCTTGGCCGAGAACATGCAATTTGGCCACCGAAGCCTCCTAGCTGGCTCCATCTTCTTCATGTTTCACGACACCGTCTTCTACGCGTTCAACGGAAGAATTGATTCAGCATTGCGTTTACGGGCAAACGACGTGATTCTGTGGCACGCCATCGACGCAGCTTGGCGAGACGGGTTTCGGCTGTTCGACTTCGGTGATGTAAGCGAAAGCCAGCGTGGGCTCGCGTCGTACAAGATGAAATGGGGTGCGGTGGCAACTCCGTTGTATCGATACCATCACCCAAGACTGGCACTGAGAGATAAGGTTCTCAGACCAGAAAGCGGTGCGCATAAGCTTGCGGGCATTACATGGCACCGACTCCCGCTTCGCGCCACTGTTCTGATCGGCGAGCTTTTGTACCGCGATAGCGCCGTGAGTGCAGGTAAGGGCCGCAACGCGTAGGCAAGTCGCGCTCCTCGGAGGATGTACGTCGTGGGGTGACTGTGCAGTCACTCTGCGGTATCTCGCAATCGGCGGGGGTCCACCGGACGGGCCGGCGATTCAGGCGTATGAGCGGGCGTTCGCCGAGACCATCGGCGTTCGCCACGCCCACAGCTTCTCGGCGGCACGCGTCGGTCTGTACGCGATTCTCCGCGCGCTAGGCGTGGGACCCCAAGACGACGTCCTCTTACAGGTTCCAACCCACGTCGTCGTGGCGAACGCGATCCGGTACGTGGGCGCCCGGCCCGTCTACGTCGACTGTCGCCCGGACGACTACAACATCGATCTCGCCGATGCCGACCGGCTCGTTGGCAGCCGGGCAAAAGCGCTGATCCTTCAACACACGTTCGGCATAGCGGCGGACATCGATGCGGCGTTAGACTTCTGCGGCCGCCACCGACTACAGCTCCTGGAAGACTGCGTCCATGCCCTCGGTGCGACGTATAGAGGGAAACCCGTCGGCAGCTTCGGACGAGCTGCCTTCTTCAGCACCGAGGAAACCAAGACAATCTCCACGACCATGGGTGGAGTCGTCGTCACGGACGACGACGATCTTGCGAGCGCCATTCATGAGCTCCAGCAGCAGTACCCCTTTCCCTCCAGGTCGTCGGTTAGGCGATTGCTCATCAAGCTTGCCGTCTACCACGTCCTCACGACACCGTCGATCCATCGCTATCCCAGAGCACTCTTCGAGGCGGTCGGGCGTCGAAATCCGCTTCCGGGCCCGACGACGCCGGATGAGCGCCGCGGAGAACGGCCGAGCCGATATGAAGAGCGGCTGGCCAACTCGCAGGCGGCACTTGGACTCCGCCAGCTGAAACGGCTCCCAGAAAACGTTCGTCACCGCCGCGTTGTCGCGGCAGCCTACTCGTCGCGGCTTGCTCGGTTCGGATTCGCGGTTCCGAAGCCCGCCGACGGTGCGGACCCCGCGTTCGTTCGATACCCAGTCTGGGTGGACGATCGGCAGGCAGCTTTGCGTGCCGTCGCGCGTCATGCAGTCGCCGGCACCTGGTTTACGTCCGTTCTCGAGGAGTCAGAGTCTCCCTCCATGATCGGGTATGAGCACGGGGCATGCCCAGTCGCCGAGGCGGCCGCTAGCCACCTCGTGAACCTTCCGACGCACCCGCGCGTACAACTCAGTGACGTCGAGGCGATCACGAACGCACTTCGGCGTCTCGCCGAGGACAGCCGCGACCGTACGGCTGGAGCGATGCGATTGGCCCTCCCGGAGGACGGCTCGCGAGGCGGCGACGACTGAGTCATCGACAAAGACTTCATCTTGGCCAGCGTGGGGCCTGGTCACGCCGGTCCGGTGCGTGTATCAATGCGTGAAGGACTGGGCGCGCTGACAACGGCTTCGGCGTACGGCGCGAGGGAGCCGAAGCGAGCGTGGAACCGCTCCTGCAGCGACGATGCGTCGCGTCAGTTCTCGTGAGCTGTACCACGAGCCCGAGACGAAGCGCATGATCGGCCCGAAGCTCCACGAGGCCGGGGCACCCAGGAAGTGAAGCCCAGGAACGGACGACTCGAGTCTAGGATTCAGGACGGGATAGCCGTCCACCGTTCGAACCTCCTCAAGGAGGGCCGAGTCGAGGAACTCGTAGCGCCGAACGTCGACGCGGTAGCCCGTACCCAGCAGCAGGTGATCGACCTGCCGCCGAGTCCCGTCGCCCAGTTCGAGCGCCAGTTTCCCATGGCGAGGCTTGGCGCGCGTGATCGACACCCCGAGCCGAACCGAGACGTCCTTGAGCCGTGGCACGAGCCAGCCGGCTCCCGCGGGGCGAATACACCGCTTCGCGATCCTGTCCTGGACGTTCCGGGGAAGTCGGCGAAAAGACGTCTGGGAGGGAAACGACGCGGCCATTACCAGAGCGGACCGATGTCCGTCGGTGCGTAGACGACCGGCCGAGGGGGCCCAGACGCTTCTTCATGCCGTGGATCCAGGCGAGCCGTCGGGCTCGTGCGAAGGCTTCGACGTCGGCACCCGCATCGGGCAGCGGCGCCGCCCATTCGGGGCGCTCTGGACCGCCGCCGACGACGTCGACCTTCAGCTCGCCGAACTCGCTTGGATCGTGGTGCTCGCTCGTAGGGAAGCGTGAGCGCGCGGAAGCCAGGCGAATTCCGGGGGACGCCACGCGAATTGGGGTGATGCCCGCTGCCACGATCACCCGCCGCGCCGAAGCGACCTCGCCGTCCTCGAGCGTGAGACAGAAGCCGTCGCCGGCTCGATCGACGGTTCGTACACGCCTCGTGTCGACATCGGGAGCCACCGCGGTTCTGCAGCCAGTCGCTGTACTCGATGAACCGATCGAGCGGTATCGGCTCAGTGAAGCGGGCGCCCTGGAACGCCGAGAGCGAGCGGGCCCTGCGCGAGCTTGATGCGGCCGGCTACGAGCACTGCGATCGTGCCGGCGAGCGAGCTGCTCGAGGTCGATGCGGAGGTGGCGCGGCAGGAACACCGAGATGGGAACGGTCTTAGCAGTCCCTCGTTCCGTGACCGCGTTCTGAGCTATTCGGAACGATTATCGGCATCCCCCGGAAGGGCATGAGCCGCACTACCCCGGTGGGGATGAATGTGATTACCGGTCTTGCGGATCGGTGCTGGTAGCCCGAACCTTTGCCCGCCTGAGTCGCGCCAACCCGACCTCAGCCGACCTGAGATGACCTCAGGGCCTCGAAACAGGCCAAGCGGCGCTTCCGCTCAGGCCTCCAAAACCGGAGGTTGCAGGTTCGAGTCCTGCCGGCCCTGTCCCTTTAGTCAAGCCAAAGCAGCCGCTCAGCAGCGGTTTCGGAAAGGGTCGTTCGTCGTCGCGACGTTCCGCCCGAATCCGCTCGACTCGCGCCCCGATCGGGGCGCGACCGGCCCGCACTCGGCGCATGCCGCTTCGACAGAGGCGACGCGATCAGCCAAGCGGCCAAGAAACCTCCTGTTCGCTCACTGCTCATACGCGCCGATGTCCCACCCGGCCCCCCGGGGACGAAGGTGTCCGCGGAGATCACGAAGGAGATACCGAGCTCGTTTCGGCATGTTTCGCGGGCGGACGCCGCCGTCAACGAGGGGACTCCCCGGCCGCCCCAGAAAGCGCAAGCCCACATCCCAGGGGCGAAGCGCGGTTCGCTGCTGCTGGTCGAGGTCAGGATCGACATCGGGCGGATTCCGAAAGCGCGGGTTGATCTGGCGCAAATTCGGAAGCACGGGCTCAGGGACCTGGCTTGTTGTGCCGCCATACGCGATGTTGTGGGAGAAGACAGCCGTAGCCCCATTTATGAGCTGGTAGGGGTAGTTGCCGTTCCAGGCCCAGGCCACATTGTTGATCACATGCACATTCGAGACCCCAGCGCCATTTACAGTGATCTCGCCACTCCCCGGCGTTCGCCGGTCGAGCCCATTTTTATAGCAGGTGTTGTTCACAAGCCAGGCATTGCTTGACAAGTAGACGTTGATGCAGCGATTTCCGTTTTCATACACCAAGTTGTTGGCTACCAACACCGGCGGGACGTTACCTCCGCGGTCAAGAATGATCCCGTGGCCCTCGGTGTGGTGCGAGGACTCGTCCGAGGCTCCGGAGATGACGTTACCGATTACGAAGTTGTGGAAACCTGCCTTTTCATTCGACCACACATTCGTGTTGAGGGAAATTCCGCTCGACCAACCCCGGTTCGGGTCGTAGCCCGTGTGCCAGATGAGATTATTCACCACCTTGATGTAGTCGCACCGCTTCGTGAGCACTCCCGCTGCGCCCGTGTTGCGGATAGTGCTTCGGCGAACGACGAGGTGATGAGCGCCCGGGTCGCACTTTACGCCGACAGAGGCTCGGTTGGCGCCGTGGATGACAAGTCCGCGGACTACTATGTGGTGTGCATCCCTGCCCACCTGGAGGACGGCATACGAGCTTCCGAGGGGCGGCCTCGATCCTTTCCACTTGATTACCGCTCTGCCCTTGTATGAGCGGAAGACTATGGGCTTGCCTGCCGCACCAGAACGAGTGACGCGGAAGGGCGAGGAGATGCCATATGTTCCTCCACGTATGCACACGACTGTGCCGGGTTTCGTCCTGTCACGCGCGCCCTTGAGCGAGGTCGGATTTCCGGGAGATCGACCGGAAGCGCTATACCTGCCTGTCGGTGACACGTAGAGCGAGCATGACGGTCCTGATCGTGTGACGCCGGCAATGCTCGGGGTCGTTGCTACTGCACCGACAGCAGCAAGCGACCAGACCACCAGTGCAAAGCACCAGGCAAAGCGGATCTCTTTTTTGTCCGCTTTAGTCGCGTTCAGCCGCAATGGATTCGACTTCCTGTGTCGTCTTCTCGCCTTCGTCAACGCTCGCTGATGCCGCGGAGCCGTCGAGGCTCGATCTGCCAAAGATGGGCGTGGTGCGAAACTCCACGGGGAGACGTAGGACTCTGCCGCTGACGAACGAGCGGCAGCATGCTGTCGGTCGCAAATTGGCTTTTGATGAGCTTTTCGTAAGAAGTGGGTAAATTCTCTGTAGGGAGCGCTCCAACGAAGGCCCGATCGGGCGTCTGCCTACTTGGCCCCGACGTTCGCCGCCTACTCGGGGCCGACCCGGCGCGTCGCCCTCGCCGAACTTCGCTCTCCTTGCGGAGTGACCTCGTGTCGAGACAGCTTCCGCGTGGCGTAGGTCGCGCCGGTCGAGTCGGGCGGAACTCACCGCCGGCGCACACCCGTGCCTGGTGCGTTGTTCGGCCAGGTCGGCGAGATGGACGCGTAACCGATGTCGGGTTGATAACGCTTCACGCGCAAGCAGGCAATTGAAGGCGGAAAAGGTCTACTCCTTCGGCGACTCTGGGGTGAACTTGAGATGGGATGGTAGCTTTGGAAGTGCTAGTGCCTTGGACTTGCGCGACCTTACGGTCAAACGAGGAGAGCTCATGCTCTATCCGCCACGCAGAGCCTCGCGCCTGTCCGGCCGCCGCCGGACTATGAGGCGCGACTCGGTCCCCGGGCTCTACGTCCGCGACGGCCGGGCCGCCCGCAGACGGGCCGGTGGCGGATGGAGATGCTCGACGCCCACCTGGTGCGACTTGGTGCCCGCACGGGTGGGCGGCGCGCTCGCGCGCCCCCATGGACGGGTCATCGTGCCGAATCCCGCAATCGACCAGGAGGCCTGCCCTTACAGCGACGGCGGCGCGGATCGATGCGGGTCGTCATACCCGACTCGGAGCTGGCACTTCACGCTCTCGTCGTCAAGAACGATCGCTTTCCACGGGGCATGGCCGTCGGCGTGCCCTCGGCGGAAACCGGGGGGCGCGCGACCGACAAGGCGGTGCTCATGCGCACCGCCCTGTCTGCGGGCCTGGTGGTGCCTTCGACCACCATCGTGACCCGGGACGAACTCAAGGGTAACGGCCTCC
>WNGB01001654.1_pt1 | contig 36554 bp, 37 predicted proteins | sample 5400681 | NCBI WGS metagenome assembly WNGB01 (sample SAMN13153367, study PRJNA577476) | soil metagenome | isolation source: 115 cm soil or saprolite under grassland replicate 2 | place: USA:California | collected 2016-06-15 | reverse complement strand
ACTGGTCCGACTACTGGTACAACGGCCGGATCTACGAGTCGGATATCACCCGGGGGCTGCTCACCTGGAGGCTCAGCGACCAGGCCGTGGCGAAGGCCAGGCAGCTGGGGCACCTGAATCCGCAGACCCAGGAGTTCACGATCGGCTAGCCGGGGCCTTGGCCCGATGGAGCACGGGGAGCGGCCCTTGGACGGCGAATTCAATAGGGAGACGCCACTCGCGCGCTGGCTGTGCAGGTCCCCCCCGCGGGCCTCTGGTTGCGGCACGGGGGCTGCTGGCGAGGTGCGAGTGGAGCTGGTCCTCCGGGAAGCGCCACAGCCGCTCGCCGAGCTGGACGGCGCCGCCCGACCCGCAACGCCAGGTAGGTCCAGCCAACCTGGTTGACCACCACCGTCGCTGTGACGTCCGGGTCCAGGTCGCGACCTGCAGGGTCCCGTCGGCGCCGCCGTCGCGCAGCAGGCGGGCAAGCGGCGCGACGAACACCTGCCGGGTGCTGCCGAGCCGCTCAGCCAGCCGGGCCATGGTCAGCCCGGCCAGGCCGTGCTCGGCCACCACGGCCAGGGCGGCGTCGCAGCAGTCGCTGCTCGAGCGAAGTGGCGCTGCTGCTGGCGACCCTATCGACCGCGCGCAGCCATGCGGCTGTCGACTGGGCGGCAGACGCATCCCACCAAGCAGCCTGATCGGGGCGCTGCCAGACGGGATGACGACGACCCGTGTCTGGAGTTGCCGGGAAGCCTACCAGGCCATCGCGGCGACCGTGACCGGACGTCGAGGCAATGCGCCGACGAGTCGATCTCCGATCGCTCGTGGACGGCAGGCCGCATTCCCTCTGGCGTCGCGCGGGCGCTTGTCCTAAATACCCCACAGGGGTACCGTGATTGGGGGCGAAACTGCGGTCTGGAGGGTCGGATGGTCGGGTACACGCAGAGCAAAGAGGAGCTGCAGGCGCGCCTGCGGCGGGTGGAGGGCCAGGTCCGCGGGCTGCAACGGCTGGTGGACGAGGACACCTACTGCATCGACGTGCTGACCCAGATCTCGGCGGTCAACGCCGCGCTGCGCAAGGTGGCGGTCGCCCTGCTGGACGACCACCTGCGCCACTGCGTCCGCGACGCCGCCAGCGACGACGCCCGCAGTGAGGTGATGGTCACCGAGGCCAGCGCCGCCATCGACCGTCTGCTCAAGAGCTGACCGGTGTTGGAGGACGACGCCATGACGACGATGACCATCTCGGTCCCTGAGATCCACTGCGATCACTGCAAGCACTCGATCGAGGGCGCGCTCGCGCCGTTGCCCGGGGTGCACTCGGCGCGGGTCGACATGGACGCCCGCACCGTGACCGTCGAGGCCGACGGGGCGCGCGTCGACCGGGCCCGGTTGGTCGCCGCGATCGAGGACCAGGGCTACGACGTGCCCGCCTGACGCCGGCTACGTCCAAGGAGCGGTACATGCCGACCCGGCAGGGGCGCGCGACCCGCGCGGACACCGCGCCTTCCGATGGCACCGTCGAGTTCCTGGTCGGTGGGATGACGTGCGGGTCCTGCGCCGCGCGGGTCCAGCGGGTGCTCGGCAAGATCGACGGCGTGGCCGACGCGGAGGTCAACCTTGCCACCAGCCGGGCGCTGGTGCGGCTGGCCCAGCCGGTCGAGACCGCGGTGTTGCAGGCGCGGGTGGCCAAGATCGGCTACACCTTGGCTCCGGTGGCCGGTCGGCGGCATGACGCGGACACTGATAGCGATGGGGAGGCCGCCGTCCGCCGTGCCTGGGGCGCCGGGTGGTCGCGGTCGCCCCCGCCGCGCTGGTCGCGCTGGTCACGATGGTCCGGCCGTCGCTGATGGCGGCGACCGGCTGGCGGGCGGCCGCGCTGGTGGTAGCGACGCTGGTCGAGTTCGTGATCGGCTGGCCGTTCCTGCGCGAGGCAGCCCTGCGGGCGCGGCTCCTGTCGGCCAACATGGACACCCTGATCGCGGTCGGGACCCTGGCCGCCTACGGGTTCAGCCTCTGGGAGCTGGCCAGCGGCGGGATGCGGGTGTATTTCGAGACCGCCATCCTGCTGATCGCCTTCCTCAGCCTGGGCCGCTTCATCGAGGCGCGCGCCCGCGGCCGTGCCGGGCAGGCGATCGGTGCGCTGCTGGAGTTGGGCGCCAAGCAGGCCCGGCTGGTCCGTGACGAGGGTGAGGTGATGGTCCCGGTCGAGCAGGTCGCGGTCGGCGACCTGGTGCGGGTTCGGCCGGGCGAGAAGCTCCCGGTCGACGGCGAGGTGGTCGAGGGGGCCAGCGCGGTCGACGAGTCCATGCTGACCGGCGAGAGCGTCCCGGTAGAGAAGGCGCCCGGCGACCGGGTGGCGGGCGCGACCGTGAACGCCGGCGGCGTGCTGACGGTCAAGGCGACCGCCGTCGGCGCCGACACCCCCGGCGCCCACCAGCAGGTCGCGCGCCTGCACGCCATGGGCCTGGAGGTCGCCATGCTCACCGGCGACAACCACACCACCGCGGACACCATCGCCAGAAGCGTCGGCATCGACCGGGTGTTGGCAGAGGTCATGCCCGCCGACAAAGTCGGCGAGATCGCCCGCCTGCAAGCCGAGGGCAGGACCGTGGCGATGGTCGGCGACGGCGTCAACGACGCGCCCGCGCTGGTCCAGGCCGACCTGGGCATCGCCATCGGCACCGGCACCGACGTCGCCATCGAGGCCAGCGACCTCACCCTGCTCCGCGGCGACCTGGACGGCGTGGCCACCGCCATCCAGCTGCCGCGGCGCACCCACCGCACCACCGTGCAGAACCTGGGCTGGGCGTTCGGCTACAACACCGCCGCGATCCCCCTGGCCGCCGCCGGCCTGCTCAACAAGATCATCGCCGGTGCCGCCATGGCCTTCTCCAGCGTCAGCGTGGTCACCAACTCCCTGCGCCTGCGCCGCTTCCAACGCCACCCATCACGCTGACACGGCCAGAGGAGCCGTCCTGGCCGGCGGCTGCGGAGAACCCCATCATCGAGTCGCTCCTGCCAGAACTACCCACAGGTGTGGTCGCCGCAGCCCCGACTCGCGGCACCTGGCCCTGGCCGCTTGGGCCATGGAGCCCGTCCTGGGGACGGCTGCAGCAGGGGCCAGCGTCTGGCGGGATGGGTCCCGTTGGCTCTGGGAGGGCTGCATCGCCTGGACGACGCTTCCGGTCAGAGGTGATGCATCATGGCGGCCCGAACGCGCCTGCCGTGGTCTGCACGATGCCGGACGGCTCGACGATGACGTTCCCGAACGTCGGCGCGATGGTGTACCACATGCGCGCGATGCAGGCTGGCTGAGTCTGGGAAGCAGCCGACCGCGGCCACCCATCCCAGGTCGGGACGCCGGTCGACGCCGCTAGCCGACCCGCTCGACCCCGAGTCGCCAGAGCACGCCAACCCGCTGCCGTGCGGGCGGGCCTCCCACGGGCGAGTCCTTCACTGGCGGGATCCTCAGGCGGGGTGGACGTGGGGCACCGGCGGACAGGGGTCGTGGGTGCAGCCGAGCAGTCGCCGCATTGCCGGGCCCAGTTCCTCGCCGACACGCTCACGGGGGATCCACGCGCCGGCCCCGCGGGCCTGTGCGGCCTGCTGATAGGCGCGATCGGGCTCCGGACCGATCACGACCGCCCGCGACGGCGGGAACGGGAGCCCGGCGTCTTGGTGGGGGCAGCAGGCGGGGAAGTCGGCGGCGTCGATCACCAGCAGGTCAGGGGCGAGCCGTTCGAGTTGCCATCGCAGCTCGGCGCCTGCGTGGGCGTGGGTGGCGACCCAGCAGCCGCACTCGCGCTCCAGCAGCTCACGGGTGAAGCGGCGCATCGCGGGGTGGCGCAGCGCCACCAGGACTAGCGGGTGCCCGTCGCACACCAGGCAGCGGCTCAGCGACGTCGGCTCCAAAGCACCAGCCAGATCCACAGGGCCAGCGCGATCGAGCCGGCCGGCACGATCCCGCTGGCGGCGACCGCAATCCCGATCGTGGGGCTCGGCCGGGCGGCCAGTGCGGCCGACAGCGCGCCCATGGCGCTGACGGCGAGGATGACCAGAATCGAGAATGTCCACTGGACTCGCCTCTCCAACGGCGCGTCGGCCGATCTGTGCCCATGTCGGCACCTCCGTATATGCTGCGCCGTCTGCCAGGGCGACGTCATCCGGTGCGGCTACGGACCGAGGCTTGCGGGCGACTACGGAGTGGCGTCGCCCTGTTCCAACAGGCGATGCTCCTGCGCGAAGCCGAACAGCTCCGCTCGGGAGCTCACCCCGAGCTTGTGCTGGATGTGCGCGCGGTGGGTCTCCACGGTGCGCCTCGACACCACCAGCCGCTCGGCGATCTGGGCATTGGTGAGGCCGCGTGCCACCAGCCGAAGCACCTCGAGCTCACGCTCCGACAGCGCTCCACCCGGCCCCCGCGGCCGCGCCGCGGAAGTCTCCGGGGCCAGCAGCGCGGCGCCCAGGCTCGGGTGCACGTACTGGCGGCCGGCGGCCAGCGCCCGTACCGCCTCGACCAGCTCGACATCGGCGGCATCCTTGACCAGGTAGCCGGCCGCGCCTGCCGCGAACGCCGCGCGCAGGTAGGCGACGTCATCGTGGACCGTCAGCATCAGCACCCGGGTGGCCGGGCTCACGGTACGCAGCTGGCGGGTCGCGTCGATCCCGCTGGCGCCGGGCAGCCCTTGGTCCATGATGAACACGTCGGGGTGGGTGGCCTGGGCGAGCGCGACCGCCTCGTCGGCCGTGCCGGCCTCGCCGACCACCTCGATGTCGGGCTCATCGGCCAGCAGCCGCCGCAGCCCGCTGCGGACCACCCGGTGGTCGTCGCACAGCGCCATGCGGATCACCTCAGCCAAGCGGCACCTCCAGCGCCACGGTCGTGCCCCGGCCCGGCGACGCCGTGAGGCTGATAGCGCCGCCGGCCAGAGCGGCCCGCTCCATCATGCCCCCCAACCCCAACGACCCCGACCCGGCCGCCGCGGGATCGAAGCCGACGCCATCGTCGGTGACCGCTACGCGCAAACGGTCAGCGGAGCGGGCCACGGCGATGCGCACCGACCCCGCATGGGCGTGGCGGACCACGTTCGTGACTGCCTCCTGGATGACGCGGTAGGCGGCGGTCTCGACCTCGGCCGGCAGGCGCTCGGCCTGACCGAGCCCGTCCACCTCGATCTGGTGGGTGAGGCCGTGGCGGGCGGCGACGTCGGCGGCCAGCCGCTGCACGGCGGCCAACAGCCCGACATCGTCCAGCACGGTGGGCCGCAGCTCGAACGCCAGCCGCCGCACGTCGCTGAGCGCATCGGTGACCAGCCCGCGCAGCTCCGCGCTGTGCTTGCGGGCGGCGTCCAGGTTGGGCGGCTCGCCCGCAAGCGAGGTCTCCACCAGCCGCAACCCCAGCAACACCGAGGTGAGATCCTGGCCGATCTCGTCATGCAGGTCGCGGGCGACCCGGGCCCGCTCCGCCTCCTGCGCGCCGATCACCCCTGCCAGCATCTCCTCGCGCAGCCACTCCCGCTCGCGGGCCGCTGCCAGTTCGGCCCGCGCTGCGGCGCGCTCCCGCTCAGCCTCGACCAGCAGGGCGTTCTCGATGGCGGCGGCGGCGAACGCGGCCAGGGTGACGATCAGCCGCTCGTCCTCCTCGTCGAAAGATCCTCCGCCCCGCTTTTCGGTCAGATACAGGTTGCCGTAGCGGCGGCTGCCGCTGACCAGCGGCACCCCCAGGAACGACCGCATCGGCGGATGGTGCGGCGGGAATCCGCGGGCCCGCGGGTCGGCGGTGAGGTCGTCGAGCCGGATGGGTCCACTGGCGACGATCACCTCGCCGAGCAGCCCGTGTCCGCGCGGCAACTGCCCGACCCGGGCAACCGTGTCCGGGTCGATGCCGTGGTGCACGAAGCTGCGGATCTGGCCGTGCTCGTCATAGCGACCCAGCGCGCTGTAGCGAGCGCCGGCGACCTTGGCCGCGCTCTCGACGATGCGCTGCAAGACGGGCTCGAGCTCATGCTGGCTGCCCAGGACGAGCGCGGCCTCCAGCAGGACGGTCGACCGGGATGGTCCTGGCTGCCTGTCTAACGCCGGAGACGGAAGCGATGACATCGTGTCGTAGATCGTACGTCAGGCCCTCACCTGCGTCATCGGCGCGCCAACCGGCAAGCCGTTGCGTCTCTAAGGTGGCCTGCTGCGCGCCGATGCTGCTGATCGGTGTGGTGGTCGCGCTCAGCGGCGCCGGTATCGGCTTTCTGCTGATTGCTGTGGCCTGCACGGCGATGATGGCCATGATGATGAAGGAATGTCCCGCGACGAGGAAGGCAAGAGCCGCCACTGAGGAGCGCGCCGCGTGCTGGGCGCTGCGTTCCTCAGCACAGACCCGCAGCCACGATCCGGGGTTCGCACGGATGCTCGCGCGGCGCTCACGGCGGATGCTCCTGGAGGCGACGGCTGGTCGCACCAGCCAGTCGGATCGACAGAGCGGATCGGGGAGGTCGGCAGCGTGAATGGCCAGGGCCCGCTGGAATCTGGGCAGCAGCATGGCGGCCATGGGGGCGGCCACGTGATCGGGATGATCCTGCGCTGCGTCCCGATGGTGGTGGCGATTGTCCGGATCGTGCTCGCGAGCCGCTGATGGGCGCAGAGGCGGGTGTCGACCCGTGGTCGAACGTGACCCGGGTCGCGACTGGCGCGCCCGGTACGGTCAGCCTGGTCGAGGGCAGCTCGTTCCTGGTCTGCGACCCGCGCGGTGATGTCGTCCCCGGCGGGTCGCAGGGGCTGTTTCACCGCGACACGCGCTTTGTCTCCCAGTTGGAGCTGCTGGTCGACGGGGCCAGGCCCGAGCCGCTGGCGGCGCGGGCCGTGGACCCGTACTCGGCCCGCTTCGTGCTGCGCCTGCCGTGGGATGGCCCCGGGGACTCCCCGCTGGTGGCGGTCCGGGACCGGTTCGTGGGTGATGGGCTGCACGAGGACGTGGAGATCACCAACCATGGCCTGCACCCGGTGCGGCTGGAGGTGGAGCTGCGGATCGACGCCGACTTTGCCGACCTGTTCGAGGTCAAGCGCGCAGGCGGTGGCGACGCCGGGGTGGTCCGGCGGGCCATGCGCGAGCGGGGCCTGCTGCGGTGGGAGTACGTGCGGGACGGGTTCCAGCGGGCCACTGAGGTCCACCTGGGCACGCCCTTCGACCAAGCGACGGATGCGGGAGGCCATTACACGCTGACCCTCAGCCCGGGTGAGAGCTGGCATACCTGTGTCGACGTCTTTCTGGCCCTGGATGGCGAGCGGCGGATGCCCAAGTGCCGCTGCGGTGCCTTTGGGACCTTGGCGTCGCCGCTGGCGCGGCGGGCGGCGGCCTGGCGGGACCGGCTGCCGTCGCTGCGTTCGGGTTGGGACGCGCTGGACCATCTGTACCGGCAGGGGGCCGACGACCTGGCCGCGCTGCTCATGGAGGACCCTGACGGCGCCGGCGATCTGGTGGTCGCGGCGGGCCTGCCGTGGTTCATGACCCTGTTCGGCCGGGACGCGATCTGGACCGCCCTGATGGCGCTGCCGTTCGACACCGAGCTGGCGGGCGGAGTGCTGCGCACGCTTGCCCGTCACCAGGGCACCCGCGAGGACCCGGTGGTCGAGGAGCAGCCCGGCAAGATCCTCCACGAGCTGCGCTCCGGGGTGCTGGCCGCCCGTAGCGGCCGCAGCGTCTACTACGGGACCGTCGACGCTACCCCGTTGTTTGTGACTCTGGTCGCCGAGGCGTGGCGGTGGGGGATGGCCTGGGAGCAGGTGGCGGCGCTGCTGCCCGCTGTGCGCCGGGCGCTGGGATGGATGCGGGGCTTTGGCGACCCTGACGGCGACGGCTACCTGGAGTACCTGGGGGTTCCCGGCCACGGCCTGCGCAACCAGGGCTGGAAGGACTCCTGGGACGCGATTCAGCACGCCGACGGGCGGTTGGCCACCGGACCGGTCGCGCTGTGCGAGGTCCAGGGCTACAAGTACCGGGCGCTGCTGGACGCTGCGGACCTGTTCGAGGCGGCCAGCCTCCGGTCCGAGTCCCAGCGAGTCCCGGCACCGGCGGGCGACGGGGACGCCGCCGCCGCCACTGCCGGGCGCGGTCAGGCTGAGGCGCTGCGCGGGGAGGCGAGGCGGCTGGCCGAGCAGTTCCGCAGGGACTTCTGGATGACCGGGGCCGGCTACCCTGCCGTGGCGCTGGACGGCGCCAAGCGGCAGGTCGACGCGGTGGCGTCCAACGCCGCGCACCTGTTGTGGAGTGGGATCCTGACGCCTGCCCAGGAGCGGGCGGTCGCGTCGCGGCTGGTCTCCCCGGCCCTGTTCAGCGGCTGGGGGCTGCGGACCTTGGCCACCTCCAACCGCGGCTACAAGCCGGTCTCCTATCATCTGGGCAGTGTCTGGCCCCACGACACCGCCATCGCCGTGGCCGGGCTGGCCCGCGCCGGGTTCGTGCGGGAAGCGGTTGCCGTGGCCAGGGGGCTGCTGGACGCCGCCCCATTCTTCGCCTACCGCCTCCCGGAGCTGTTCAGCGGCTTCGCCCGGGACCGGTTCGGCTTCCCGGTCCGCTACCCCACCAGCTGCAGCCCCCAAGCCTGGGCGGCCGCCTCGGTGCTGCTGGTGCTGCGGGTGCTGCTGGGACTGGAGGCGTACCTGCCGGTCGGGCGCCTGGCAATCGACCCGGTCCTGCCACCCGACGCCTTGCCGCTGCGCCTGGACGGCCTGGTGCTGGGATCGGGCCGGCTGTCATTCGGGGTCGACACCCAGGGAGCGGTCCAGGTTGTGGAGGCGCCGGCCGGGCTGCTGGTCGGCCAGTGAGCGGCCGGCCCCGGCGCGAGCGGCGCCGCCGCCACCGGCAGGTCGCCTCCGTACTCAGCCGCCACGGCCTTGGCGCGGTCACCGCCCAGCTCGGGCTGGGCTGGCCGGTCCCGTTCCAGCGCGGCATCCTCGGCCACGCGCGCCGCGCAGTGCGCTACACCTCCGCCGGGCACGTCCGTCTGGCCCTGGAGGATTTGGGCGCGACCGCGATCAAGCTCGGCCAGATCCTTGGCACGCGCCCCGACCTGCTCCCACCCGACCTGGTGGCCGAGCTGGAGAGGCTGCGCGACCGGGTCCTCCCTGGACGGGATCCGGCTCGGCGACTACGTCCATGACCCGATCGCGTCATCCGCCGGCACCGCCTGCGGCTCCCGACCGACCTGGCGCTGCTGTTGAAGACCATCGCGATGAGCGGGGCCTGTGGCAGCGGCTTGACCCCCCCTTCAACGCCGCCCAGGTCGCGGAGCGCTTCGTCGGGCCCCGCATTCGGGTGACGCAGGGCGACCGGGTCCGGATCGTGTGAAAACGACTCGCACCAGCAGGCGGACGGCCAGCAGTCCCTGGGGAGGCAGGGGATGAGCGTCGACCCAACGGCGGCTCCCCGCTGCCCGCATACGACCGCAGGTCGTGGTTCAGTTGCAGGAGTGGACGGTCGAGGACGGCTGCACCTTCTTGTCGATGCCGCAGGAGGGCGTGCTGCCGAACTTCTTCACGATCAACGGTAAGGCGTTGCCGGCCACCGAGGGGGTCCAGGTCAAGCAGGGGCAGCGGCTGCTGCTCCGTTTTCCATCGGTTCGAGCATGGGCTTCGCGTCCCCGCTGCACCTGCACGGTGGCCCGTTCCAGGTGGTCGCCACCGACGGGAGCCCGCTGCATGCGGCCGCCCGCCTGGCCAAGGACACCATCACCGTCGCCCCTGGTGAGCGCTATGACGCCGTCTGGACGGCGCGGGCCAAGGGCAACTGGCTGCCGCACTGCCACATCCTGCCCGACACCACCAACGACGACCGCGAGGTGCAGGGCGCGGCTGCCTGACCATGGTCACCAACGTGATCTGAGCCGAGCAGTGGCGCTGCCCCTGCCGCCAGCCTTCCCGGGCTGGCCGGCCGGCGCCGCCGATGCCTGTCCCACGGGTGACGCGCCCCGGCTACCCGCGCGACGCAAGCCTGGGCCGGTCCTTCACGGGGCCGACGACACGAGCTCGCCCGTGGGACCGTAGGAAACCACGATGTCACCCGGCGGGTGTCGCTCTACCTTCTCTGTGTGCGTGCGTGACCCGTTGCTCGGGTCGAGGGGCCGCGGGCCCGGATGGGGCACCATAAACCCCCCAGGGGTAGAGTGGCAGCTGCCGGTCACGTGCCGATTGCGGCATAGAGCTGCCATAGGGATGCATCGGCGGCACCAGGGATGGAGGAGTTGCAGTGGATGCAGGCGGAGGCCCCAAGGAGCACACCACCGCCGTGCTCGACGTGCATCCGATGCGGCGAGCAAGCGAGAAAAACGTGATCGAGGCGGTCCTCGGCCGCCGTCCAGGAGTGGAGCAAGTCGAGGCCAACCCCGTCGCCCAGACCGCGACCGTGACCTACGACCCGCGGGTGACGTCGCTGGCCGAGCTGCGCCGCTGGGTGCAGGAGTGCGGCTATCACTGCGCCGGCCAGTCGGTGCCCGAGCACATCTGCGACCCGGCGATGGAGCCGGATCCGGCCCACGACGGCCATGGCGAATCGGGCGCGGCGGGGTTGGCCCCAGCTCCCCCGCCAGCGGCGACCCCCGCACTGCCGGCTGGGCACGCCGAGCACGTGCCTCCGGCTGGGCACGCTGGCCACGCGCCGCCTGCCGGGGAGGCTGTGCGGTCGCCGGAGGAGGTGATGGGCCACGGCGGCCACGGCGGCATGTCGATGGAGGGCATGGTCCGCGATATGCGGAACCGGTTCCTGGTCGCCGCGATCTTCTCGATCCCGATCCTGTTGTGGTCGCCGATCGGCCGCGACGTGCTCGGCTTCACCGTGGCCGCGCCGTTCGGGCTCCGCGACGATGTCTGGCTGCTGCTGCTGAGCCTGCCGGTGATCTTCTACTCGTGCTGGATCTTCTTCGACGGCGCGGTGCGCGCCCTGCGGGCCCGGACGCTCGACATGATGGTCCTGGTGGCGGTGGCCATCGGGGCCGGCTGGCTGTACTCCCTGTATGTGACGCTCACCGGCGGCGGCGACACCTTCTACGAGGCGGCCACCGTGCTGGCCGCGTTTGTGCTGCTTGGGCACTGGTTCGAGATGCGCGCCCGCGGCGGCGCCAACGACGCCATCCGCACGCTGCTAGACCTGGCCCCACCCAAGGCAACTGTCATCCGGGACGGGGAGACCCTCGAGGTCCCAACCGCCGAGGTCCAGGTGGGGGAGCTGCTGCTGGTCCGTCCGGGGGACAAGATCGCCGTCGACGGCGTGGTCGAGGAGGGCCAGAGCGAGGTCGACGAGTCGGTGGTGACCGGCGAGAGCCTGCCGGTCCACAAGCAGTCCGGCGTGGCGGTGATCGGCGCGACGATCAACAAGAACGGCACGCTGCGCGTGCGGGCCACCAAGGTCGGCGCCGACACCGCGCTGGCCCAGATCGTCAAGCTGGTCCAGGAGGCGCAGAACTCCAAGGCGCCCGGGCAGCGACTGGCCGACCGGGCGGCGTTCTGGCTGGTGCTGGTCGCGCTACTCGGCGGCGGCGGGACCCTGGTCACCTGGCTGGGAGTCGGCCGGCCGCTGAGTGACGCGATCCTGTTCGCCATCACGGTGGTCGTCATCACCTGCCCGGACGCCCTGGGACTGGCCACGCCCACGGCCATCATGGTCGGGACCGGCCTGGGCGCCAAGCGGGGAATCCTGTTCAAGAACGCGATGGCGCTGGAGACCTCGGCGCGCATCCAGGCGGTGGTCATGGACAAGACCGGGACGCTCACCAAGGGCGAGCCGGAGGTCACCGACGTGATCACAGCCGACGGAGTCACCGAGGCCGAGCTGCTGCGCCTGGCGGCCGCGGTGGAGCGGGACTCCGAGCACCCCCTGGCCGAGGCGATCGTCCGCCGCGCGGAGGCGGCCAAGATCGCGACCGCGGTGGCCGAGGCGTTCGAGAACGTGCCCGGGCACGGCGCGGTCGCCAGCGTCGATGGCCGGCGGGTGGCGGTCGGCAACCGCCGGCTGATGGACCGCCAGGGTGTCGAGCTCGGCCCGCTGGCCGCTCGCCGCGAGGAACTCGCCGCCGGCGGGCGGACCGCGGTCATCGTCGCCGTCGACGGGCACGCGGCCGGACTTGTCGGCATCGCCGACGCGCCCCGGGAGACCGCCGCCGCGGCCGTCGCGGCGCTGCGGGAGGCGGGCGTCGAGGTCGTGATGCTGACCGGCGACAACCAGGCAACCGCGGAGCGCATCGCGCAGCAGCTGGGGGTGCGGACCGTGATCGCCGAGGTGCTGCCCGGCGACAAGGCCAGCAAGATCGCCGAGCTGCAGCACAGCGGAAAGACGGTGGCCATGGTCGGGGACGGCGTGAACGACGCCCCCGCCCTGGCCCAGGCCGACATGGGGATCGCCATCGGCGCGGGCACCGACGTGGCCATCGAGACCGCCGACGTCGTGCTCATGCGTTCCGACCCGCTGGACGTGCCGGTCGCGCTGCAGATCGGGCGGGGCACGCTGCGCAAGATGCGCCAGAACCTCGGCTGGGCCATTGGCTACAACACGATCGCGCTGCCGATCGCCGCCGGGGTGTTCGAGCCCGCCTTCGGGCTGGTGCTGCGTCCCGAGATCGCCGCGCTCTCCATGTCCGGGTCCAGCTTCATCGTCGCCGTCAACGCCTTGGCGCTGAGGCGCCTCCGGCTGCCCACAGCAGTGCCCGTGTCAGCGGAGCAGCCCAGCCAGGCTCCGGGCAGCCAGCCCCCGGGGATCGCGGCCCCGCGACCGCAAGTGCCGACCGCACCCGAGCGCCGGTCCTGAACGTCCGCATCTCGCCGCCAAGGTCCTCGCCGGCCCGCCCCGACCTCCGGAGGTTCCCCGCAGATCCGCGGGCCGCGTCCGTGGTTGACCGTACCTGGAATCGGGGATTGCCGCCGATGGCGGGCCGCAACGCGGCCGGCATCATCGTCAAGGTGCGGTCTTCCAGGGCAGCCGGCAAGGCGCCTTGCCGCATGTCCCGAAGGGAGCGAAGCAGTGGCCAGGATCAAGGTTGCCGTCAACGGGTACGGCGTCATCGGCAAACGCGTGGCCGACGCCGTCGCCCTGCAGTCCGACATGGAGCTGGCCGGCGTGGCCGATGTCGTCGCCGACTACCGGATAAAGCTGGCCGCCGACCGCGGATACCCGGTCTTTGGGTCCAGCGACGAGGCCGTCCCGGCGATCCGCGCGGCCGGGCTGGAGCTGGCAGGGACGCTGGCCGACCTGCTCGATGAGGCCGACGTCGTGGTGGACGCCACCCCCAAGAAGGTGGGCGCCGCCAACCGTGACGCCTACGCCGCCGCCGGGGTCAAGGCCCTGTATCAGGGCGGGGAGCGCCACGAGCTGACCGGGGTCTCCTTCGTGGCGCAGGCCAACTACGCCGAGGCGCTTGGCCGGGAGGCTGCCCGGGTGGTGTCGTGCAATACCACCGGCCTGGTGCGGCTGCTGTCCGCACTGCAGGCCCGCAACCTTGTGCAGCGGGCCCGGGCGGTGCTCGTCCGGCGGGCCACCGACCCGTGGGAGTCGCACAAGGGCGGGATGGTGAACACGCTGCTGCCCGAGACCACCATCCCCTCCCACCAGGGCCCCGACGCGCAGACCGTCCTGCCGGGCCTGGATATCGTCACGATCGCGGCCGCCGGGCCGTTCAACCTGTCGCATGTCCATTTCGCGATCGTCGAGGCGCCAGGCGAGGTGGACCGCAAGGAGGTGCTGGCCGCCCTGCGGGACGCCCCCCGGATCGCGTTCGTGCGGGCCGCCGACGGCGTGGAGGCGCCGAATGCCGTCATCGAGATCGCCCGCGACCTCGGCCGGCCGCGCGCGGACCTATGGGAGGTGGCGGTGTGGGAGGACACCCTGGCCGTGGCCGGCCGGGAGATCTTCCTGACCTACCAGGTCCACAATGAGGCCATCGTCATCCCCGAGAACGTCGACGCCATCCGGGCGGTGACCGGTGTGGAGCCGGACGGCGCCAAGTCGATCGCCGCCACCGACGCCGCCCTCGGTGTCCGCAAAGAGCTGTACTGACCGCGTCCACCAGGCCGACGGCCGGGCCGCGCGCGTACCGTCCGCCACCGGGCGCGGCCCGGCTCGTCGACCCACTATGAGAGGGAGCATGCGATGCTGCAGACGGTGGATGTCGGCCAGCGTTCGATCGACGACTACCAGCAGATCGCTCCTGAGGCGATTCTGGAGGAGCTGCGGCGGGTCGCCAAAGATCTGCGGGGCGCCAGGATCCTGGAGCTGAACGCCACCCCCTATGGCGGTGGGGTGTCGGAGCTGCTGCGCTCCAGCGTGCCGCTGCTGGACAGTCTCAAGCTGGTCGCGGACTGGAAGATCATCAGCGGCGACGAGGGGTTCTTTCAGGTGACCAAGGCCATCCACAACGGCCTGCAGGGCGCCCGGCAGGAGCTGACCGACGGTGATCGTGCCACCTACCGGCGCACCGCCGAGCGCAACGCTCGGGCGCTGGAGGAGCGGTACGACTTCGTGGTCGTCCACGACCCCCAGCCGGCCGCCATTCTGGGGCTGCATGGCAAGGGGGACGCCACCTGGGTGTGGCGCTGCCACATCGACACCTCGGCCCCGGACCCGGAGGTGTGGGCGTTTCTGCGCCCGTGCCTGGAGGGCTATGACGCCGCCGTGTTCACCATGCGCGAGTTCGTCCCGCCCGACCTGCCGGTCGCCCGGGTGGAGATCGTGCCGCCGGCGATCGACCCGCTGTCGCCCAAGAACCTCCCGCTGGCCGACCAGACCGCCAGGCAGGTGCTCGGCTGGATCGGGGTGGACCCGGACCGTCCGCTGGTCACCCAGGTGTCCCGCTTCGACCCTTGGAAGGACCCCTTGGGGGTGATCGCCGCCTACCGGCTCGCACGCGAGGCGGTGCCCAGGCTGCAGCTGGCCCTGGTCGGGTCGATGGCGCTGGACGACCCCGAGGGCTGGGAGGTCTACCGGCAGATCATGCAGGCCGCCGAGGCGGACCCCGCGATCCACGTGTTCACCAACCTCACCGGCGTGGGCAACATCGAGGTCAACGCCTTCCAGCGCCTGTCGACCGTGGTGGTGCAGAAGTCCATCCGCGAGGGCTTCGGCCTGGTGGTCTCGGAGGCGCTGTGGAAGCAGACCCCGGTGGTTGCCGGCCGCGCCGGGGGGATCCCCCTGCAGATGGCCGACGGGGTCGGCGGGGTCCTGGTCGACGGCGTCGAGGCGTGCGCTGCCGCGCTCGTCGAGTTGGCCCAGGACGCCGACCGGGCCCGCGAGCTCGCCAGGGCGGGACGCGAGCGGGTCAGGGAGCACTTCCTGCTCCCACGGCTGCTGCTGAACGAGCTCGCCCTGCTGGCTGACCTGGCGGCGTCCCGGCCGGCCGCCCCAGGCGGCGCGGGCACCCCGCTGGATCCGGTCTGCGGCATGGCGGTCACCGATGAGCCCGCCGCTCCGTCGACGACGTCCAACGGCCGGCGGGTCGCCTTCTGCTCGCAGGCGTGCCTGGCTCGGTTCCTCGACCAGCCCACTCGCTACCTGCGACGGTGAAGGGCCGGCAGGCCTGACCGGAACCGGCCCCCCCGGCCGCCGGGCCGGGAGTTGCGGCGCCGTGGCCTGTTCCGGTCGCTGGTTGCCTGGAAGGAGGTGCGGGTTTGGTGTCCGAGCTCCGGCACGATCCGTTCACGCGCGGCTGGGTGATCGTCGCGCCCGAGCGCACCAGCCGTCCCCATCAGGTCGGGCGGCCGGCGCCGCCGCCACCCTCGGACCACGCGGCGGCGTGCCCGTTCTGCGCGGGCCGCGAGCATGAGACGCCGCCGGAGCTGTGGCGGGCAGCGGGTCCGGACGGCCAGTGGCAGGTCCGGGTGGTTGGCAACCGGTTCCCGGCGCTGGCCGGCGCCGGCCGCCCTCGCCGGCGGGAGCTGGGCAACGGCTTCCTGGCCATGGAGGGGCTCGGCCACCACGAGGTCGTCATCGAGTCACCCCGCCACGACTGGGACCCCGCCACCGGCAAGGCCGCCGAGGTCCGAGGGGTGCTGGAGGCCTACCGGGTCCGCTACCGCGCCCTGCAGGACCAGCGGCCCGGCGTGATCCTGCCGTTCCGCAACCACGGCCCCGGGGCCGGGACCTCGCTGCCGCATCCCCACTCGCAGATCGTCAAGACCCCCGTCGTGCCGCTGCGGCTGCGACAGCTGCTGGAGGTGGCCCGGGCCTACTACGACGACCGTGGCGGGTGCCTGTACGTCGACGTCGCCGCCCAGGAGCTGGCCGACGGCAGCCGGGTGGTGCTGGCCACCCCCGAGCTGGTCGTGTTCCAGCCGTTCGCGTCGGCCGGCCCGCACGAGACCTGGATCATGCCCCGCCTGCACCAGGCCTCCTTCGGGGACGCAGCCGACCAGACACTGGACGGGCTGGCCGGCGCCCTGCGAATGGTGCTTGGGGGCCTGTCTCGGCTGCTGGGCGACTTCGACTACAACTACGTGGTCCACAGCGCCCCGGTGGGGGAGGAGCGCACCGAGTACTTTCTGTGGCACCTGCAGATCTTGCCGCGCCTGTCCGTCCCGGCCGGCTTCGAGCTGGGCTCGGGGATGGCGATCAACCCGTCGCTGCCGGAGGCCACTGCAGCCGCGCTGCGGGAGGAGATCGGAAAGCTCGGCCAGGTCTGAGCGCGGTCGCAGGGACACGGCACGCCACGCACGGACGTCGCTGAAGCATAACGGCCACGGCGGCCGGCGGCGTCAAAGTTTTGGTGCAGGCAGGATCGGGGGATGGCGCGGATGGCAGGGACGACGCCTCCAGAGGCCATGAGGTCAGCAAGGGCACAGGCAGGACGCCCGGCCGCGACCAGCCGCGGTCGGTCGGACCTGCCGCGGGGAGGCAGGCCCTGGGGGTGACCGAGCAGCTCCCGGTCGATGAGCGGCACCTCTACTCCGAGGGGTACTTGAACGACTCGCTGGCGATCCGGCTGGGCGGCCGGGCCGCCGAGCTGCTGGTCTTCGGCGAGGGCTCGACCGGCGCCGCCACCGACCTGGCCGGGGCCACCGACCTGGCCACCCGCATGGTGCGGGAGTTCGGCATGAGCAAGGAGCTGGGCCCGATCGGAGAGGGCCGTTCGGTCCTACCGGCAGGCCAGCCGTAATATACCCTACCGGGGTAGCCTAGAAAGAAGGAGCGGGCGATGGAGCGGGAGCAGGAGCGCATAGCGCCTGGAGCCGATCCGGACCCCGCCGTGGGGGATCCTGACGCCGGGTCGGCACAGGGACCGGTGGACCGCGAGGAGGCGGCAAGGCAGGCCGAGTACCGTACGCTGCTGCGGAAGTTCTGGGTGTCGGCCGCAGTCTCGGTGCCGGTCGTGGTGTTGTCCTATCCGTGGCTGGTCCCGGGCCTCAAGGACGTCGGATGGCTGGCCCGCGGGTCCGACGGGTTGCTGTGGGTGTGGCGCGGTCTCGGGCTGATCACGCTGCCGGTGCTGCTGTGGGGCGCCAGCCAGTTCTACACCGGCATGTGGGCCGCGGCGAGGTCGCGGTCGGCCAACATGCACACCCTGATCGGGGTCGGCATCACGGCCGCCTGGGCCTACTCCACAGTGGCGGTCATCTGGCCGGGCATCTTCCCGAAGGCCAGCCTCGCGGAGACCTACTATGACATCACCGCGGTGGTGACCGCTCTCGTCGTGCTCGGCATGGCCCTGGAGGTGAAGGCCAGGGGCCGCACCAGCGAGGCGCTCAAGAAGCTGATCGGGCTGCGGGCCAAGAGCGCGCGGATCCTCCGGGACGGCGTGGAGCGTGACGTCCCCGCCGAAGAATTCATCGTGGGGGACCTGGTCCTGGTCCGGCCCGGCGAGAAGGTACCGGTGGACGGCGTGGTGGTCCATGGCGCCTCGGCGGTCGACGAGTCGATGATTACCGGGGAGTCCATCCCCGCCGAGAAGGTCATCGGCGACGAGGTGATCGGTGCCACCATCAACAAGACCGGATCGTTCCGGTTCCGGGCCGCCAAGGTCGGCAGGGACACGGCACTGGCCAACATCATCCGCATGGTGCAGGACGCCCAGGGCTCCAAGGCGCCCATCCAGCGGACCGTCGACCGCGTCGCCGGCTACTTCGTCCCCGCGGTGCTGATTCTGGGAGTGCTGGCCTTCCTGGCCTGGTACAACTTCGGTCCAGTGCCGGTGGCCGCCTATGCGGTGATCGCGTTCGTGACCGTGCTGATCATCGCCTGCCCTTGTGCGCTCGGGCTGGCGACCCCGACGTCGCTGACGGTGGGGATCGGCAAGGCCGCCCAAAACGGCATTCTGATCCGCTCCGGCGACGCTCTGGAGACCGCCAAGCGGCTGACCACGGTCGTGCTGGACAAGACCGGCACGATCACGGTCGGCAAGCCGTCCCTGACCGACGTCGTGGCCGGCGCGCTCGACCGAGGCGAGGTGCTGCGGCTGGCCGCCTCGGTCGAGCGCGCCTCCGAGCACCCCTTGGCCGAGGCGATCGTGCAGGGCGCCAAGCGCGGCGGGGTCCAGCTCGCCGAGCCGGCCGACTTCCGCGCGATCGCCGGCCATGGCGTCGAAGCGCGCGTAGAGGAGCGGCCGGTCCTGCTCGGCAACCGCAAGCTGCTGGCCGATCGGGCGATTGACGTCGGCGGGCTCGAGGCCACGGCGCTGGCGTTGGCCGCGGCCGGCAAGACCCCGATGTACCTGGCGGTCGGCGGGCGTGCCGCCGGGCTGGTGGCCTGCGCCGACACCGTCAAGGACGACTCCCGCCGGGCCATCGCGCGGCTCGAGGACCTGAGGATCGAGGTGGTCATGATCACCGGCGACAACCGCCGCACCGCCGCGGCCATCGCCTCCGAGGTCGGCGTGCAGCGGGTGCTGGCCGAGGTGCTGCCCCAGGACAAGGCCCACGAGGTCCGCAAGCTCCAGCTCGAAGGCAAGGTCGTGGCCATGGTCGGCGACGGGATCAACGACGCCCCCGCCCTGGCCCAGGCCGACGTGGGGATCGCCATCGGCACCGGCACCGACGTGGCCATGGAGGCCGCCGACGTCACGCTGATCTCCGGGAGCCTGCGCGGGGTGGTCACCGCCATCGAGGTGTCGCGGGCCACCATGCGCAACGTGTACCAGAACCTGTTTGGCGCCTTCGTCTACAACTCGGCCGGTCTGCCAGTGGCGGCGGGGCTGCTGTACCCGTTCTTCGGGGTCCTGCTGTCGCCGCTGCTGGCCGCCGCGGCGATGGCCTTCTCGTCGGTCACGGTGGTCTCGAACGCCAACCGGCTGCGCCGGTTCCGGCCGATGGAGGTGTGAGCCATGGTGGACAACATCGTCGTCGCCGCGGTCGGGCTCGGCCTGATCGGCGCCATCGTGTGGTTCTTCTGGGGGCCACGCAGGCAGGGCTGGCGGGCGGCGTTGGCCTCCTCCGGCTATCAGGAGGCCACCGTCCTGGTCAAGGGCGGCTACGCCCCCGACACCATCGTCGTGCGAGCCGGCACGCCCGTGCGGCTGACCTTCCGGCGGGAGGAAGCGGCGCCGTGCTCGGAGATGGTGGTGTTCGGTGACTTCGCCAAGAGCGCCAGGCTCCCCGAGGGCGAGCTGGTCCCCGTCGAGTTGCTCCCGAAGGAGCCGGGCACCTTCGAGTTCACCTGCCAGATGGGGATGCTGCGCGGCCGGCTGGTCGTGGAGCCCGCGTGAGGGGCCCTGGCATTGATTCCACCCGGCACCTGCAACCGGGCTTTACGGTCTCTCGACCTGCTGCTGCTTCGAAGAAGGCGCGGCCCCTGCAGGTCATGACGTTGGGGTGCGAGAGCCTCGCCGACCTGGAGCCGCAGGGGCTGGCGATGACCTACTGGCTCGATCCGCTCCCTGCGGGTGCGCCGTACCCTGTGTCCATCCGGTTTGTCGGGCAGCGCGTCGGGGTCAAGCGCAAGCGGGGCCCGCTCGGCCGTTTCGGCGTCGTCGAATCGCTCGAGGTCGTGCCGGGCAGCGGTCCCGTCGCAATCACTGCTGGTGTCAACGAGATCGCGGCTGGCGACTCGCAGATCACGGCCCGCCCGTTCAGCCGTGGTAGCCAGCGGAATGGGGCGGCCCGGTCCGCGAGCGTGCGCGCCGCCAGTCTCGCGACCGCCTCCGGTCTGGTCGAACCACCTACGCGCCGATCGCGCGAATCCTCGCGCCCGGCGCACGCCTTGGAGCCTGGCCGGCACTCGTCGGCTTCGGGGTCGCCGTCGCCCTCGTCGTGCAAGCGTGGCTCGTCACCCACCTCGAGCTTCGCATCCCGCGCGTGCTGCTGGTCTCCCTGGTGGCAAGCCTCGTCGGGCTGGTCGGGGCCAAGCTTTCCACGCCGCCGGCCACTTCATCACCGGAGAGCGCGGCGCGCTTGGGCTGTTGTCCGGCACCTGCATCCAGGGCTTTGTGCTCGGTGCGGTGGTGGCTCTGCTTGTCGGCACGCGCGTGGCCCAGCTGCCCCTGTGGTCGCTGTTGGACGGTGACGGCGCCCGGGCTGATGTTTGGGATGGCGGTCGGCCGCTACGGCTGCTTCTTCGGAGGCTGCTGCGCCGGCAGGCCCACGGCGTCACGGTGGGGGCTGTGGTCCTCTGACCGCCGGGTGGGCGTTCGTCGGATCCCAACGCAGCTGCTGGAGTCCACCCTTGCGCTGCTGGTCGGCATCGCGGCCCTGCTGGCGCACACGTTCGCGGAGCCGCGACCCGCCGGGGTGGTGTTCGTCGGCTCGATGGCCGCCTACACGTTGGGCCGGCAGCTGCTGTTCCCGCTGCGCGATCGTCCCCCCCGCCCCGCCTGGTGCCGAATCCTGGTCCTGGCGCTCTGCGCGGGCGTCGTCGTGGCCGACGTCGCGGTCGCCGTGGTCACCGGATAGTCGAGGCGATCCGCTGGCAGCCGAATCGCGAGAGAGAGGAGTCCAAAGATGCGCCCACAGGTTGGACGCAGGATCGGGCTGGCCGGCGTTGCCGCGTCCGGTGTGGTGCACAGGCGCGCGCACATGCTCATGTGGACAGCGACCGCCGGGGCCGCGTTGCTCTTCGCCGTGCTCCTGGCGCTTTGGATGGTCAAGGGCCGGCGCCCTGGGGACCGCGGCGGGAGTGCTCTTCCTGGCCTGCATCGCAAGCTGTGTGTGGGCCTGGATCACGCAGAGTGAATCCGGCGCCACCGTGGTGGAAGCGGGCCTGCGCGACCTGAGCTCCCGGCGGGCAGGGCCTGTAGGCCGTTGAAGACAATGAAGCCACCAGCAGGGCCTTCTCGGTGCGGCCGCTCAGGCGAGTGGGTCGGCTTTGCGCGTCATGCGGCCCGCCGGGCAGCCAGGCGCTCGACAATGCCGAGCTTGGACCGCTCCCGGCGCTCCACCTGGAGCCCCTCGGCCAGGACATGGTCGAGCGGCCGGCGAAGCATGTACTCGTCAACCCGGCGGGAGCCCAGCTCCAACAGCCCCTGCACGGCCCGCACCGGCCACGAGGCGCCACGGACGTGGTCCAGCAGCAGCAGCCGCCCGCCAGGGCGCAGCACCCGGTGCATCTCCGCGACCACTTGCCGGTCGTCGTGCACGCTGCACAGGCCAAGGGTGCAGACCACAGTGTCGAATCTGCCGTCGGGGAAGGGCAGGGCGTGGGCGTCAGCTTCGCGCAGGTCGACTGAGCGGCCGGACGCGCGGGCCCGTTCCCGGGCGAGGTCGAGCATGGCGGGGGAGTAGTCGACGCCGGTCAGGCGCACCTCTGGCGGGTAGTAGGGCAGGTTGCGGCCGGTGCCGATGGCGACCTCCAGGACCTCGCCGGTGGCCTGGGAGCAGACCCAGGCGCGGCCGTCGCCGAACAGCCAGCGCTCGAACCGGCTGATGCTGCGGTCGTATCGGGCGGCGTGTTGGTCCCAGTAGCGGCGGGCGCGCCTGGTCGCCTCGCCGTCGAGGTTGCCGGCATGCAGCCGGTCCTCACGTCCGGCGCTGTCGCTTTCTGATCCTGATGCTGGTCGGCCTGGTCCTGATAGGCGGGGCATCTCTAGCCTCCTTGCTCGAAGCTGACCGTGGCTGGCGCACCTTCCTGATCGGCGGTAACCAGGGTGACAAGCAGCCGCAGCGCGGTGCCAGCGGCCTTGGCGAGCACCTGCCTAATGTGAACGCAGCTCGCCAGCGGGATCGCGGGCGGATCGCTGGCCTCCCCGGGGGCGCTAGCGGGCGCTTACGCAGCCGCCCTCGGCCCGACTGCGATCAGCATGCGAGGCGCCCGGCGGAAGTCGTCCCGGCACGCCTGCGAGCAGAACCAGTAGGTGGTATCGGCGTACTCAAGCGACCAGGAGTCTTCGTTCACTTCACGCCCGCAAATCGGATCGAACGCCATCTCTAGCCACCTCCAGTTGTGTCCGTTTGATTGCATTGCTGATCGCTACGACGTGCGGCGGGCCGACCGCCCGCTGCCGCCCCTCCGTCGCTTGTGCCATCGTCAGGGCCGGCCGCGCCCACGAACAGCAGCGCCAACGCATTGCCCAGCGACTCGGAGGGAACCCGGTCAGGGTCGGCCAGCAACTGCAACCCCAGGCCGTTGCTCAGCGCCATCGCTGCAGCGGCCAGCTGCACCGGGGCCACCGGCAGCGACACCCCCGCCTGCTCGGCGTGGCGGGCAATCAGCCCGGCCAGCCCCACTCGCGCCTCATCCCAGATGGCAGCAAACTTCGGTTGCAGCCCGGGATCCCGTACCGAGCGGGTCCAGAACTCCATGAACAGCAGCGTCCACTGCCCGTCCTTGAGGAGCTGCGCGCTCAGCGCATCGCCGAGCTGTCGCAGCCGAGCAGGCGTGAGCCGATCTTGGTCAAGCGCAGCTTCAAGCTCGAGGAGGCTACGGCGGCAGCGCTGCTCCAGCAGGGTGGCGAACAGGTCCTCTTTGCTGGCGAAGTTGGAGTAGACCGCCCCCTTGGAGAAGCCGGCCTCCTCGGCCACCTCCTCCACCGAGGCGTCGTGGTAGCCACGCTGCGCGAACACCCTGCCCGCCGCCTCCAGCAGCCTGGCCCTGGTCTGCGCCTTCTGCTGGTCACGGGTCAGCCGCAGGAATCGTCTGCCCTCAGGCGTGGACGCGGGACCTTCCCGATTGGCGATCCGATCACCTGCGCTCGGAGCGGAGCCCGGAAGTCGCACCGCCTGATCGTCGTTGGTCGCCGCGCGATCCATTGAGTCCGTTGAGCCTGACAACGCCGTCCGCCCTTCCCCATACCTACCGGTATTGCGATACCGATGAGAATCCTTATGTGCAGGATCCGCCCCTTATCGAGATGCCGCAAGGGACTAAGGACCTGTCCTTCCCGGGCCGGCGACCGTGATGCACGTGCGGCGAACGGCCCTGACCCACGCCAAGGGCTGAGCTGGCAGGCGCGCGGCCGGCAGGAACAGCGCGGCTGGGACGGCGGCAGGGCCAGCCGCCCGGCGCTCACGAGCATGGGCCACTGATGGCGCACTGCCCGCAGACGATGCCTACCGCGTTGGGACTCACCCAGCGCCTGCCCCGTCCGCGCCGGCGGCACGACGCAGGGCACAGCGGTCGTGCGGCTCCCGGAGGTGGGCGCGCCGCCGGCCGACCGGGCCCTGCGGGCGGCGGTCAACCGGCTGCTGCTTATGGGTGGGCTGGCTGCTGCGCTGGTGGCGGTCGCGCTTGGCGTGGTGCTGGCGCGGCGGGCCACCGCCCCAGCCCGCGCCCTCACCCGGGGCGGCTGGCGCGCTGGCCGCCGGCGACCGCTCCCAGCGGGTCCCGGTCACCGCTGCTGACGAGTTCGGGCAGATGGCGCGAGGGTTCAACCTGCTCGCCGACGGCCTGCAGAGCGAGGACCGGCTGCGGCAGCAGTTCGCCGCCTCGGTCGCCCACGAGCTGCGGCTGGCGGTCCTGCGCTCCCAGGTCGAGGCGGTCCAGGACGGCATCGCCCAAGCCGACCCCCAGACGCTGACATCGCTGCACGAGCAGATCCTGCGGACCGGTCGGCTCGTCGACGACCTGGAGACGCTGGCCTCCGCGCAGGCCGCCGGCTTCACGCTGCTGCACCAGCCTGTGGCGCTGCGCCCGCTGCTGGAACACGCCGTGGACGAGCTTTCCGGCCTGCTCGCCGCCCGGCAGATCCGGGTCGAGACGCGCCTGGCCGACCTGGTCGTCGTCGGCGACTCGACCCGGCTCCGGCAGGTCGCCGCCAACCTGCTGTCCAACGCGCTGAAGTTCACCCCAGCCGGCGGCTCGGTCCACGTCGACCTCATTGGCGAGGAGGGCCAGGCGGTGCTGCGCGTGGCTGACTCCGGTCCAGGCATCCCACCGGAGGAGCTGCCGCGAGTGTTCGACCGGTTCTTCCGTGGCAGCGTCGTGCGCGCCGGCGGCTCGGGCATCGGCCTGGCGGTGGTGCGGGAGTTGGTCGCCGCCCACGGCGGCAGCGTCGAGGCGCAAAGCCCCGGCGCCGGCGCGGTGCGACCGTGCGGCTGCGGGCCGCACGGATCCCAGCGGTGCTGGCGGTCCTGGTGCTCACCCTTGCCGGCGGGATCGCCCACGCGTCGAACCGGCCGGCGGCAGCGGCCGTGCCCATCCAGCAGAGCGCCGCCACGACGGCTGCATGGCAGGCATGCGATCGCCTGCACGACCAGCGCCGCCATGCAGCAGATGCGCGCAGAGCTGCCGGCCCAGACTCGCCAGCGGCACGACGCGATGCACGAGCAGATGCAGCAGACCGCCGGCCAGATGAGCGGCGGCGGGATGATGAGCGGGGGCTACCAGGCGTCGGCGCAGCGGTAGGCAAGCACGTGGCTGCGGCAGGACGCCGCCTGGGACAGCGGACCGCCCGGTGTGATCCGGGCGGTCCGCTGTCGGCAGTTGAGCTCGATTCCCGGGCCATGACGAGATCCACAGACTGCAAGGTCAGACGCGCCCGATGTCGCCGCGTCACAAGCCGGCCGGCCTCACCAGGACGAGCAGCGCGGTGATGGCGACCAGCCAGACTAGGGGGTGGTCGCCTGGCCGCCGGAGAGCTTGGGATGTGCATGGACGGCGAGAGGTCCAGCAGCCCCGGTCTTGCTGCAGCATCGCGCCGAGATGTCCGAGGACCACCACCACCACCACCACCACCACCACCACCACCACCACCCAAAGACCCAGCCACCGGGAGCTGAGCCGAGCAGGCCGAACAGCGCTAGTACGGTAGGGGGGTAGGGCAACTGACCCCCGAGAGTCGGGACCTTGGGATCTATTTCGTCGCGGCGCGCCTGCGGATCTTGAACACGTCATTCAGCGTGATCAGGAGGAGCCGCGATGCAGCGTAACCACCTACCACAATGGCCCTCGCCAGGCTGGCGGTGGCGCCGATGAGTGCCCGTAGCGTCCGGGTGGGGGTGGCCGCCGCCGGGTTGCTCGCCGGCGTGTATGTGGCGGTCGTCGGCGGCGCGTCCGGGCTGGATCATCTGGCCGGCCAGGCTCGTGCCGACTGGTATCTGCTGGTACCGATCCTTGCCGGGTTCGGGGTGCAGGTGGCCCTCATGGCCGAGTTGCGTCAGCGGCGCCGCCAAGCGCGCCTGGCGGCGGCGGCGACCGGTGGGGCCGCCGGCACCTCAGCCGTTGGCATGGTGGCCTGTTGCGCCCACCATGTGGCTGACCTGGCGCCGCTGGCGGGGCTGACCGGTGCCGCCCGCCGGGGTCCTGGGCGACGAGCGGGCCGCCTTCATGGTCGGCGGGCTGGTCGTCAACGCGGTCGCGGTGGTGCTGGCGACCAGGCGTCTGGGCCAGGCGTCCCGACCTTCGCGGAAGGAGCCGGCATGCACACCCGCGTCCTCGTCGCCATAGGAGTGCTGGTCCTGGCCGTGGGAGGGATCGCCATCTGGCTCGCTCGGTCCGACGATCGGGACGCCAGGGCAGTTGCTGAGCCGTCCGCCGGGTTTGCCGCAAGGACCGTCCGGGCGGGGACCGTCCAGATCGCAATCCAGCCGCTGCGGCTGGACCGGCAGGGCGCGGCGTTCCAGATCACGCTCACCACCCATTCCGGCGCGCTCGACATCGATCTCGTCAGGCATGTCCGCCTGACGGTCGACGGTGTCGCCTGGGGTGAGGCGAGCTGGTCGGGCAGCCCACTCGGCGGCCACCACCGGCAGGGGATCCTGCGCTTTGCCCCGGTCAAGCGGTCAGATGCCGCCCGGTCAGCGAGCTTGCGGATCGACGGGCTGTCCTCGCCGGTCGAGGCGACCTGGCAGCTTGCGAGTGCCTCGCCATGATCGAGATCAGCCTCGTGCAGGGTCCCGCATGCCACCTGTGCGAGGACGCGGCGGCCACCATCAGCGAGCTGGCCCGCACGCTGCCGATCACGCTGCGCACCATCGAGGCGACCAGCCCGCAAGGACGCGAGCTCCTCCAGCAGACCCGCGCCCCGCTCCTGCCCATCGTCCTGGTCGGCGGTGAGCTGCTCGGCTGGGGCCGCCTGTCCCGGGGCAGGCTCAGCGCCCGACTCGCAGCCCTCGGCCCGCAGGCCCAGCCGCAGGGGGTGCGGTAGATGGGCGGGCTGCTTACCAGCGGATCGATCCTGGCGGCGTTCTTCGGCGGCGCGGTGGCGCTGTTCAGCCCCTGCTGCATCGTGTTCCTGCTGCCCTCCTACCTGGCCGTGGCGGTCAAGAACCGCCGCTGGCGCATCCTGCCGATCACCGGGTTCTTCGCCCTTGGCGTGGCCGCCGTGCTACTGCCGGTCACGCTCGGAGTCAGCCTGCTGTCGGCCACGCTGGCGCGCTTCCACACCCCGCTGTACGCCGCCGGCGGGGTGCTGCTGCTCGCCCTGGCCGTGCTGTCGGCCAGCGGCCGCAGCTGGTCGCTGCCCGGGTTCATCCACACTCCAGAGCTCAGCCGCACCGACTCGGCCGGCAGCTTCGCGCTCGGGTTGTTCTCCGGCGTGGCGTCGTCGTGCTGCGCCCCCGTGCTGGCGGGCATCATGACCCTGTCGGCGCTGTCGCGGTCGCTGGCCGGCGCGGCCACGCTCGGCCTGGCCTACGTGTTCGGCATGACCTTCCCGCTGCTGCTTGCGGCACTGTGCTGGGACCGGCTGCGGCTGGGGGAGCGGCGCCTGTTGCAGGCCCGCCCGGTCCGCCTTCGCCTTGGTGGGCGCACCTTGCACACCAACACCCTCAACCTGGCCGTCGCCGTGGCGTTCACCGTCATGGGCGCCATGGTCCTGGCCCTGGCCGCCACTGGCGAGACGACCACAGCGCCGGGCGCGCAGCTGGCGGTCGGGCGCTGGCTGCAGGCCGTGTTCACCCGCGTGCTGGACTGGCTGGACCCGGTGCCCGAGCCGGTCCTCGGCCTGGGCCTGCTCGGCGTGGCCGCGGTCATCGTCTCTCTCGGCCTCAAGGCCCGACCACCTGCACCTGCGCATTGTGAGGACACCCGGCCAGACGATGCCATCCCACCGGTGCCAGTCCCGCACGACACCTCGAGGAGTGCTCACTGATGGCCCACCATCGCACCCACACCAAGCCGCGATCACCAGCCTCCCAGCCAGTCCGCGCGGCGACCAACGCACGACGTGCCAGGCAACGCCGCAGGCAGCGGCCCCGACCCCGCAGGATGCGCTGGGGCCTGCTCGTGGTGGCGGCCGGGGTGCTCGCGGTCACCGCCATGCTACTGGTCACCAGTCGCGACACCGGCCGCCAGACCGGGCAGCAGACGGCCCGGCAGGCGCCCGCGTTCACCCTGACCGACACCAACAACCGCCAGGTGTCGCTGGCCGACTACACCGGCCGCAACGTCCTTCTGTACTTCAGCGAGGGGGTCGGCTGTGATGGCTGCTGGTACCAGATGGCCGACCTCGAAGCCAACCAGGACCAACTGCAGCGGCTGGGGCTGACCGTGCTGCCCGTGGTGCTCAACGACGCCGCCACCACCCGCGCAGAGATGCGCCGCTTCAACCTGCGCACCCCGTTCCTCACCGACACCGATGGGGTGGTGGCGCGTGCCTACGACGCGATCGGCTCCGCCTCCGCGATGCACGCCAACCTCCCCGGCCACACCTTCATCCTCATCGACCCGACCGGCCGGATCACCTGGCGGGGCGAGTACCCCTCCATGTTCGTCCCCACCAGCCAACTGCTGGACAGCCTCCAAGCCGCCCTCACGCCCACCGCCACCACGGCTCATCCGAGGTGATCCATATGGGACCCAAGGGCCGGTCCTCCCGGTCGGAAGGTCCCTACCGCATAGGGGTATGCCGTACGAGGCTGGGACACGATGACGTGAAGTACGACCCGGGGAAGATCAACCCGAAGCGGTCACCCACTCTGGGAGGGTGAGGTGTGATGGCTGACGCAGCCTACGGCCTGTGGCCGCTGGTGGTGGTCAACACCGCGCTGTTCATCGTGTTCGCGGTCAGCTTCTTTCACCCCCGCACCTCGCGGGACTGGCGGGCGATGGGCGCCTACTCGGCGTTCCTGGTCGCGCTGTTCACCGAGATGTACGGCACCCCGCTGACGGTCTACCTGCTGGGCAGCTGGCTGGGCTCGCGGTTCCCCGGGCTGCGCGCCACCCACGCCGGCGGGCACCTGTGGAACGACCTGATCGGTTGGCAGGGCGACCCGCACCTGAGCCCGTTCCATCTCGCCAGCTACCTAGCCATCGGCGGCGGGTTCTGGCTGATCGCGGCCGCCTGGCGGGTGCTGCACGAGGCCGCACGGCCTGGCCGGCTGGCCACCACCGGACCGTACGCGCGCGTGCGCCACCCACAGTACGACGGGTTCCTGCTGGTCATGGTCGGCTTCCTGCTGCAGTGGCCGACCATCCCCACCCTGGTCATGTTCCCGATCCTGGTGGTGGTGTACGCGCGGCTGGCCCGCGCCGAGGAGCGCGAGGTGGCCGCCCGGTTCGGCAAGGCGTGGGCCGCCTATGCCGCCCACACCCCCGCGTTCATCCCCCGCCGGCACCCGCCGACACGACCGCTGCGCGGCGGCTCACCGACACGGCCGGACACCTTCGCGGCTCGCCGCGACCGAGGAGCGTGACCGGCACGCTGCAACGCATGGAGCTCGGGCAACCTGTCACCGGCGTAGTGAAACCGGTCAGCTCCGGCTCCACCCGTCGCCGCCGCGGACCCGCGGCCGTTGCCAACAAGGCGGCAACCCGGGGCGTCAGGGTGAGACGGCGACCTCGGTGGCTGGATCGATCACGCGGGACAGCCAAGGCATGAATAGTTCATATCTGGCCTGAAAGCTCCACCACACCGGCACACCGTCATCGCGACGGATGCGGCCGGTGTCGTCGATCATGACGCGGATTTTGTGCGACTCGACGAATGGCAGATCCAGGGCCGCGGTCAAGGTGAGCGGGTCATGCTGGTGGGTCTGGGGATGGAACCGCTCGAACCATCGGTCGAGGTGCTGGGCGAGGATCTGCGCCCAGAGGGGAGAGCCTGACGCGGTCAGCCTCTGGTACAGGCTGCTAGCAGAAGTAACCGCCGTATCGCCGTGGACGGTGACATCGGTGCTGACGAACTCCGGGATTGTCAGGCGCTGATGGGCGACAGCTCGCAGGACCGCTTGGGCGGCCGCGACATCCAGCGCGACGTTGTGCTCCGCGTGCTGGGCGTCTGGGTGCTGCAGGGTACCGCCCATCTGGGTAAGCCGCAGTTGCTGGGCCAAGTCTGGGTCCCGCTCCAGCACCTTCGCCAGGTTGGTCAGCGGTCCAAGCCCCACCCAGCGCACCGGGCCTTGGGTGGCGGCGCATACGGCCTGCACGGCACCCAGGACGTCGCCTGGCTGCTCGCCGACCGAGCCCGGTACCAACCCTTCGACGCAGTAGTAGCTGGCCGCTGTCAGGCGTGCTCCCGCGGCCACGGCCACCTCTGCCCGCCCCAACTCATCGAGCAGCCAGCGGGCGAAACGAGCCCGCCCGCCGGAGGCTGTCTCGTCGGTAGTCAGCACCAACGCCAGCTGAGGACATGTGCGGGCCGCTGCGACCACCGTGATCGCGTCGTCGGGATCTCCGCCGATGTCGGTGTCCAGGATGATCGGGGTGTGCTCCAGATCCTCGGGCAGTGGAAGGGCGGCCCGAAGCTTTGACTCGGTCCCAGGAAGCAGCAGCTCCTCCACGAAGGCAAGGGCCTCGATGTCGTCGCGCAGCCGCTCAAATGGATCGCCGTCGTAGCGTTCTGTCTCGCTCATCGCCGTCCTCGATCAGTCATGGTCCTTTCGCCCTTCACTCACCTATTTCAGTAAGGCAAGCGTCTCACGGACGGTGACATGGAGGAAGGCGCCGCCCCGTAGTCAGCACCCATGAGGTCGGGTTTGGTCAAGCCCCTACTGCCTTCTCGTAGTGGCCCAATTTGCCGGGCCGAGCCGGGGTCAAGGTGTAGCGCCCGCAGGCGCCGGACGTCCTCGGGCCGTCACGGGCGCCGGCGTCGCGGCCGAGGACGAGGACGAGGACGAGCGACTTTGGTGCGCCCAGCAGTTCGGGCGTCAAGCGTGCAAAAGGGAGGCGCATGGCGTAACCGAGCGACAAGCTCACGGCAGCCAGCCGGTGCAAGTCCGGTCCGGGGAGACGCCAGGGTCCTCGGTAGCAGCACTCCCGGCGTCGGGTGAGAGCGCGGCGTCGAAGCGGAGGAAGACCACCTCAGCAAGGGGGTGGGCGACTGGCCGGTCCGCAGCATGAAGCGAAGCCTGCAGCGTCGTGATTCGTCCCCCGCACCAGCGGGGCCAAGAGGGAGCCGAGCCCGTCAAGGTCGGGCGAAGGCCATGGACGGCACCCGGGGAGCCTGGAGCGGGTGCCTAGGAACCCTCCGGCGTATGGGGGGTGGAACGGTCAGAGGAGTGTCGTGGGAACTGGGGAGGCCCGCGTGGCCCCAGGGCTGCGGGTCCCGGGAAGCAGGTCTGCCTATAACCGGGCGCACGGGAAGTGGCAGGCGGCCACGAGGGCGTCGGAGGGGGTCGTAGTACCGCTGGAGGGGTCGGGACAGCACAACCCGGCCCAAGGGAAGGACCCCTGCTTCATCGATGCATCGTGCTGGCGGGGAGGACAACTGGTGAGTGCCCGCACGCGGGCTAGGTCCATCAGACAGGCCGAGGGCCTGGACGCCTGCCGTGCCCTGCAGCACGTGCTGTACCGCAGCGCCAAGCAGCAACCTGCCCGTCGTTTCCACGCGCTGTTCGACAAGGTCGCCCGCAGCGACGTTCTGGAGCGGGCGTTGGACGACGTGCGTGCCAACCGAGGGCGCCAGGGATGGATGGGGTCACCATCGCCCAGGTCGAGGCGTTCGGGGTGGCGGCCTTCCTCGACAAGCTCGCCGCGGACTTGCGGGCCGGGACCTACCGGCCGGCGCCGCTGCGGCGGGTGCACATCCCCAAGCCAGGCCAGCCGGGCAAGACCCGGCCGCTTGGCATCCCCACCGTGGGGGACCGCGTGGCGATGGCGGCGACCAAGCTGGTCCTGGAACCGATCTTGGAGGCCGACTTCCTGCCCCAAAACTATGGGTTCCGTCCCCGGCGTTCGGCCCACCAGGCCCTTGAGGCCATCCGGGTCGAGGCGAACCGGGGGGTATGAGTGGCGAGAGAGGCCCAGCTGGCGGGCGACCTCGGCCTGGCGGACGCCGACGGCGAACAGCTCGGCGGCGCGAAGCCGGCGGGCTTGGAGCCGTTCGCGCTGTCGTTGTGCCGCAGCGCGGCGAGGAACCGTCGCCATCTGCCACCTCCCGCCGCCGAGGCGTGCTGAAACCAACCACCAACCGCTGCCATACTGCTGCCACACTGCCCACCGTGAACTGAACGCACCTGACGATGAGAACGACCAGCAGCGCAGCGGCATGTTAGCCCGCCGGGTCGTCCGGGTCGGGGACCGGGTGTACCGCCCGACCGGCTGGTGGACGCCGCCCGTTCACAGGCTGCTGCACCACCTCCAGGACGCCGGCTTCTCATGCGCGCCACGGGTCCTCGGCCTGGACGGCCAGGGCCGCGAGATCCTCACCCACATCCCTGGCCGCTCCGGGCGCCACGGATGGGCCGCCATCGTCGACGACCGCGGCCTTGCCAGCTTCGCGCGGCTGCTGCGGGCCTACCACGAGGCGGTGCGCAGCTTCCGGCCACCCGCCGACGCCGCCTGGGCGTGCACCGACGCGCCCCTTGGCGCCGGCGAACTGGTCTGCCACGGCGACTTCGGGCCCTGGAACCTGGTCTGGCGCGGCCGGCGGCCGGTCGGGATCCTGGACTGGGACCTGGCCGGCCCGGGCCCGCCGATGGACGACGTCGCCTACGCGCTGGCCTACGGCGTCCCCTTCCGCGACGACCAGACCGCGCTGCGCTGGCTCGGCTACGACCGGCCTCCCGACCGCCGCCACCGGATCGAGGTGTTCGCCCAGGCCTACGGGCTGCCGTCCACCGCCGGGCTGGTGGACCAGGTCGCCCACCGGCAGCGGCTGGACCTGGTGCGGGTCCGCACCCTGGCCCAGCGGGGGCTGCAACCCCAAGCAAGCTGGGTCGCCGCCGGCTTCCTGGACGAGCTGGCGGCGCGAGCAGCCTGGACCGAGCAACACCGCGGGGTGTTCGAGTGACCCGTCTGTCCACGCCAAGGCAACCCGCACCGACATCCGTCAACTCAACGCCCAAGACCCTTTAAAATTGAGTCGCTCATTGTCCCTCCAAGACCAACGATCACACCGTCCTCGGTCCTCAGGGGTTCCGCCGTGGCGATAGATTCCCAGCGGATGATGCGTGATCTGCCGGACGGCTGAGTTGCGGTCGAGCTGGGCAAGTGGCGGGCCTGTTCAGCGGAAGGACGGCGAGATGATTGAGCGGGATCTCCCGGTGGGCGATGGTCGCACGCTGCACGTCTACGACACCGCCCCACAGCAGAGCGGGCGGTTCTGCGTGGTGTGGCATCACGGCACGCCCAACCTCGGGATGCCGCCGGAACCGCTGTTCGCCGCGGCCGAACGGCTTGGGTTGCGGTGGGTGTCGTTCGATCGGCCCGGCTACGGCAGCTCCACCGTGGCGCCGGGCCGGACGATGTCGTCGGTCGCCGGTGACCTGGCGGCGGTCGCGGATGCGCTCGGCCTCGATCAGTTCGCCGTCATGGGCTACTCAGGGGGTGGGTCGTACGCCCTGGGCAGTGCCGCCGCCCTGGGCGATCGGGTCCGTGCGGTGGTGAGCCTGGCGGGCATCGCGCCGTACGACGCCGACGGACTGGACTGGTTCGCCGGGATGGCTGCGTCTGGTGTGGCCGCGTTGGGCACGGCGGCGGCAGGCCGGGAGGTAAGAGCGGCGCTGGAGGCGGCCGGGTTCACCTACGACATCCAGTTCACCGCGGCCGACCTGGCACTGTTCGAGGGACCGTGGGGATGGCTGGGAAAGATCACCGGGCCGGCTCTTGACGCCGGCCCGTACGGCCAGATCGACGACGACGTCTCCTACACCCTCCCGTGGGGCTGTGATCCCGGCATCATCGGCGCCCCGGTACTTCTGCTGCACGGCACCGAAGACCGGATCATTCCCGCCAGCCACGCGTCATGGTTGGCGGCCTACTGCCCGACCGCCGAGCTGGGCCTGTGCGAGGGCGACAGCCATTTCACCATCGTCGCCCATGCCGAATCAGGCCTGGAATGGCTCCGCCGCCAGATCTGACGCCGCCAGATCAGAAGCGCCACGGCGGCTTGCCTCACCCTTCTGACCACCGTCTGGATGGCCCGCAGACTGACATGACGCAAGTAAGGACTCGCATTGATTGAGGCACTCAATGAACTCGAGGTCGCCACGTTGTTCGTGGAGGACCTGGCATCGACGGAGGACTTTTGCACCGGTGTCTTCGGCCTGGAGGTCGTCTACGGGATGACGTTTCGACCGTGGTCAAGTTTGGTCGGTTGATGGTCAATCTGCTCCAGCGCGAGCGTGCTCCCGAGCTGGTCGAGCCGTCCACCGTCGCGAACAGCGCCGCGGTTGGTGTACGTGTGTTGTTCACGATCAGGGTGGCCGATGTCGACGCGGTCTGCGCGGAACTGGAGCGCCACGGCGTGCGCTTGCTCAACGGTCCTATCGACCGCCCGTGGGGCCGCCGTACGGCCGCGTTCGCTGACCCGGCCGGCAATGTCTGGGAGGTCGCGCAGGTGCTGGAAAGCGGCCAGGCGGGCGGCGAGGGGTGAATGACATCGACATAGGCCACTGCGAGGAGATCGGCCCCTTCACGAGCAGGGTCCCGGACAGCGAGCTCGCCGATCTGCGCGAACGGCTGGCAAGAGCGCGCTGGGCGCCCGAGCCCGTCGGTGGATCCGAAGGGTACGGCGTCTCTCGCACCCGGATGCGAGACCTCGTCCAGTACTGGTCGAGCGCGTACGACTGGCGGGTCTGGGAAGACCGGCTCAACCGGTATCCCCAGTTCACCACGAGGATCGATGGAACGAACGTACATTTCCTCCACGTCCGCTCCACGGAGCCGCACGCGTTGCCGTTAATCCTCAGCCACGGCTGGCCCGGATCCGTGGTGGAATTCCTTGATGTGATCGAGCCGTTGAGCGAACCGAGAAGGCACGGCCTCGAACCTGAGACCGCATTCGATCTGGTGATCCCGTCGCTGCCCGGTTTCGCCTGGTCAGGCCCGACCCCCGACATTGGTTGGGGACCGCGGCGGATCGCCCGTGCTTGGGTCACCCTGATGAACCGCCTCGGCTATCGGCGGTACGGCGCCGTCGGCAACGACTGGGGGGCGCACATCGCTCCTGAGCTCGGCCGCCTCGCTCCCGACGCCGTCGTCGGTGTGCACGTGACGCAGTTGTTCTCCTTTCCCGACGGCGAATGGCTGTCCTACCCGCCCAGCGTCGAGCCTGACCTCGGCGAGCTCACGCCAGCCGATCGCTCAGCGCTGGAAGGACTCCGCCAGGTCCAGCGAAACGCGGGCTCCTACGCTTACGTCCACGGTCAGCAGCCACACACCCTCGGGTTCGCCCTCACCGACTCGCCGGTCGGGCTGCTCGCCTGGAACAGCCAGGCCATGGGCGACCTTGATCGCGAGACGTTGCTCACGCACGTCACCATCTACTGGCTGACCGGCACGGCAACCTCCGCGATGCGCATGTACGCCGAGCACCGCCGGCAGCAACCGCCCGCTGGACCGACGACCGTGCCGGTCGCGCTGGCCCAGTTCCCCCACGACATTCAGACGATCAGAGCCTGTGCCGAGCGCGACCACGCGAACATCGTGTGCTGGAACACCTACGACCGAGGCGGTCACTACGCCGCCCACCAGGCGCCCGATCTCCTCGTCCACGACATCCGTGGCTTCTTTGGCAGCCTGATGGCGGGACGAACAGCGCCACGGCGTCAGCCGCGTTGGTCACCACGGTAGCCCGCACGCCGGACCTTCATGTGAACGGGCAGCAGAACCGGTGGTCCGAACGACGCCGATCAAGTCACTGTCGCCGCCTCCTACGGTGCCCCTCGATCCCAGGCGGCGTGATCGTGCATCGCGCTGACCTACGTTGCGGACACCGACGGACCGCCGTTCGACGATCAGAGGAGCCCTGCTGTCAGCAGGCCGTCAGCAACTCAACCTTACGACGCCTCGCGCAACATCACGCACCACCGCGCCGCCAACGCCCTGGCCTGCGCCGATGTCTGGCGGAGTGGAGTAGGTGCTGTCCCGTTACCGCGGCCGAACTGCCGATGACTCCATGGTAAGGATGGTGTCGGCACTAGGGAACCCGCCGACTCACAGTTGCACAAAGGCCGCGCGGCCACATCGACGACGCCCAGCACTCAGGAGGCTCGAGCGATCATCCAGGTGGCCGCTGGGGGTGTGACCGTGTGCCGCTACGCTTGAGCGATTCTCGGTGCCGCGCGGTCGCGCTGGCTCAGTACTTTAAAGGCATAGAAATGGGCGGTCAGCAGCAGCGGCACGTACACCGTGGGGATGATGTAGGGAAGGCCAAAGTTTCCGACGTCGTGAATAAGCACGGGCCCCATGACCGCGGCCAGAAGCAAGTCGGCTGCGCCAAAAACATTGAAAACCCATGTCGGAAACAGGAGCGGCTTTTCGGGGTTGGACCGCTGGAGCCCGATAAAGGCGATATACGCAAGGCTCAGGGCGATAAGGTCGCCAAACGCCGCCGGATCCGCGAACCCTGCAGGCAACTTGCGTGTTACGAGGCCGGTAATCAAAAGCGTTGTCCCGAAGTAGCGGAAGAAATGAATCGCCGTTAAGGTCTTCAGTTGTTGGATTCTTGGTTGGCCTTTCATCTTCGGCCAGATAATCGTGGCAAAGATCGTCAGCCAGCCGATAAGCCCGGCTGCTACACCAATGCCGAAATAGATTATTGTGTTCATCGTTAGCCTCTAATTCTTAATGGACTCTTAAGTTATAATCTTATTATCCCGTTCGCTCGGTCGCATATCGAGCTTGCGCTTGCTTCCAGAGTTCCAGTGCTTGTTGGGTGGCGCGCATGCCTCTTGCCCTGAGGCTACCTATGCGCGTACGGGCATCCTGGCCATCCCTTAACGGAATTTCGGATCAGACCATGGTCAGAGCCGGCGGAATGCGCCCCAGCGTGCGGGATTCCAACCTGTGTCGGATCCAGGGTTTACGCTCGTGTCAGCTCTCCATTCTGCCTGTCGTCGGCCGGCAGCAGCTCGGCCGGCTG
>WNGB01001652.1_pt1 | contig 36558 bp, 37 predicted proteins | sample 5400681 | NCBI WGS metagenome assembly WNGB01 (sample SAMN13153367, study PRJNA577476) | soil metagenome | isolation source: 115 cm soil or saprolite under grassland replicate 2 | place: USA:California | collected 2016-06-15 | reverse complement strand
GCCCAGGGGAAGTCGAAGATGAACGCCCTCGGCCACTGCATGAAGAAGTCGCTCGCGATCGTCTGGGGCATCTGGCGCGGCGGTCACGACTTCACGCCGGAGCCGCCTATCGCTTGACAATGCGATATGGGACTAGACCGGCTCGGTATCGTGTGTCGCCCATGACGCTGCTCAAGGATCAGGTCGCCATCGTCACCGGAGGCGGGCGCGGCCTGGGGCGGGCCGTCGCCGAGACCCTCGCGGGCCTCGGCGCGTCGGTCGTCGTGGCGTCGCGCAACGCGCCCGAGCTCGACGAGGTCGTGAAAGACATCCGCCGCGCCGGTGGTCGCGCGCTCGCGCAGACCGCGGACGTGGCCGACGAGCGTCAGGTGCAGGAGCTCGCGCTCGCCACCGAGCGCTGGGTCGGACCGGCCTCGATCCTGGTGAGCTGCGCGGGGATGGTCGATCCGATGGCGCCGCTCGCGCGGTCCGCGCCCGCGCTCTGGCTGCGCAACATCTCGATCAACGTCGGTGGGACCTACCTGCCGATCCGCGCCGTGCTTCCGGGGATGCTCGAGCGGGACTTCGGCCGCATCGTGAACGTCTCCTCGGGATCGGCGACGCGGCCGAGCGCCGGGTGGACCGCCTATTCGGCCGCGAAGGCCGCGGTGGTGCAGATGACGCGGAGCCTCGCGCTCGAGCTCGAGGGCACCGGGGTCGCGGTGTGCGCGTTCAATCCGGGAGCGATGGACACCGAGATGCAGGAACGCATCCGTCGCACGTCGTCCGAGGAGTTCCCGCGCGCCGACGAATTCCGCGCGATGGAGCGCGAAGGCAAGCTCGTCGACCCGAAGACCCCGGCGCGGACGATCGCGTATCTGGTGCTGCCGACGACGAAGCGCAACGGCGACGCGTTGCAGTACGACGACGCCGAGCTTCGAGCCGCCGTGGAGAACGCGCTGCCTGGATAGGCGGCGCCGGCTCGCCACGGTCGATGCGGTCACCGGGGCTTAGCCGGTCGATCTAAGGTTTGTACCGTGCTCGAAGAGCGCGACGCGCCCACGCTGGTAATGGGGATCCTCAACGCGACCGACGACTCTTTCGCCGGCGACGGCTTCGGCGACGACGTCGACGCACTCGTGGCGAGCGGCGTGCGGATGGCGATCGACGGTGCTGACTGGCTCGACGTTGGGGCGGCCTCGAGTCGTCCCGGGCATGCGGATGTGTCGGAGAAAAAGGAGATCGCTCGTTCCCTGTCTGCCGTGACCGCCCTGTCGCGGCGCGTGACGGTGTCGATCTCGATCGACACGACACGCCCCGCCGTGGCGCGCGCGTGCCTTGCCGCGGGGGCGACCATGGTCAACGACGTTTCCGGGCTCGCGGACGAGCACGTTGCCATGGTCGCGGCAGAGTCGCAGGCGAAGCTCATCCTCGTCCACAGCAGGCCGAGCCCGCGCGACCGCGCGGCACGCGAGGCTCGGCCCGAAGACGTCGTCGCCGAGGTCCGCGCTCATCTCGCCGACGTATGCATGCGCGCCGAGCGATGTGGCGTTCCGCGCGAGCGGCTCCTCGTCGACCCGGGCCTGGGTTTTGCCAAGACTCCCGCGGAGTCCTTCGCCCTCATCCGAAGGCTCGACGCGCTGACCGATCTGGCGCCGGTCGTGGTGGGGCCCTCGCGCAAGGGACATCTGGGCGCGGTCACGGGCAAGCCGGTCGGCGAACGTGTCTTCGCGACCGCGGGCGCGGTCGCGAGCGCGATCCTTGCCGGCGCGCGTATGGTACGAGTGCACGACGTCGCGCAAATGGTCGACGTGGCGCGTGTCGTCGACGCCGTGCGCGGTGTGCGGAGCGACGGTCCTTCGCGCGTCGCCTTCGTGGGTCTGGGCGCGAACCTCGGGGACCGGCGGACCGCCCTGCGGCGCGCCGTCGGCGCGCTCGGCGGCCTGGGCACGGTGCGCGCCGTGAGCGCGCAATGGGAGACCGCGCCGCAGATCGTCGAAGATCAGCCGGCGTTCCTCAATGCGGTGGTGGCGATCGCCGTTCCGCCACTGCCTGTCGGCACGCTCGTGAGTCGCCTCAAGGAGATCGAGTGCGAGCTCGGTCGCGTGGCCGGGCCGCGATACGGCCCGCGGGAGATCGATCTCGACCTGCTGCTCTTCGCGCGCTCGTCCGAGGTCGAGGTCGATGGGGAAGTGGTCGTGCCCCACGCGCGCCTCACCGAGCGTCGCTTCGCGCTTGCGCCGCTTGCCGAGATCGCGCCGGACGAACGCGAGCCTCGGACGGGTTTGCCGATCCGCGAGCTCCTCGCCCGTGTCGCTGGTCAGCCCGCGGTGCGCATCGATGGCGGTTCGTGGTGGAAGACCGCGTCATCCTGAGCGATCTCCGCCTCACCGGCCGTCACGGCGTGACTGCCGAGGAGCGCTCGAGGCCGCAGGCGTTCAGCGTGGAGATCGAGTGCCCGACCGACGCCGCGCGAGCCGCGTCGCATGACGACATCGCGGCGGCGCTCGACTATCGGGGCATGTCGGAAGTCGCGCGCCGCGTCATCGAAGGGCCCTCGCAACAGCTTGTCGAGACGCTCGCTGAGTCGATCGCGCAGCTCGCGCTCCTCGAGCTCGGCGTCGCGTGGGTGCGAGTGCGCGTGACGAAGCTCCAGCCTGGCTCGATCGCTGGCCAAGCGTCGGTAGAGATCCGTCGCGAGGCCTTCGCGCGCGCGCACGCCGCCGTTGAGCTGCACGTGCCGGACTTCACGCCTGTGAAGGACTTCTACGGCAGGCTCGGTTTCACCGTCATAAGCGAGGAGCGCGCCGACGACGGCTACCTCGTCCTGCGCCGCGGACCCAGCGTCCTTGCCTTCTGGCCCGGCACCGCGGCAGTCGCGCAGCATGCGCACTTCGGCCAGTTCGCGCCCGACACTCCCCGCGGGTACGGAGTAGAGATCGTCATCGAGGTCGAGGACGTGGTCGCGCTCCATGAGACCGCGCGCGGCTTCGCGACGATCCTGTCGCCTCTCCAGCGTCGACCGTGGGGTGCGCGTGATTTCCGCGTGGCGGATCCCTTCGGGTACTACCTGCGGATCACCGAGCCGCTCGCGCCTTGATGGTCCCTCGCGGCGCCGCGCTCATCGCCGTCATGCTCGCCGCCACGGCGTGCGCGCCGTCCCCGCCGCCTCCGGCGATCGCGCCGGCGCGCGGCGGCACCGCCGTGATCGCGTGGCAGGAGCCGGCGACGCTTCACCCCTTCTATTCGACCGCGACGCAGACGAACGCCCTCGTGTACGAGGTCGCGGTCGAGGGTCTGGTTCGGACCGACCCCGGCGGGTCGCTCGTGCCCGTTCTCGCGATCGCGGTGCCCACGCTCGCGAACGGCGACGTGACGCTCCTCCCCGAGGGGCGCATGGCCGTGCGATACGTGCTGCGTCCGAACGTCACCTGGTCGGACGGTGCGCCGCTCACGAGCGCGGACATCCGTTTCACCTGGCAGAGCGTGGTGCGGGATCCCCTCGTAGCTTCCCGCGAGGGCTACGACCTCATCGAGGGCGTCGACACTCCGGACGAGCGGACCGCGGTCGTGCGCTATCGCGAGCCGTACCCGGCGTACGCCACGCGCTTTGACGCGCTCCTTCCGCGGCACGCGCTAGAGGGCGTCGACCCGAGCAAGACCGATTACCCCCGCCGGCCGCTCGGCACCGGGCCGTTCGTCATCAGCGAGTTCGTCTCGGGCGATCACATCACCGCCGACCGCAACCCTCGGTACCGTGACGCGGCTCGCCCGTATCTCGACCACCTCGTCTTCCGGTTCGTCTCGTCGGTCGAAGCCGCGAAGGCGCAGCTGCGCGCCGGCGAGGTCCACGTGGCGGCGAGCCTGAGCGAGGCCGATGTCGCGGAGCTCGAGCAGGAGAAGGCGATCGCGATCGAGAGCGGGCCGTCGCCGTCCGTCGAGACGCTCGGCTTCCGTCTCGCGACGCCGGGGACTTCCATCGAAGCGAGCGCACCTCATCCCGTGCTCGGTGACCTCGCGGTACGTCGCGCGCTCCTCCTCGCGACGCCGAAGACGTCCATCGTCGAGCGGCTCCTCGGTGGTCGGGCGCGACCGGGCACGACGGAGATCCCGCTCGGCTGGGCCGCGCCGCAGGGCCTCGCGCAAGAGTCCTACGACCCCGCAAAGGCCGCTCGGGTGCTCGACGACGCCGGCTGGCTCAAAGGCTCCGATGGCGTGCGCGTCCGGGCCGGCGTGCGCGCGAAGCTCACGATCGTGAGCACGACCGGCAATCGACTGCGGGAACAGATCGAGCAGGTGCTCGTCGACGAGTGGCGCGCCATCGGTGTGGACCTCGCGATCCGCAATGTCCCGAGCGCGATCCTCACCGGATCGTGGCAGAGCGGCGGTGTGCGCAAGCGCGGCGACTTCGACGTGCTCCTTGCTCAGGCTGGCCTGGCGTTCGGCGCCACGGATCCGCAGAGCTACCTGAGCCAGCGCCGCAGGTGCGCATCGATCCCGCGCGCGGACAACGGGGGAGCGGGCGCGAACTACGAGCGCTTCTGCGATCCGCGCGCAGACCGACTGCTCGATGAAGCCGGGCGCACTCTCGATGACACGCGGCGCCGCGCGCTGTACGTCCAGCTCCTCGCGCTCGTCGACTCGGCGGTCCCGAACGTCTACCTCTTTGACCGGGGACGCTTCGACGCGCACCGAATCGACGTCGGCGGTCTACGCGCGAACGGTTGGGACGTGCTCACGTGGAACGTCGCCGAGTGGTACCGCGCGAGTCGTTGATCGCGGCCTGTTACCGCTCGGAGGACTTCTCCCGGCCGGCCGGCCGGTAGGCCTTGCGCTTCTCGATCGCGGCTTTGAGCAGCTTGCTCACGCCGGCGGGATCGGTCTGCGCGCGGCGCTCGAGCTCCGCAGGTGTGCGGCCGATCACGCCGCAGGTCGGGCAGTCACCGCGCCCGTCGAGCCGCCCGTGGCAGTTGGAGCAATGCACCTCGAACGCGGCGTGTGGACGGAAGAGGCCCAGCGTCTGCGCCTCGGACATGAGGTCCTGCGTGTCGGCGGCCATGTCGCCTCCTACCCCGCGAGCACCACGGACTTCTTCTCCGTGTAGCTCTCGAGCGCTTCGATCCCGTGTTCCTTGCCGAACCCTGACTGCTTCGCGCCGCCGAACGGCAGCTGGTCGTACGCGACCTGGATGTCGTTCACCCACGTGTATCCAGCATCGAGCTGCTCGGCCGCGCGCCGGGCCTTCGCGAAGTCCTTGGTGAAGATCGACGATCCCAACCCGTAGATCGACGAGTTCGCCTTCACGATGGCCTCGTCGAGATCCTTCACGATGAAGACCGGCACCGCCGGTCCGAAGACTTCCTCAGTGGCCATGCGGGAGTCCTCGGGCACGTCGGTGAGCACCGTGGCCGGGTAGAACCAGCCCTTCGCGTACTCGGCTCCCTCGGGCCGCTTCCCGCCCGCGAGCACCTTCGCGCCGCGCTTCACCGCGTCGGCGACCTGGGCCTCGACCTCCGCGCGCTGATGCTCGGTGTGCAGCGGTCCCATCTTCGTGTCCGCCGCGAACTGCTCGCCGATCTTCCATTCCTTCGTCGCACGCTCGGTGAACTTCGCCATGAACTCCTCGGCGATCTTCTCGAAGAGGTAGATGCGCTTCACCGCGAGGCAGGCCTGGCCGGCGTTGAAGAAGCGGCCGATCGCGGCGGCCGCGGTCGCGCGCCGGACGTCGGCGTCGTCCGCGACGATCATCGGATCGCTGCCGCCCAGCTCGAGCGTCACGCGCGTCACGTTCTTCGCCGCGAGCTGCATGATCCGCTTGCCCGTCTCGGTCTGTCCGGTGAACGCGATCTTGTTCACCTTGGGGTGACCCACCAGCGCGTCGCCGACCTCGGCCCCGGACCCGTGCAGCGTGTTGATGACTCCGGCCGGAAAGCCAGCGGAGTTGATCGCCTCGATCGCGCGCTGTGTGGCGAGCGGCGTCGTGGACGCCGGCTTCAGCACGACGGTGCAGCCCGCCGCGAGGGCGGGGCAGAGCTTGTTCGCGAACAGCGTGAGCGGGAAATTCCACGGCGTGATCGCCGCGACGACGCCGACCGGGCGCCGGATGGTGATGCCGAACTTCGCCGGGTCGTCGAGCGGTACGTAGTCGCCCCGCAGCTTGTCGGCCAGCCCGGCGAAGTACTCGAGGTTCTCGGCGACGCGCGCCGCCTCGATCTTCGCGTGCGCGAGCGGCTTGCCCTGCTCGAGCGCCAGGAGCTTGGCGACCTCGTCGACGGCCTCGTGCATCTTGATGGCCGCTTGATGCATCAGCTGGGCGCGCTTGGTGCCCGATGTCGCGGCCCATCCAGGCAGCGCCTTACGCGCCGCTTCGACCGCCGCATCGACATCCGCCGTCGACCCGCGCGGAATGGAACCGACGACCTCTCCGTTCGCCGGGTTCTTGACGTCGATCGTCTTGCCGCCCTGGGCATCGACGAGCTCGCCACCAATGAGCATCTTGGCCACTTGCAACGACCTCCCCTGCTGTCGACGTCAGTTTAGGAGCGCGTCACCGTGTTCGCTCCGGCGCACGCGCGAGCGCTGAGCGCGCGGCGCGCTTAAGGTATGCGCGCAGCATCTGGGGAGGTCGTCGAGATGGCCGTGGTGCGACTGGAGACGCAGGACTCGATCGGGCACATCGTGCTCGACCGGCCGCCGGCGAACTCCTACGACCGCGCGTTCATGGAGGACCTGGACGCGGCGATCGAGGACGCGCGGAAGGACGACGCGGTCCGGGCGATCGTCGTCCGCAGCGCGTCCGAGCGATTCTTCTCGGCCGGAGCCGACGTGTCCGTCTTCGCGAAGAGCGACCTCGACGCGCAGAACGCGTTCGTCGTGTGCGCGAACGGAGCGATGAGCAAGTTCGAGAGCACGCCGAAGGTCGTCATCGCCGCGATCAACGGTCATTGCCTCGGCGGCGGTCTCGAGATCGCGCTCTGCTGCGACTTCCGCATCGCCGCGGAAGGCGGCTACAAGATCGGCCTGCCCGAGGTGACGCTCGGCCTTCTTCCTGGGACCGGGGGCACGCAGCGTTTGCCTCGTCTGATCGGGCGGCAGAAGGCGCTCGAGCTGATGCTCCGCGGCACGACGCTGTCACCGCAGGAGGCGAAGGACGCCGGGATCGTCGATGAGGTCGTACCGGCGGCAGATCTCCTCGCGCGCGCGGTCGATCGTGCCCGCTCGTACGCCGAAGGTCCGAGCTACGCCGTCGGCCAGATCAAGCTCGCCGCAGTGCAGGGATTCGGAATGCGTTTGGACGAGGGCCTCAAGGTCGAACGCGAAGCCCTGATACGGCTTTTCAAGAGCGAGGACGCGAAAGAAGGCGTGACGGCGTTCGTGGAGAAGCGGAAGCCCAGCTACAAGGGTCGGTAAGCGCTGAGCAAGCGCTGCACACTGGCGGAGGCGGTGGCGCGCTTCGTCCCGGACGGCGCGTCGGTCGCGCTCGGATGCGCGCTCGAACCCGCGATCCCCTTCGCGCTCGTTCACGAGCTCATCCGCCAGCGTCGCCGCGAGCTCGAGCTCATCGGCCCCATCTCGGACATCGCGTTCGATCAGCTCATCGGGGCCGGCTGCGCGCGCCGTGTGACCGCGGCGTGGATCGGGAACGTTTCCGCCGGTCTCGCGCACGCCTACCGGCGTGCGATGGAGCAGGGGATCCCGCGTCGCATCGAGGTCCGCGACCACACGAACTTCACGATCGCGCAGTCACTCCTCGCGGGTGCCATCGGCGCGCCGTACCTGCCGACGCGAACGCTGCTGGGCAGCGACATCCCGCGGGCGAATGGCACATTCCGCGAGGCGACCGATCCGTTCTCCGGCGACAAGCTGCTGCTGATCCCGGCGCTCACGCCGGACGTCACGGTCCTCGCCGTGCAGCGGGCCGATGAGGACGGCAACGCGCATCTCTGGGGCCCATGGGGCGTATCGCAGGAGGCAGCGCTCGCGGCCGGCAGCGTCATCGTGCTGGCGGAGGAGATCGTCCCGCGCAGCGTGATCGCGAGCGATCCGAATCGGACGATCGCGCCGGGATGGAAGGTCGTCGCGGTGGTCGAGGAGCGGGGCGCCTGCCACCCCTCGCCGCTGCAGGGCTGCTACGGGCGCGACCACGCCTTCTATCACGAGTACCACCGCGCGACGCGCACCGTCGACGAATTCGATGGATGGCTCGCGGAGTGGGTCTTCGGCCTCGAGGACCGCGCCGCGTACCTCCGCAAGCTCGGCGCGCGATGGAGCGCGTTGGCGCAGCGAGGCGCCGCGGCGGCCGAGGCGCGGTACTGATGGACGTCTCCCCCGGCGAGATCATGGTCGCGCAGGCAGCGCGCGAGATCCAAGACGGCGAGAGGGTGTTCGTCGGCATGCGGCTGCCGCTCATCGCGTTCGTCGTTGCGAAGCGGACGCACGCGCCGCACGCGGTCGGACTCTTCGAGCTGGGGATCGTGCGCGACGACCCCGCGCCCGAGCTTCTCTACACGATGGGCGACACGCCGAACGTGACCGGCGCGCTCTGGTGCGCGCGCACGATCGACCTCATGGGGCTGCTCCAGCGTGGCGAGGTCGAGGCGGGGTTCATCGGCGGCGCGGAGATCGACCGGCACGGCAACCTCAACACGACCGCCATCGGTCCGGATCGTGCGCTGCCCACGGTGCAGCTTCCAGGATCCGGTGGCGGGGCGGACATCGCGAGCCTCGCGCACCGGCTCATCGTGATCATGGCGCACGACAAGCGGCGCCTGCGCGAGCGCGTCGATTTCATCACCTCGCCGGGATACGGCGACGGCGAGGGCTGGCGCGAGAGCGTCGGGCTCGCGCGCGGCGGACCGTCCGTGCTCATCACCACACTGGGGGTCTTCCGATTCGTGGGCGGGGACGCCGTGCTGGTCTCGTATCACGCGACGAGCTCGCTGGACGAGATCCGCGCGAACACCGGGTGGGACCTGCGCGTCGCGGACGCCGTCCACGTAACGGAGACACCCTCGGGCGAGGTCCTCGGGATCATCCGCCGCTACGACCCGAGTGGCTTTTGGACGAGGCAGGGGGACTAGACTGGCGCTCACTCGCGAGGGAGAGAAGTTCCTATGAGGCGCGTTTCGATCGCCATCGGTCTTGCGTTCACGCTCGTCGTCGTGGTCGCCTGCGGCGGCGGACCCGCGACGACGTCGGGACAGACGAGCGCCGCGGCGGCGACCGCCGCCGCGACCACTGCCGCCACGCCCGCCGCCACCGCTGTGCCGACGGCGGCCGGGGGGCCGAGCCTGACCGACATCCTGAAGGCGGGAAAGCTCGCCTCCTACAAAGTCACCTACAAGTGGGCGATCACCGCCGGTGGCCAGACCGTCGACAGCCAGCAGACTTGGTACTACAAGCCGCCGAAGGCGCGCTTCGACTACTCGATCGGCGGGATCGCCGCCCAGAGCGGCGCGTCCTTCTCGCTCTTCGTGCTCGAGGACGGCACGTACCTCTGCACGCGCCTCGGCGCCGCGGCGTCCTGCCAGAAGACACCGCAAGAGTCGGCAGTCCAGCAGAATCCGGCGGCGGACTTCGACCTGCAGGTGCTCGGCAGGCCCGACCAGGTCAACGCGACGTTCCAGGGCAGCAAGACCATCGCCGGGCAGCAGGCGCAGTGCTACAACGTCAAGGGACTCACGGGATCGTTCGGCGACGTCACCGGGTGCTACTCGACGACCGGGGTGCCGCTCTCGATGCAGATGACCTCGCAGGGATCGACGCTCTCGATGGAGGCCACTTCGTTCAGCACGACCGTCGCCGACTCCGACTTCCAGCTGCCGGGGCCAGTCCGCTAGCTGCTGGTCCTTTTTCACCGCATCGACGATCCCGAGTCGGCGGCAGTTCGCCGTGAGATCGTCGCCCGCGGCGTGAAGGGGTTGGTGGACTTCCAGAACGTCGATGCCGACGGCCGTGAGGCGTTCGCGCGGATCGGCGGGAGGTCGGTGCCGGCGCTCTGGGACGGCGTTCGCCTCCATGAGGGCGCCGCGGCCATCCGTCTTGCGCTGAGTGCAATCATCCCGACATGACGCTGGCGCCCGCCGCACCGCTTCGGCTGCCCGAGCTCTCGGCGCGCTACAACGCCGCTGAGACGTTCGTCGATGCGCATCGAATGGAGCGTGCGGATGCGATCGCGATCCGCTGCCAGGGTGCCTCGGTCACCTACGGCGAGATGGCGACGAACGTCGATCGATGCGGCAACGCGCTGCGCGAGCTGCGCGTCGACGTCGAGCAGCGCGTCGTCATCCTCTGCCTGGACTCACCCGCGTTCGTCTACGCGTTCTTCGGCGCGATCAAGATCGGCGCGGTGCCCGTGCCGACCAACACGCTGCTCACACCGCACGACCTCGCGTACATCATCCAGGACAGCCGCGCGGTCGCCGTCGTGGTGTCGGCCGCTCTGCTGCCAAAGGTCATGGAGATCCGCGACCAGTGCCGCCGGCTGCGGCACGTGCTGGTCACGACGTCAGGCGCGGTGCCGCTCGCCGGTGCGCCGCCGAAGGGCGTGCTCTCGTTCGAGGATGCGCTCTCGGCCGCGAGCGATCAGCTCTCGCCCGCCGATACCGGGCCCGATGACGCGTGCTTCTGGCTGTACTCGTCGGGCACCACGGGCTTCCCGAAAGGCGCGGTCCACCTGCAGCACGACATGATCTATTGCGCGGACACCTACGGCGCGCGAGTGCTGCGCACGACCGAGCGCGACCGCCACTTCACGGTGTCGCCGCTCTTCCACGCGTACGGTCTCGGCAACGGCGTGTTCTTCCCGTTCCGCGTCGGCGCGTCGAGCGTGTACAAGCCGGAGCGCGCGACGCCCGATCTCGTGTACGGGCTCGTCACGACCGAGCGCCCGACGATCCTCTTCACCGCTCCGACCTTCTACGCGGCGCTCCTGGCGTATCCGGAGGAGGGCTTCAAGCACGACCTCTCGTCGCTGCGCTTCGCGGTGTCCGCGGGCGAGGCGTTGCCCAAGGCGCTCTTCGACGCCTGGAAGAAGCGGTTCGGCACCGAGATCCTCGACGGGATCGGCGCGACGGAGATGCTCCACATCTTCATCTCGAACTTCGAGGGAAAGGCCAAGGGCAGCACGAGCGGTGGCGTCGTGCCCGGGTATCGCGCGAAGATCGTCGACGACGACGGACGCGAGGTCGCTCGCGGCGAGAGCGGGCACCTGTGGGTGTCCGGCGATTCCTGCGCCGCCTTCTACTGGAACAAGCACGAGAAGTCGAAGGCGGCCTTCAAGGGGGACTGGTACGTCACCGGCGACAAGTACCACCAGGACGACGATGGCTACTTCGTGTACGAGGGTCGTTCGGACGACATGCTGAAGGTGTCGGGACAATGGGTCTCACCCGCGGAGGTCGAGGCCGCGCTCATGGAGCACCCGGCGGTCCTGGAATGCGGCGTCGTCGGCGCGAAGGACAAGGACGAGCTGGTGAAGCCTCGCGCGTTCGTCGTCCTGAAGAAGGACAAGGAACCGAGCGAGCAGCTGGCCGAGGAGCTCAAGCAGTTCGTCAAGGGACGGATCACTCCGTACAAGTTCCCTCGCTGGGTCGAGTTCGTGAGCGAGCTGCCGAAGAACGCCGCGGGCAAGATCCAGCGCTTCAAGCTCCGGGAGCGCGACTAGCTGGCTCGCGTCCGCGAGGAGAAGCCGTCATGGTCCGAGGTGCCGGTCGAGGTACGGCGCGAGGCGGAGCGCCGTCTCGGAGGCTGCGTCATCCGCGCGACACGCGCGTACGGTGGCTACGCGGCATCCGCGACCTTCCGCCTGCGGCTCAGCAGCGGACGGCGTGCGTTCTTCAAGGCCGGCTATCCGCCGCCGCCCGGTAGTGGTGCGCGTTTCCCGGTCGACCGCGAGGAGCAGCGCTACCGCGGCCTTGCGCGGTGGATGCGCGGATACGCGCCGCGTTTCCACGGCTCATTCCGCTGGGAAGGCTGGCACGTGCTGCTGTTGGAAGACCTCGGGCCGGCCACGATGCCGCCCTGGACGCCGTCGAAGACGCGCCGCGCGGCGCGGTCGTACGCGCGCTTCCATCGCGGCACGCTTGGGGCGCGCCTGCCGCGGTGGCTCTCGCGCACCCAGCACGCCGAGTTCGGCGGCTCCTGGCGCGCGCTCGCCTCCGGCGGCGACCTCGCGCAGACGGCCTCGCTCGCGCGGCGGCGCGCGGACGAGGCGCGCGAGTGGCTCGACGTCGCGCTTCCCGTCCTGCGCGAGACGGAGCGCGATCTCGGGGCGGCGCGCCGTCCGTTCGTCCTGCTGCATTTCGACACGCGATCCGACAACGTCCGACTGGTCGGCGATCGGCTGGTGATGTTCGACTGGCCGTTCGCGAGCGCCGGTCCGGCGGAGTTCGACGTCGCCGCGTTCGCGCAGGCCGTCGCCGCGGAGGGCGGTCCGGCGCCCGAGCGCGTGATCGGCTGGTACGAGGAGGTGCTGCGGCTCCGGCCGCGGGAGCTCAACGCGTCGCTCGCGGGGATATCCGGCTACTTCGCGGACCGCTCGTGGCGGCCACCGATCCCCGGGCTGCCGCGCCTGCGCTCCATCCAGCGCCGTCAGTTCAAGGCATCGCTCGCGTGGGCGGCACGCCGCTTCGATCTCCCCGAGCCACGCTGGCTCGCCGCGGTCGCCGATTAGTGCCCGAGTGGCCGGACCTCCACGTCCTTCAGGAACGCCTCGTCGCGGCCTTCGCCGGGAAGCGACTCGTCGCCGTGCGCGTGCACGATCCGCTCGTCCTGCGCGCGACGCGTCCGCTCGACGCGGCACTCGTCGGGCGGGCCCTCGCGGACGTCGTGCATCGCGGCAAGTTCCTCGTGCTCGTCTTCGACGACGGCACGCGGGTCGTGATCAACCCGATGCTGTCGGGCCTATTCGACGCCGTCGCGACCGAGACGAAGCTGCGCGCGACCACCGCGTTCGCGCTGTCGTTCGAGTCCGGAAGGGATCTGCGCTACCGGGACGAGACGCGCATGGGCAAGGCCTACCTCATCGAGCGCGACGCGAGCGCCGATGCCGTACCCGCGTTCGCGGACCAGGGTCCCGAGGCCGGCGCGCTCCCGTGGACCGCCGACGAGTTCGCGCGGCGCGCGAGGTCCACCCGGCGCGAGCTGCGCAACCTGCTCATGGATCAGGCGTTCGTCGCCGGCATCGGCAACGCTTATGCCGACGAGATCCTGTGGGCGGCGCGGCTGCATCCGAAGCGACGTGTCGCGACGCTCGATGACGGCGAGCTCGACCGTCTTCACGGGGCACTGCGCGCCACGCTGGAGCACGCCGTCGAGATCGTCGAGCGCGAGCTGCCGGCCGAGCTGGGCACGAAGATCCGGACCCACATGCAGGTGCGCGGCCACGCGGGGGCGCCGTGTCCGCGCTGCGGCGCGCGGATCGTGCGCACGCGGCACGGGCTCGACGAGATGTTCGTGTGTCCGCGCTGTCAGCCGCCGCCGAAGGGACAGCTGCGCTAGGACGCCGGCGTTAGCGCATCTGCGCTAGGACGCCTGCGCGAAGCGGTAGCCGATGCCGCGAACCGTGAGGATTCGCCGCGGCTCGGCGGCGTCGGCCTCGATCTTGTCGCGCAGTCGTCCGACGTAGACCTTTAGGTAATGCGTCTCGCTGCGGTACTCAGGGCCCCACACCCGTTCGAGGAGCGCGTCGTGCGTCATCGCTTCGCCGGCGTGCGCGGCGAGCTCGGCCAGGAGGTTGAACTCGGTCGGCGTGAGATGGACCTCCCGCTCCGACACGAAGACGCGCCGCGCGCCCATGTCGATGCGGAGATCGCCGAGCTGGAGGCTGCCGCGTCGCCGTGCGGAGGGCCGCGTGCGCCGGAGCACCGTCTCGATGCGCGCGACGAGCTCGCGCGGGCTGAATGGCTTGGTCATGTAGTCATCGGCGCCGAGCTGCAGGCCGCGGATCTTGTCCTGCTCGAGGCCGCGCGCCGTCAGCACGATCACCGGCAGGTCGCTCTGCGCGCGGATCTGCTCGAGGACGGCGAAGCCATCGTGGCGCGGCATCGAGAGATCGAGCACGACCAGGTCCGGCTGAGCGCTGCCGATGACGCGAAGCGCCTCCTCCCCATCGGCCGCCTCGATCGGCTCGAGATCCTCGCGCGAATACTCGAGCGCGCTGCGCACGAGCGTACGGACGTCGGGCTCGTCGTCGACGATGAGGATCTTCAATCGGCGTTCGCGGGCACCGTCATGACGAACGTCGCGCCGCCGCCCGGCGTGTCCTCGTACTTCAGCGTGCCACCGTGCAGCTCCGTGAGCGACCGCGCGATCGCCAGACCGAGCCCTGCGCCCGCGACGGCCTCCGCGCGACGGCTCCGGTAGAACTTGTCGAAGACCTGGTCGCGGTCCTCGTCGGGGACCCCGTGGCCGTGGTCGCTCACGCGCAGCATGTACACCCCGTCGGTGCGGGCGGCGCGGACGTCGATCGGCGTCGACGTGGGCGCGTACTTGATCGCGTTCCCGACCAGATTCGCGACGATCTGCCGCAGCCGGTCGCGGTCGGCGACGATGCGCTGGCCCTCCGTGCCGAGATCGAGGCTGAACCACTGCCGCTTGTCCTTTGCGAGCACGCTGTGGTCGGCGACGACATCGCGGACGAGGGCGGTCGGGTCGACCTCCTCGCGGTCGAGCGCGACCGCACCGTGCTCGAGCCTGGCCATCTCCAAGAGCTCCTCGGTGAACTCCTCGAGCCGGCGGATGTTCCGCTCGGCGCTCTGCGCCAGCTCGCGCTGCGCGGACGTCAGCGCGCCGGGGCGCTCTCCGAGGAGCAGCTCGACCGCGCCGCGCACGACGGTGAGCGGGCTGCGGAAATCGTGGGACATCGCCGCGAGGAAATCGCTCTTCATGCGGTCGATGGCACGGAGCGCCTCCGTCTCCGCGCTCTGGCGGAAGAACTGCTCGCGCTGCGCCCGTAGCGCCGCGAGCTCGCGCAGGACGCCCGACATGAGGAAAGCCGCGAGCAGGTAGACGGCGACGTGGAACGCCATGCGCTGCGGCTCGACCGGATATCCGAAGGCGTCGCCTCGGTACAGGGCGACCGCGACGTAGGCCGCGGACATCGTGCCCGCCGACACCAACGCTCCGGTCGGACCGAAGCGGAAGCCTCCGGCGATCACCACGAGCACCCCGACGATGAACGTCGTCCACATGAGGTCCGTCGAGAACACGAGGAAGGCGAGCGAGATCACGCTCATGTCGAAGCCGAAGATCGCGCGCGCGACGCGCTCGTAGCGCGCGCGCTGCCAGTTCACCCGGAGGATGCGGTCGACGATGACGGCCTCGACGAGGAGTGCCGCCCCCAGCACGAGCACGAATTCGAGGCCGACGTTGGGAAAGAACGGTCCGAGGACCAGTGCGAGCGCGGCCCCGAGTACGCGCGACCAGTTGAAGGTCCGCTCGAAGTTTCGAAGCTCGGTGTCGTTCTCCGCGAGCATATGCGGGGAGAATCTACGGGTTTCAGGCCGGGTTCGACACCACCCGCGCGGGTGCTTCGGCCGTCGCGCGTCGCTCGTCCTCCATCATCTCGATGAAGGCGTCCACGGCGCGCTCTCGCCACTGCGTTCCACGGTTCGCCAGCAGCTCCGCCCGGACCGTCTCCCAACCCAGGCCGCGGCGGTACGGCCGGTCGGTCGTCATCGCGTCGTAGGTATCCGCGACCGCGATCACCGACACCTCCACCGGCAGCTCGTCCCCCTTGAGTCCTCGCGGATAGCCCTTGCCGTCGTGCCGCTCGTGATGCGCGAGCACCAGCTCCGCGCCCTCGAAGAACTCGGGCAGATGCCGCAGCAGCTGGTGGCCGATCGTGACGTGGCGCTGCATCTCCTCGCGCTCCTCAGGGGTGAGCGGACCGGGCTTCATCAGCACGAGGTCGTTCGTGCCGATCTTTCCGATGTCATGCACGCGCGCGGCGTCGCGGATCAGCGCGACCTGCGTCGGCTCGAGCTTCATGCGGCGCGCCAGGCGCTCCGCGAGCGCGGCGACGCGTTGCGAATGGCCGTGCGTGTACGGATCGCGCAGGTCGATGAGGTCCGCCAGCTCGAGGATCGCGGCACGCGTTTGCTCGCGCACACGCGCGCTCTCGCGGAGTGCGGCGAGCATCGCGAACATCGGCAGGCCGAAGAGCAGGAGCGCCAGCGGCGACGAGCGCGTCGCCACCCCCGCGATGCTGCCCATGAGATAGAGGGCGGCCTCCTGCGGAAGGTCCCGGCGATGCAGCTCCCACCAACGGTCGAAGGGGCGGCGCTTGAGCTGCAGCGCGATGACGATGTCCACCAATCCGGTCTGCAGCGCGTACTTCGCCATGCCCGCGGCCAGGATCGGCATCGGGTGATCGAGCGACGGGAGCGCCGGACCCGCGAGCACGAGGTAGGTCATGCCGGCGGCGCCCGTCGACAGGGCCGACGTCGCCGCGTTGAACGCGCGGTTGTACCAGCTCATCTTCGCGTTGCGGAAGTGGAGTCCGACGATCGCGCTCGCCGCCGCGCAGGTCATCGACATGAAAGGCGGAAGGACCAGCGCCGCGGCGAACGTCGCGGTGTCGTCCACGGTGATCTTCACTTTCGTGGACAGGTGGACCGGCCATGCCTGTGCGACGGTGGCCATGACGAGCAGGATGGCGAACGCCGCCGCCTCGTCCCGCGGGAGCGTGCGCGCCTCCGTCGAGCTGAGGGCGAGCGCGACGGAGGCGGTGCCGATGACCGCGACGATGTACAGCCGCAGCTGCCAGCGAAGCCGCGACATCGGCTACAGGAGAGAGAGGGCCAGCATCGAGAACTTGATCTTGGTCGAGTAATTCGATGTCCCGAGGACGGACGATACGAGCTGCCCCTGCGTGCCGGTGATCGTCGTGGTCGTGGCGAAGGAGTCGTACGACTTCACGGTCACCGTCACGACCACGGGCATCCAGCCGATCCCGTAGTACGGCGACAGCGTGCGCGAGATCGATGCGGTCGGCGTGACCGTCCCGGGCAGCGAGACCGCGAGAGCGACGGCGTTCGAGGGTACCTGCAGGTCGAAGTGGACCGACTTCACCCTCGCCGGATCGGCCTTGAAGAGCGTCGATACGTCGACGAGGCCGCCGTTGACCAGGAACTCCGGGTCCTCGGCGCACCACTCCGCCCCCGCGGCGGCGCGGTCGCCCAGACAAAGCGTGCTCGCGATGAGGAACGCGGCGAACAAGAACCGGCTGAAGCGCCCCATTTGTTACCCCACCCCTGCCGATCGCGTCGGATCGTTGGCAAGCGCGTCGGCAGGGCGAGTTTCGCGGTCAGGGGATCGCGATGTGTCTCCGCGCGGTCGCAGCGCTGGTCAATCGGTGGTAAATCAAAGACCGGTAAACGCGATGGTGACTGCGTTCGTCACTTCGTGGCGGCGGTGGTCACCGATCGTCCGAGGAATCGCGCCGTCTCTTCGGCGGGCATCGGGCGCGCGATGAGGTAGCCCTGGATGACGTCGCAGCCCAGCGCCGCGAGCTTCAGCTTGGTGCCTACGTCCTCGACGCCCTCCGCGACGACCGCGTAGCCAAGTCCGTGCCCGAGGTCGACGGTCGTCCGGACGATCGTCGCGCTCGACTCTTCCCGGTCCATGCCGAGGACGAACGAACGGTCGATCTTGATCTCGTCGAGCGGAAGACGGTTGAGGTACGCGAGCGAGGAGTACCCGGTGCCGAAATCGTCGAGCGCGATGTGCACGCCCATCGAACGCAGCGCCTCCACCGCCAGCAGGGCACGCTCGGGCTCCGCCGCCAGGATGGACTCGGTGATCTCGAACCGAATGAGGTCGGGCGTCGCGTCCCAGCGCTGCAGCAGCTGCGCAACCGTCTGCGGGAGCTGCGGGTCGAGCACGCTGCGCATGGAAAGGTTCACCGCGACGGGAACGCGCAGCCCCGCCAGATCCCACGCGCGCGATTGCCGGATGGCCTCCGTCAGCACCGCGCGCGTCAGGCGCTTGATCAGCCCGGTGCGCTCGGCGAGGGGGATGAACTCGTCGGGACTCACGAGGCCCCGCCGCGGATGGAGCCAGCGCACCAGCGCCTCGACGCTGGTGATGGCACCGGTGCGCAGGCTGACCAGCGGCTGGTAATACAGGACGAGCTCGCCTTCGTCGATCGCCCGCCGGAGCTCGGCCATCATGGCGAGACGCGAGGCTCCCTGGGTATCCTGCTCGGCCGAGTACATCGCGAATCCGCCGAGCGATCCCTTCGCCGCGTACATGGCGGCGTCCGCGCGCGAGAGGAGCTGATCGGACTCGCCGCCGTGCTGCGGCGCGACGGCGATGCCGATGCTGGCACCGATGTCGAGCGTCTCGCCCTCGAGCGTGAAGCCCTGCTCGAGCGCGCCGAGTATCTTCTGCGCGACGCGCGCGGCGCCGGTCTCGTCCGTGCCTGGGAGCAGCAGCGCGAATTCGTCGCCGCCGAGCCGCGCCACCGTGTCGCTCGTGCGCAGCTGTGCGGCGAGACGCGGGCCGACCTGACGCAGGAGATCGTCGCCGACGGCGTGGCCGAGGCTGTCGTTCACCGCTTTGAAGTCATTGAGGTCCATGAGCAGCAGCGACACCGGATCCGCCGTGCGCGGGATGCGCAGCAGCGCCTGCGAGAGACGATCGCTGAGGAGCGCGCGGTTCGGCAGGCCGGTGAGCAGGTCGTGGAAGAACTGGTGCTCGCGCTGCTGCCGCAGCTCGTGGAGCTCGCGGATCGCGCCTGACATGACGAGGGCGGTGAGCAGGTAGACCGCGACGTGGAACGCGGCGCGCTGCGGCTCCAGGGGATAGCCGTACGCCGACTGCCGGTACGCGGCGACGCCCAGATATGCGAGCGTGAGGATGGACGTCGAAAGCAGCGCGCCCCAGCGGCCGAATCGGAACGACGATGCGATGATCAGGAGGACGCCGACGACCCAGGTCGTCCACTGCGGATCGACGGAGAAGATCCAGACCGCGTAGACCACCATGATCGTGTCGACGACGAAGCCGATCCGCGCTACGCGGTCGTGCTCCTCGTGGCTACGTGCCCGCTCAACAAGTCGCTGATTGAGGAGCGCCCACGCGAGCAGAGACCCGCCCAGGAGCATGACGTGCTCGGCTCCGATGCTCGGGAACATGGGGCCCAGGGCGAAGACGAGGAGCGCGCCGGCGAGCCGCGCCACGCCCAGCGTGCGCTCGAGCCGCTTTGACTCGATGAGGGGGTCTTCGATCTCCACGTTCATCGGGGGCATGAGGTTAACGGCCCCAGCGGTCCTGCACGCGCTCCCGGCGCGCGGGCGCGGTATCAAGCCCGTCGCGCCCATACTTGGCGATACCGAAGTGGGGAGGGCCGAGGTGCCGAACACCGTAATCGTGACGCGCGAGCCACCGATCGCCGTCATTCAGCTGAACCGCCCGGACGTCCTCAATGCGCTCAACGAGGAGGTCCTCGCGGACCTGGTGAAGGCGCTTGGTGAACTCGATGACGACGACACGGTGCGCTGCATCGTTCTCACCGGGAGCGAGCGCGCTTTCGCGGCGGGCGCGGACATCAAAGAGAACTTCATCGGCGCCACGCCCGTGTCGATGCTCGAGCAGGATCTGACCCAGCGGTGGGAAGCGATCCGTCGCATCAAGACTCCGCTCATCGCCGCGGTCTCCGGCTACGCGCTCGGCGGTGGTTGCGAGCTCGCCATGACGTGCGACATCATCGTCGCCTCCGAGACGGCGAAGTTCGGGCAGCCAGAGATCAACCTCGGCATCATCCCTGGCGCCGGTGGGACGCAGCGCCTCACGCGCGCGGTGGGGAAGTGGGTCGCGAACGAGATCATCCTCACCGGCCGCTTCGTCTCGGCGCAGGAGGCCAAGGCCATTGGGCTGGTCGCGCAGGTGTATCCGGCCGCGACCTGGCTCGACGACGCGAAGGCGCTCGCCCGCACCATCGCGGAGAAGCCGCCGATCGCCGCGCGCCTGGCGACGGAGGCCATCGACCTCGCGTGGAATTCGACGCTCGATGCGGGCCTGGAATTCGAACGCCGCTCCTTCTATCTCCTCTTCGCGACGGAGGACAAGAAGGAGGGCGTCGACGCGTTCGTGAACAAGCGCAAGCCGGTGTTCAAGGGAAAATAGGAGGAATGAGCCAGCATCCGCGTGACGCGGTGATCCTCGGGTACGTCCGCACGCCCATCGGCCGCTACGGCGGCGCGCTCGGAGCAGTGCGGCCCGACGATCTCGCCGCGCATGCGATCCGTGCGGTCCTCGAGCGCACCGACATCGGCGACGACCAGATCGACGAGGTCGTCTTCGGCGCGAGCAACCAGGCGGGGGAGGACAACCGCAACGTCGGCCGCATGGCCGCGCTCCTCGCGGGTCTGCCCGAGACCGTCCCCGGCCTGACGGTCAATCGGCTCTGCGGCTCCGGTCTCGAGGCGGTGAACGACGCGGCGCGGCGCATCCGCGCGGGCGAGGCCGACCTGATCGTCGCGGGCGGGGTCGAGAGCATGACACGGGCCCCGCTCGTGACGCTGAAGCCGTCCGAGGCGTTCCCGCGCGGGGAGCGCGTGATGTTCGACACGACGATCGGATGGCGTCTGGTGAATCCGCGGATGATCGACCTTGGCTATCACCCGATCTCGCTCGGCGAGACCGCGGAGAACGTGTGCGTGAAAGAGGACGTCGCGCGCGCCGCTCAGGACGAATACGCGGCGCGCAGCCAGCAGCGTTACGCGGGCGCGAAGGCGGATGGTTTCTTCGCGGGCGAGATCGCGGCCGTGCACAACGGCAAGGAGCTGGTGACCGAGGACGAGCACCCACGACCCGACTCCACCGTCGAGAAGCTCGCGAAGCTGAAGCCGGCGTTCAAGCAGGGCGGGACCGTGACCGCGGGCAACTCGTCGGGCATCAACGACGGTGCCGCGGCGCTGGTGGTCGCCTCGCGCGAGAAGGCGAAGGCGCTGGCGCTGCGCCCGCTCGGACGCGTGGTGGCGGCCGCGTCAGCCGGCGTCCATCCCGACTACATGGGCCTCGGTCCGATCCCCGCGGTGCGCAAGCTGGCGGCCCGTACGGGCATCGGACCCGACCACTGCGACGCCATCGAGCTCAATGAGGCGTTCGCCGCGCAGGTCATTCCCTGCATGCGCGAGCTCGCGCTTCCTGACGACCGCACCAATCCGAACGGCGGCGCGATCGCGGTCGGCCATCCCATCGGCATGTCGGGCGCGCGCCTCGCGGGCACATTGCTGCGCGAGCTCGAGCGGCGCGACGGGCGCTACGGCATCGCGACCATGTGCATCGGCGTGGGTCAGGGCCTGGCGACATTGTTCGAGCGCGAGTCCTAGCCGCAGCCTCGCCCAGCGGATGACGCGGTTCGTGGAGCTCCGCGCGTACAACCTCAAGCCAGGGACGCGTCCGGAGTTCCATCGCCTGGTGACCGAGAAGTCGGTGCCGATGCTGCACCGCTGGGATGTCGACGTGGTGGCGTTCGGGCCATCACGACACGACGACGACTCGTACTTCCTCATCCGCTCGTACGCGAGTCTCGAAGACCGCCGGCAAAGCCAGGACGCGTTCTACGCCAGCGACGAGTGGCGCCAGGGACCGCGCGAAGCGATCGTCAGCTGCATCGTGAGCGACACGTCGATCGTCGTCGAGGTCGACAGCGACACGTTGGAGAGGTTGCGCCACATCTGAAGAAGTCCGCGCCTCGCGGGCACGCTAGCGCGAGTCCGAGCCCCGTCCTCTGCGCATGGCCCGAGGCGGCGCGGCCCCCGAGGGAAGCCGCCCGGCATCCTGGAGCGCGCGCCGCAGCGCGAACTCGATCTGCCCGTTGACGCTCCGCAGCTCATCATCCGCCCACTTCTGCAGCGCTTCGTGCAGCGACGCGTCCAGCCGGAGCAGGTACGCTTTCTTCTCAGCCACCGACCGCTACGTGTAGAGGGTTCCCGTGTTCACGACCGGCTGCGTGTTCTGCTCGCTGCACAGGACGACGAGGAGATTGCTGACCATCGCCGCCTTCCGCTCCTCGTCCAGCTCCACGACGCTGCGCTTGGACAGCTCCGCGAGCGCCATCTCGACCATACCAACGGCGCCTTCGACGATCCGCGTTCTCGCGGCAACGACCGCGCTGGCCTGCTGACGCCGCAACATGGCCTGCGCGATCTCCGGCGCGTACGCGAGGTGGGAAAGCCGGGCCTCGATCACCTCGATGCCGGCCTTCGCGAGGCGGTCCTGGATCTCGGTTCGAAGTCGACCGATGATCTCTTCGCTGCTCGTGCGGAGCGAGAGCTGCGTCTCCTGGTGCGAGTCATAGGCGTAGCTGGTCGCGAGGTTGCGGACGGCCGCCTCCGTCTGGACTTTGACGAAGTTCTCGTAGTCGTCGACCTGGAACACCGCCTCCGCGGTGTCGCTGACGCGCCAGACGACGATGGCCGCGATCTCGATGGGGTTGCCGTCGTGGTCGTTCACCTTCAGACGCGCGCTCTCGAAGTTGCGCACGCGCTGCGACACCTTGCGTCGTGGGAACGTGAACGGATTCGTCCACCAGAATCCCGGCCGGTTGGCACTGCCCGCGTAATTGCCGAAGACCTGCAGCACCTGGGCTTCGTTCGGGTTCACGACGAGAAAGCCACCGAAGGAGATCCCGGCGACGGCGATCTCGATCAGGCTGAGCACGAGGGCGATCGCCGGCGCGCGGTTGAGGATGAGCGCGACGAGGACGCCGATCGACACGATCTCGAGGATGGCGAGGAAGACGAGCGTGAGCAGGCCAGGCGCGGTGAAAGCGGACTTCTCGCGGATCATGACTCCCCTCCGGATGATATCAACTTGCTAATGAAAGCATATCATGCTGCACGATGCTCGCCCTTCCGTGTCCGAGTCGTGTCTGACCGACGACCCTTGCCAGTCCGAAGAGCGGTGGCTACGCTCGCGCCCGGTCAGACCACGCGTGGGAGGGCATCACGTGACCAAGCACGATGACTCGTACCGGCTGACACGGCGTCATTTCCTCGCCGCGGCTTCCTCGGCGGCCGCGCTGGCGGCGTGCGGCCCGGCGGCGACGGCGCCCACCGCGACGCCCGGCTCGACCAGCGCGACGGCGGCTGCGGCGACCCCGTCACCGGGCAAGACGCTCAAGATCGGCCAGCTCCTGCCCTTCACCAAGGTCTACGCGGAGCTCGGCAACTCCATGCGGCGCGCCAGCGATCTCTACGTGGAGCTGAAGGGCGGCAAGCTCGCGAACCGTCCGGTGACGTTCATCTACGAGGACGAGGCCAACGACCCGGCGGTCGGCGCGCAGAAGACGCAGAAGTTCATCGAGCAGGATCAGGTCGACCTGATGATGGGCATCGTCGCCACGCCGATCGCGTACGCGATCCGCAATGCGGTCGACTCCGCGAAGATGATCTTCATCGAGACGAACGCCGGCGGCAACGCGCTCACGCGCGCGACCACGGACTGCAAGCCCGCCTGCAAGAGCAAGTACATCTTCCGCGCGTCGTTCAGCTCATACCAGATCAGCTACCCCATCGGCGAGTACTTCGCGACGAAGAAAGGCGTCAAGGAGGTCTTCACCTTCGTCTCCGACTACGGCTTCGGCACCGAGTCGGCCGCGGACTTCACCGCGGGCTTCACCAAGGGCGGGGGCAAGGTGACGGGCTCGCTCAAGGCGCCGCTAGGGAACAGCGACTTCCTCCCGTTCGTCACGCAGCTCAAGGCGCAGCCGACGAAGGACATCTACTCCTTCTTCTCCGGAACCGACGCGATCGGCTACATCAAGGCGTGGAACCAGCTCGGCATGCCCGCGGCGGGTTACCGGATGAACGGCGCGGGCTTCCTCACCGAGCAAGACGTGCTCAAAGAGGTGAAGGAGCAGGCCGTCGGCGCCGTCACCTCGCTGTTCTGGGCGGTCACGCTCGACAACGCCGAGAACAAGGCGTTCGTCGACGCGTACCAGAAGAAGTACAACCTCCTACCCGACGTCTTCGCGCTCCAGGCCTGGGACGGCATGAACGCCGTCGACCTCGCCCTCCAGACCGTGAAGGGCGACACGTCGAACAAGGACGCCTTCATCGCGGCGCTCGAGGGCGCGAAGTTCAAGAGCCCGCGCGGCGACTTCGAGTTCGACAAGGACACCCACAACGTCATCCAAGACATGTACATCCGTGAGGTGAAGGTGCAGGGCGGCCAGGTCGTGAACACGATCATCGACAAGGCCGCGCGCGTCACCGATCCCGGCAAATAACCTTCGGGCATGGGTAACCTTCGGGCATGAGTCCCGAAGTCGCGGTCGTGCAGGCGCTGAACGGCATCTCGTTCGGCGCCTTGCTTTTCATCCTGGCCGCCGGGTTGTCGCTCGTCTTCGGGATGATGGACGTCGTCAATCTCGCGCACGGCGCGTTCTACATGCTCGGCGCGTACATCGCGCTCACGATCGTCCAGCGCACCGGCCAGTTCTGGCCCGCGGTCGTCCTCGCTCCGCTCGTCCTCGGCCTCCTCGGTCTCGCCATCGAGCCTTTGCTCCTGCGCCGCCTGCGCGGCAGGCATCTCGACCAGGTGCTGCTCACGATCGGCGTGTCGCTCGTGATCACCGACCTCATCGGACTCACCTGGGGGCGCGAGATCCGATCGTTGCCGTTCCCGGCCGGACTCGACCGGGCCATCATCATCGCCGGCGGCGATTACCCGGTCTACCGGCTGTTCGTCATCGCATTCGGCGCCGGACTCGCCGCCGTGCTCGCGATCGTCCATCGGCGGACGCGCGTCGGCGCGCTCATCCGGGCGGGCGTCGACGATGCGCCGATGCTCGACGCGCTCGGTGTCGATATCGATCGCCTCTTCGCCATAACGTTCGGCGTCGGCGCGGCGCTCGCGGGGCTCGCCGGCGTGATCGCCGCACCGGTCTTCGGAGTCCAGCCGGGGATGGATGTGGATGCGCTCATCTACTCGCTCATCGTCGTCGTGGTCGGCGGGCTCGGCTCGCTGTCCGGGGCCGTCGCCGGGAGCGGACTCGTCGGACCCGCGGACACCTTCGGCAAGGTGCTCTTTCCCCAGTTCGCTCTCGCGCTGATCTTCGCGATCATGGCCCTCGTCCTGTTATTTCGCCCGACCGGACTGCTCGGGCGGATCCGCATCGCGCGATGACGATCGGCCCGTCCTCTTTCCTATCGGCGCGAACGCGGGTCCTGCCGCCGCTCGGGGTCCTCGCTCGCTCGAAACGTGTCCCCGCCCCTCTCCTTGTCGTACCTCCGTCCTGCGGCGGGGCCCCTCGACTCTCCCTCGCGAGGACCCCCCTCGCGGCGTCACCCGCGTCCGCGTCGGACCCCTGGCAATGAGTCGCTTTGTTCCATTCGTCATCGCGCTGATCGCGTCCGCGGCCCTCGTGACGTTCCCGACCTGGACTTCGCAATGGGAGTCGTCGCGCTATGCGACGACGATCCTCCGCGACATGCTCGTGCTCGCGATCCTGGCGCTCTCGCTCGACCTTCTGATCGGTACGGCCGGGATGCCATCGCTGGGACACGCCGCGTTCTTCGGGGCGGGCGCGTATGCGGCGGCGATCGCGGGTCAACGCCTCGGCGAGAGCCTCCTCGTCGGCATGGCCGCCGCGATCCTGGTCTCGGCGGCGTTCGCGGCGGTGATCGGCTTCTTCGCCGTACGCGCCGCGGGGATCTTCTTCCTCATGCTGACGCTGGCGTTCGCGCAGATGGTCTTCGCGATCGCGTTCCAGGCGACCGACCTGACGGGTGGCTCGAACGGGTTCTCCGGGGTGCAGCGGCCACTGCTTGGCGGGCTCGACTTCAGCGGACCGGACGACCTCTATCACCTGGTGGCCGCGCTCTTCCTCGCGATCGTGCTGCTCGTCTGGCGGCTGCGTTCGTCGACGTACGGTCGCGCCCTCGTCGGGTTGCGCGAGAACGAGCGGCGGATGCGCGCGCTGGGCTACAACACGACGCGCCTGCGCCTTTCGGTCTTCGTGCTGGCCGGCGCGATCGCGGGCGTCGCGGGGCAGCTGTCCGCGTACTCGATCCGCTTCGTGTCGACGAACGACGTCGGCGTCGGACGGTCGATCGAGGCGTTCGTCGCAGTGCTGATCGGCGGGTCCGGGACGTTGCTCGGTCCGGTGGTCGGCGCCATCGTGGTGCTGTACATCGAGCGCGTCCTTCCCTCGTCGATCGCATTCGCGGAGACCGTGCTCGGGATCGTATTCATCGTGTTCGTCCTCGCGGCGCGCCGCGGCATCGTCGGCGTGGCCGCGGCGGCGTTCGTGCGGGCGCGTCGATGATCGAGACGGTCGATCTGCGCCGGGACTTCGGCGCGATCAAGGCCCTCGCCGGCGTCAGCCTCAGCGTCGCGGACGGCGAGCGCAGGGCCATCATCGGTCCGAACGGCGCCGGGAAGACCACCCTGTTCAACGTACTCACTGGCGAGCTCGCGCCGAGCGGCGGCCGCGTGATCTTCGCGGGCGAGGACGTGACCGGTCTGCGGCCGCACCAGCTCGCGCATCGCGGGCTCGCGCGCATGTATCAGCGCAACGAGCTCTTCGATCCGCTGAGCGCGCGCACCAACGTCGCGATCGCCATCGGCGCCAAGGCCGGCCCCTACCGGCCATTCCGCGCGCCGCCGGCGTCCGAACGCGCGCTCGCCGACGAGCTGCTCGAGCGCGTCGGCCTCCCGGGGCGCGGAGACATCCCGGCGCGTGCGCTGTCGCACGGCGAGCGGCGGCAGCTCGAGCTGGCGCTCGCGCTCGCCCAGGGGCCACGCTTGCTCTTGCTGGACGAGCCGACGGCGGGCATGTCGCCTGCGGAGACGGAGCGGATCGCGCGTCTGGTGGCGTCGCTCGATCGGAGCATCACGCTGGTCATCGTCGAGCACGACATGGATGTCGTGTTCCGTCTGGCCGAGCGCATCACCGTGCTGCACGAGGGCCGCGTCATCGCGGACGGCAGTCCCGATGCGGTGCGTGGCGATCGTCAGGTGAACGAGGTGTATCTGGGAAAGGTGCTCGTCTAGGTGCCTGGACTGTGAACGCGCTCGAGGTCCGCGATCTCCATGCGTACTACGGCGAAAGCCATGTCCTGCAGGGCGTCTCGCTCGATGTCGCGCAGCGCGAGGCGGTGTCGCTGCTCGGCCGCAACGGTGCCGGAAAGACGACGACGATCTCGGCCATCGTCGGCTTCGTTCGGCCACGCGCCGGCACGGTGCGGGTCGGCGAGGCCGAGGTCACCGGTGCGGCACCGCATCGCGTCGCGGCGGCTGGCGCCGCCCTCGTCCCGCAGGGGCGCCGCGTTTTCACCGACCTCACCGTCCGCGAGAACCTGACCCTCGCCGCCCGGCCGGGCGAGTGGGACCTGCCTGGCGTCCTCGATCTCTTCCCTACGCTGCGGCGCCGGCTCGAGAACCACGGCGATCAGCTCTCCGGCGGCGAGCAGCAAATGGTCGCGATCGGGCGCGCCCTCTTGCGCAACCCGGCGCTCCTGCTCCTCGACGAGCCCTCCGAGGGCCTCGCCCCGAAGCTCGTGCAGGAGGTCGGCGATGTGCTGCTGCGTCTGCGCGACGCCGGCCTCGCCCTGCTCCTGGTGGAGCAGAACCTCGCGCTGGCGACGCGCGTCGCGCAGCGCGTGTACGTGATGAGCAAGGGCACGATCGTCTTCTCAGGTACGACCGACGAGCTCGCCGCGGCGGGCGACGTCGAGGCGCGCTACCTGGGCGTGTAGACCGATGGCCGAGCCGCTCGCCGCCGTCACGTCCTTGCCGCGCGCCGGTGACGACGGCACGTACATGCGCGAGGCGCTGGCCGAGGCGCGCGCGGCCGCGAGCCACGACGACGTGCCCATCGGCGCGGTCGTCGCGCGCGACGGCACGGTGGTCGCGCGCGGTCACAACCGCCGCGAGATCGATCGGGACCCGACGGCGCACGCGGAGATCCTCGCGCTGCGGGCGGCCGCGGCGGCTCTCGGCCGCTGGCGTCTTGGCGACTGCGCGCTCTACGTGACGGTCGAGCCCTGCGCGATGTGCGCCGGTGCGGCGGTCCTCGCGCGCATCCCACTCGTCGTGTTCGGCGCGCCGGAAGAGAAGACGGGTGCCGTCGTGTCGGTCGCGCAGCTGTTCGAAGAGCCGAAGCTCAACCATCACCCCAAGTGGCGTCTCGGTGTGTTGCGCACGGAGAGCGAAGCTCTGCTTCGCGACTTCTTCGCGACGCATCGGGGCGTACCATCCGCCTGATGCGTCGCGTCCGCTCTGGCGAAGTCGGCTTCGGCCTCGCCCTCATCGGGGTCGGCGCGCTCTTCCTGCTTCGGAACTACCTGGGCGTACCGCTCGGGAACTGGTGGGCCGCGTTCATCCTGATCCCCGCGTTCGCGTCCTTCTGGGCCGCGTGGACCGCGTGGCGTCTCACCGGCCTTGGCTATGCCGCCACCGGTCCGTTCACCGGTGGCCTGGTCCTGCTCGCCGTCGCTCTCATCTTCCTTTTGGAGCTCGAGTGGGGAAGGATCTGGCCGGTCTTCCTTCTCATCCTTGGATTCGGCGCGCTCCTGCCCTCGCTCCTGCGCTCGCGTGGACGGTCGCACGACGACAACACGGCCAGCCGAGCGTGAGCTCGGAGGACCTCGGTATTCTTCGGGCGAAATGACCGATCTCGCCGAGACCGCGCGCGCTCTGGTCGCTCCCGGCAAAGGGATCCTCGCGGCGGACGAGAGCACCAGCACCATCAAGAAGCGCTTCGATTCGATCGGTGTCGAGAACAACGAGCAGAACCGCCGCGCCTACCGCGAGCTCTTGTTCCGCACGAAAGACGCCGCCGATTACATCAGCGGCGTGATCCTGTACGACGAGACGATCCGCCAGAAGGCCGCCGACGGCACGCCGCTGGTGACGCTCCTGAAGGACGAGGGCGTCATCCCGGGGATCAAGGTCGACATCGGCGCGAAGCCACTCGCGGGCGCGCCCGATGAGGTCGTCACCGAAGGCCTCGATGGGCTACGCGAGCGACTGGCGGAGTACCGCCAGCTCGGCGCCGGCTTCAGCAAATGGCGCGCCGTGATCACGATCGGCGATGGGATACCGAGCACCTACTGCATCAAGGTGAACGCGCACGCGCTCGCCCGATATGCCGCGCTGAGCCAGGAAGCGGGGATCGTCCCCATCGTCGAGCCCGAAGTGCTCATGGACGGTCCGCACTCGATCGACCGCTGCTACGAAGTGACGGTGAGGACGCTGCGCGAGGTCTTCCTTCAGCTCGCGGCGCAGCGCGTGCGTCTGGACGAGATGCTGCTGAAGCCGAACATGGTGCTGTCGGGCAGCGAGGCGACCGGACGGGCGTCACCCGAAGACGTCGCGCGATACACAGTCAAGTGCTTCAGGGAGACCGTCCCCGCGGCGGTCCCCGGCATCGTGTTCCTTTCGGGCGGCCAGTCCGACGACGAGGCGACGCGCAACCTCGACGCGATCAACCGTCACGCGGCGAAGGTCGGTGCGCCGTGGGAGCTGAGCTTCTCGTACGGACGCGGCCTGCAGGCGGCTCCGCAGAAGGCTTGGTCGGGAAAGCCCCAGAACGTGGCGGCCGCGCAGCGCGCGTACCACCACCGCGCGAAGGTGACCGCCGCGGCGCGCATGGGCAAGTACACGCCCGAGATGGAGAAGGAGGCCGTCCCCGCCTAGTACGCGGCGGCCGGCGCGACCTGCACGATCTTGCGCGGGGCCGAGATGCGCAGCACGAGCGCGACCGCGATGTAGCCCATCGCCGCCGCCGAGAAGAACGCCAGGTGGTAGTCGCCGATCAGCGTCCGTAGGAATCCGCCGGCATACGCGGCCAGCGCGGCGCCGCACATGTGCGAGAAGAAGATCCAACCGTAGAGCTGACCCACCGACGCGCGCCCGAAGATGGTGGCCGTGAGGTTCACGGTCGGCGGCACCGTCGCGATCCAATCGAGCCCGTACAGGATGGCGAAGCCGTACAACTCGGGTGCGCCGGCCACGAACGGGAGCACCGCGAGCGAGCACGCGCGCAGTCCGTAGTAGGCCGCCAGCAGCTTGCGGTTGTCGTACCGGTCGGAGAACCAGCCCGACGCGATCGTGCCGACGATGTTCAGCGCACCCATGACGCCGACCGCGCTCGCCGCGACCTCTGGCGCATATCCATGCTCGAGCGCGTGTGGGATCAGGTGCGTACCGACGAGACCATTGGACGTGTAGCCGCACACGAAGAAGCTTCCCGCGAGCAGCCAGAAATCCCGCGAGCGCAGCGCGACCGCCAGCGGCGTGCGGCGAGCGTCGGCCGCGCGCTCCTCCGCGGACAGCACCTCACCCTCGCCGAACGGCCGCGCTCCGATGTCCGACGGACGGTCGCGCATGAACAGCAGGACGGGGAGCGTCATCACCGCGGCGCCGGCGAGGAGCAGCGTCATGCCCGACCGCCAGCCGTCGGAGACGGTGAGCGCCATCATCGACGGGATGAAGATGAGCTGACCCGCCGACGTCGCCGCGCCGAACAGACCGACGACGACCCCGCGCTGCGCGCGGAACCAGCGCTGCGCGACGGCGGCGCCGGTCACCTGGCTCGCGACGCCTGTGCCGACGCCGATGACGATGCCCCAGAGCAGGTATAGCTGCCAGAGATCGTGCAGCGACAGAAGGAGGAGCATGCCGGCCGCTATCGCGGCGAGTCCGGCGAGCAATGCGCGCCGCGGGCCGAACCGATCGACGATCGTGCCGCCGACCGGACCGCCGAGGCCGAACGTGATGAGGCTGACCGAGACCGCGAGCGAGATGCTCGCGCGATCCCAACCGAACTCCGTCTCGAGCGGCTTGATGATCACGCCCGGCGCGGACCGGACCGCCGCGGCGACGAGCAGGGTCATGAAGGTGACGGCCGCGACGACCCACGCGTAGTGAAGGCGGCGGAAGGGCATCGGCGTTTTCAGTTTAGGGAACCGCTCGGACCGTAGACTTGATCCCGGAGAGGTGTCCGAGTGGTTGAAGGTGCCGCTCTCGAAAAGCGGTAGGCGAAAGCCTCGTGGGTTCGAATCCCACCCTCTCCGCACGCGACGCGGCGACGACCGAAACCTCCCGCAGGAGAATGCGCAAATGAGCGACCGGCACATCATCCTCGGGACCGAAGCGCTTACGGGCGGGAAGCCCGCGTATTCGTCCGCGGTCGTCGCGGGGGACACCATCTACGTCGCTGGTCACGTGTCCGGGCGCGACGCGCAGGGCCAGGTCATCGGCAAAGGCGACATCGAAGCGCAGGCGATCGCCGTATACGAGGGTCTGAAGCGGACGCTCACCGAATGCGGCGCCGGCTTCGGCGACATTACGAAGGTCACCGTCTACGCGACGAAGCTCGAGTACCGCGCGAAGATTGGCGACATCCGCCAGCGGTATATCTCTCAGCCGCCGCCCGCGAGCACGTTCGTCGTCGTGTCGAGCCTCGCCGATCCGGACTTCCTGGTTGAGATCGAGGCCGTCGCGGTTCTGGCCCGAAATCTGGCCCGATAATCAGGTCGGGAGAGGTCGCATAGTTGGTCTAGTGCGCCCGTCTGGAAAGCGGGTAGCCGAAAGGCTCGCGGGTTCGAATCCCGCCCTCTCCGCTTGATGCTGGAGGCGAGTGGCCGGCGGTAAGGCGTCGGCGCGGCTGACGCTTCGCGCCTACGGCGGGCTTGTCTTCCTGCTCGCGATCCTCGGCGTCGTGCTCTTCGTGTCCGCGGGAACGCTCGATTACTGGCAGGCCTGGCTGTTCCTGCTCGCGTTCGGCGTCCCGGTCCTCTTCATCACCGTGTATTTCCTGCGCAAGGATCCTGGCCTCATCGAGCGGCGCGTCGACGCGGGAGCGACCGCTGAGACCCGTTGGACCCAAAAGGTGATCCAGTCGATCGCGACCGTCGCCTTCCTCGCCCTCGTGCTGGTCCCAGGACGTGATCGCCGCTTCGGCTGGTCGAACGTCGATCCGGTCATCGTCGTGCTCGCCAACGTCTTGGTCGTGGTCGGCCTCGGCGTCGTCTTCTTCGTGTTCCGCGAGAACAGCTACACCTCCGCCATCATCGCGGTGGGCGAAGGCCAGAAGGTCGTCTCGACGGGACCATACCGATTCGTGCGCCATCCGATGTACGCTGGCGCCCTCCTGATGATCTTCGCGATGCCGCTCGCGCTGGGCTCGCTGGTGGGCGAGGTCTTCGCGGTGCTGATGCTCGCCACGATCGTGTGGCGACTGCTCGACGAAGAGCGCTATCTCGACGATGAGCTTGCCGGCTACCGCGACTACCGGCAGAAGACGCGCTACCGCCTCGTCCCGCTGATCTGGTGAGCGCCAGTCGCGAGCGCGTCCTCGTCTTCGATGTGAACGAGACGCTCCTCGACCTCGCGGCGCTCGACCCGCATTTCGCGCGCCTGTTCGGCGACGCGAAGGTGCGTCGCGAGTGGTTCGGGACGATGCTGCAGTCGGCGCTCCTCTTTACCGTCACCGGGCCGTACGTCGATTTCGGCTCGCATTTCCGGACCGCGCTCCGACAGACGGCCGAGCGCTATCGCGTGACGCTCTCGGATGAGGACGAGAAGGCGATCCTCGGCCAGGTGCGCACCCTTCCGCCGCATCCCGAGGTACGTGAGAGCCTCGAGCGTCTGCGCGATGCGGGCTTTCGCCTGGCGGCGCTGACGAACTCCACCCTCGCGGTCGAGGAAGCGCAGCTGCAGACCGCCGGTCTGCGCGATCTCTTTGAGGCCGCGCTCACGGCAGACGACGCCAAGCGCCTCAAGCCCGCGAAAGAGGCGTACGACAAGGCGGCGGAGAAGCTTGGCGTGCCTGTCGCGCGGATCCGGCTGGTCGCGGCGCACGCGTGGGACGTCGCCGGCGCGCTACGGGCCGGATGCGCAGCGGCGTTCGTCGCGCGGCCGGGTGCGCTTTGGAATCCGCTGATCGAGCGGCCCGACATATGGGGCCTCGACGTCCGCGATGTCGCCGACCAGATCATCGCGCGCGATCGCTGACGCGGGATACCATAGTCGTGGCCGTGCTAGGCGGGGAGCTAGCGGTGCCCTGTACCCGCAATCCGCTCCAGCGGGGCTGAATCCCCTCCCGAGGTCCGGCGTCGCGGATCCTGCGCGCGTCGCGTGGCGTTGACGATCGGGTCCTGTGCAGCGTCGGTCCGTGAACCCCGTCAGGTCCGGAAGGAAGCAGCGGTAAGCGGTCGCCGTCGCGTGCCGCAGGCACGCCTGATCCGAGCCATGCGCGTGCGCGTGTCCGAGGCGTCCGTGATCGACGGAGGGTGCACGGCCATTACCAGAACGCCCGCCTTCGGCGGGCGTTCGAGTACAGGCCGAGCATGGCTCGGGTCTTATCCTGACTTGGTGCCCGAGAGGTCTGCGATGTACCGCCGCTATCGCCCGCAGACTTTCTCATCCATCGTCGGCCAGGATCACGTCACGCGCACCCTGAAGAACGCGATCGCCTCGGGTCAGGTCGCCCACGCGTACCTGCTGGCTGGCTCGCGCGGGATCGGCAAGACGACGATCGCCCGACTCATCGCGAAGGCGGTGAACTGCCCCAAGGCGAAGGACGGCGAGCCCTGCGACAAGTGCGAAAGCTGCGTCGCGATCCGCGAGGGCCGCTTTCTCGATCTGATCGAGATCGACGCCGCGTCCAATCGCGGTATCGACGAGATGCGCGACCTGCGCGACAAGGTCCGCTTCGCTCCCTCCCAGGGCCAATACAAGGTCTATGTCATCGACGAGGCCCACCAGCTCACGCCTGAGGCATTCAACGCGCTGCTCAAGACGCTCGAGGAGCCGCCGCCGCACGCGATCTTCGTGCTCGCGACGACCGAGTCGGGCAAGATCCCCGCGACCATCGTCTCGCGGACGCAGCGTTTCGACCTCCGCCGCATCCCGTATCGCGGCATCGTCGATCAGCTCGCGCGCATCTGCGAGCAGGAGGGCCTCACCGTCGAGCCCGCGGCCCTCGAGGCGATCGCCCGCCACGCGCAGGGATCGCTCCGTGACGCCGAAAGCATGCTCGACATGGTCGCGACGTTCGCCGACGGCGCGGTGAAGCGTGCCGACGTCGACGATCTCCTCGGGGTGTCGGAGTGGGAGGAGACCAGCGCATTGTTCGACGCGCTCGCCGCGGGCGACGGCGCCGGTGGCGTGCGGCTCGTGGGCCGTCTCATCGACGAGGGCCGCGACCTTCGTCTGTTCGTGCGCCGAGCGATCGACTACACGCGCGCGCTCGTGCTCATCACGTCCACCGGCAAGGTGCCGGAGAGCGCGAGCGAAGGCATCGCCGCGAAGCTCGGCGAGCAGACGCCGAAGTTCACCCTGTCGCGGCTCGCTGCCATCGCCAAGCGACTCATCGAGACCGAGCAGCACCTGAAGACGAGCGAGGGCACGCCTTTGCCGCTCGAGCTCGCGATCCTGGACCTGACCGTCGCGGTCGGAGCGACCGCGCCGACGACGCCATCGCCGGTGCCCCCGGGTGCCCGACGTGAGCCCGCGGCATTGCCGCGTCAGCCAGCGGCGCCCGCCGGTCGCGGGCCGAGCGGTGCACGATCGAGCCGCGAGCGCGCCGAGGTCGTGGATCTGGCCACGCGGCGCACGCAGGCGACGGCCCTCACGATCGATGACGTACAGAAGGTGTGGGTCGAGCTCGTCGCGAAAGCCAAAGAGCAGAGCATCGGCAAGGCCGCGCAGCTGGTGAACGCTGAGCCGATCACGATCGAAGGCACGACCATCGTGATCGGGTTCGCGAACGACTTCGCGCGCGCGTACTGGCAGGATCGCAATCGGATCACGCTCGAGCAGGATCTCTCAGAGCGCCTGAGCGTCTCTGTGCGTGTCCGCTGCGTCGTGCAGCCCACGCCGGCCGACGCGCCGTCGCCCGCGGAGGATCCGATGCTGCGCGCCGCCCTCGAAACGTTCCGCCGGCCGGAACGGATCATGGAGATCGAGTAATGAAGAATCTCGGGGACCTGCAGAAGATCGCGCAGAAGATGCAGGCCGACATGGCCAAGGCCCAGGCGGAGCTCGCGGAGTTGACCGTCGAGGGCTCGGCGGGCGGCGGCGCCGTCGTCGTGGTGCTGAGCGGCACCCAGGAATGCAGGGCCGTCCGCATCAAGAAGGACGCGGTCGATCCTGAGGACGTCGAGACGCTCCAGGATCTCGTCCTCGCGGCGTTCACCGACGCCCTCGCGAAATCGCGCGAGCTCGCTGCCCAGCGTATCGGCGGAGTGACCGGCGGACTCAAGCTGCCCGGTATGTGATGCCGAGCGCTCTCGCGCGACCGCTCGCGCGTCTCATCGACGAGCTCTCGAAGCTTCCCGGTGTCGGCCCAAAGACCGCGCAGCGGCTCGCCTACCACGTCCTGCGGGCGCCGATGCCTGACGCGGAGGCGCTCGCGGCGGCGATCCGCTCGGTGAAGACGGATCTGCGCTACTGCTCGGTGTGCTTCAACATCGCCGAGAACGACCCATGCGTCATCTGCTCGTCTGATGAGCGCGACGGCGCTGTCGTGTGCGTGGTCGAGGAGCCGCTGGACGTGCTGGCGATCGAGCGCACCGGCCAGTACCGCGGCCGCTACCACGTGCTGCACGGCGCGATCTCGCCGGTGAACGGCGTCCGGCCGGACGACCTGAAGATCCAGCCGCTCGTCGAACGCGTCCGCAAGGGCGGCATTGAGGAGCTGATCTTCGCAACTAATCCGAATCTGGAAGGTGAGGCGACGGCGATGTACCTGGCTCAGCTGCTCACCGGTGCCGGCGTTCGTCTCACGCGACTCGCGCGTGGTCTGCCGATGGGTGGAGATCTGGAATATGCGGACGAGGTGACGGTCAGCCGCGCGCTGGAGGGACGTCGAGCCGTCTGAAGCGGTGCGGCCTTCGAGCTCTCGCGGGGCGATCGACGTCCCTCGATAGCGGCTATCGCACCGGCGCGCCCTGCTCGGCCGAGCAGGCGGGTGTTCCGTCCGCGCCCGGATCAGCCAGCCCGGCCGAGCGGTTGACGCTGTCCAGCACCGGCGGGTATGATGAGTGTCCGCATCACGCCCGTGGCCAATTCCGCATGGGAGGTCGGGGCACGATCTTTAACAGCTGAAGAGTGGCAGGAACGCCAAGCGCGGACTCGTTGATTTTGATCGAACTCGAAGCGATTAATGGACCGCCCGAAGGGGTGGTCTGATTTTTTGTCGGAGAGTTTGATTCTGGCTCAGGACAAACGCTGGCGGCGTGCATAAAACATGCAAGTCGGACGAGTGTTTCCCCGCAAGGGGAAACGCTAGTGGCGAACGGCTGAGTAACACGTAGGTGACCTGCCCCGAAGTGGGGGATAACGACTCGAAAGAGTCGCTAATACCGCATGTGACCACCGGTTCGTTCCGGTGCTCAAAGTCGCAAGACGCTTTGGGAGGGGCCTGCGGCCGATTAGCTTGTTGGTGGGGTAATGGCTCACCAAGGCTGCGATCGGTAGCTGGTCTGAGAGGATGGCCAGCCAGACTGGGACTGAGACACGGCCCAGACTCCTACGGGAGGCAGCAGTTAGGAATTTTGCGCAATGGGGGAAACCCTGACGCAGCCACGCCGCGTGCGGGATGAAGGCCTTCGG
>WNGB01001651.1_pt1 | contig 36559 bp, 24 predicted proteins | sample 5400681 | NCBI WGS metagenome assembly WNGB01 (sample SAMN13153367, study PRJNA577476) | soil metagenome | isolation source: 115 cm soil or saprolite under grassland replicate 2 | place: USA:California | collected 2016-06-15 | reverse complement strand
AATGGCTGATTTCGGGGCTAACACGCAGCTTCGGCACCTGCTGCCATACGCTTCACGCGTGGCGTTGCCGCACACGTGCAAGGCTCGCTTCCGGCTGGTTGGCTGGCCTTTGCCGGGAGGGCGTCGAACCCTCTGGACCGCTGCGAGAGGTTTCAGCTCGTGTCGATCATCCTCCTCTCCTGCTCTCCTGACGCAACAACGCTCCGCCTTGCCCGCTGAACTCCGCGCGCGGGCGCCGCGTCTCTCCTTTTTCCTTCCCCCCAAACGGGGAGCGGAGCGCCGAGAAGGCGCCAACCTGTCGCGCTTGCGAGGCGCGACTAACCACGCTTGCGAGGCGTGGCGCGCGTCTTGCGCTTGAAGCACGAGACGCGCACGCCTCTCGGCGCTCCACCGTGGCGATTTTTGGCCGGGGGCCGCGCTTCCGTCTCCGGCATTGCCTCCGGAGAGTGCGTGCAGCGAGCTCCTCGCAGCCAGGTCGTAGTGCCTGGCGGGCGGGGTCCCGAGCCTTCCGAGCCGGCGGGTGCGAGCCGCCGCCGCGGGACGCCACTCCCCGCTCCGCCTTCAGGATCGCCTCTAGATGGCGCCCGTCGTTGAGCGGGGATGATTCGGAATATAGGTCCTAACGGATATACAGTCAAGGTATATATCGTGGGGGTGTAGATCGCGCGTAGCCTGGATTGAGCGCCAGCGAAATCCGGGATTCTCGGCCCCGGGCCATCGCCGGATTCGCGCTACGGCCGATTCGCTTCCCGATTGGAGCGATCTCGCTTTTCTGACATCCTTGGATCACAACGCCGAGAAATGGAGAGGAGGCAATCATGCGAACAACAGCCCGCATGCTCGCTACCGCCGTATCGCTGATCGTCATCCTGGGCGCGGGCGCGACGGCGCCCGCCTGGTCACAGCAGCCGGCGCCCGCCACCAAGGTCACCGCGCTGATGAAGCAGGCGATCGCGGAATTTCCGGACCGTGAAATCGTGATGGTGACGCTCGACATCCCGCCCGGCGGCGGCTCGCCCCCGCATCGCCATCCCGGCCATCACATTTTCGGCTACGTGCTGGAAGGGACCTACAAGCTCAAGCTCGATCAGGGCGCCGAAACTGTGCTGACCAAGGGCCAGACCTTCTATGAGGCGCCCGGCCAACTGCACGCCGTGTCGGCCAATGCCAGCCAGACCGAGCCGGCCAAGGTTCTCGTGTTCATCGTGGCCGAGAGCGGCAAGCCGATCACGGTGCCGGAGAAGCAATAGCGTAGCGATGGATTGAGCCCTAGCCACTCGCGCCGCCGCCTTCGCACCAACGGTCGTCATTCCGGTCGAGCGAACGAAGTGAGCGAGAGCCGGAATCCAGTAAACACCGGCGCGAGTTGTCTCGCTCAGCGCCGCACCGCTGGCGTCGGTGTTTACTGGATGCCCGCTTTTCGCGGGCATGACATCGAGAGTCAAATGGGCAGCTCGGCAAGAACAGCCATAACACAAGCACAGCCATGATGCGTGACGATGCAGCCGTCCCCCCACCCTCTTGCTACACTCCCCCCATGACCTCCCCCGCTCTCACCCCGATCGAGATCGGCCTCACCGCCGCGATCGTGGCGGTCGAGGGCGAGGAGCCGGCGATTCTGGTGGCGGGCGACGGCGGCAGGGGCGAGGCGCGCGCCGGGCTGCCGTTCGGGCCGTTCGATCCGCTCGCGCACCGCACCTTCGAGATCGGGCTGCGGGCCTGGGTCGAGGCGCAGACCGGGCTCGCCGTCGGCTATGTGGAGCAGCTTTATACGTTCGGCGATCGCGGCCGCCATGCGCGGCCCGGCGACACCGGCGCGCACATGGTCTCGATCGGCTACCTCGCGCTCACGCGCATGCCCGACAGCGCCGCGGCGTTGCGCGCGACCGGCGCCGGCTTCGAGCCGTGGTACCGCTTCTTCCCGTGGGAGGACGCGCGCGAAGCGCGGCCGCAGATTCTCGACAAGGTCATCCTGCCGCTGCTCGACGAATGGGCCGGGCGCTCCAACAGGCCCGAGCCCGCCCGCGCGCTTGGGCGCCGCGAGCGGACGCGGCAATATTTCGGCATCGGCAGCCGGTGGGACGAGGAGAAGGTGCTCGATCGCTACGAGCTCCTTTACGAAGCGGGCTTGGTCGAGGAGGCGCGGCGCGACGGCCGCGAGGCCGCGCTGGCGCGGCGCGCCTTGCCGACGCTGGGCGAGCCGATGCGGTTCGATCACCGCCGCATCCTGGCGACCGCGATCACGCGGCTGCGCGCCAAGCTCAAATATCGCCCGGTCGTGTTCGAGCTGATGGCGCGCGAGTTCACGCTCACCGAGCTGCAGCGCACCGTCGAGGCGATCTCGGGCCGTCGGCTGCACAAACAAAATTTCCGCCGATTGGTTGATTCAGCGGCGCTTGTCGAGCCGACCGGCGAGACCTCGACCGCGACCGGCGGGCGGCCCGCCGCGCTGTTCCGCTTCCGCCGCGAGGTGGTGCAGGAGCGGCCGGCTCCCGGCCTGCGGCTCGGCGCAAGGGGGTGAGGCGGGTCCACAACTACCGCAGCGATCTCGGTGTGCTCCCTCTCCCCGTTGGGGTGAGGGGTTCGAATCTCTCGATAGACCTTAACCCCTCACCCCACCCCTCTCCCTATGGGAGAGGGAGCGCACCGGGTCCGTCGCACCGCAATCGGGTTATCCGCACATGCAGTGGATCGTGCGCGGTTCGGTGCACCAATAGTGCTGAATCTGCTCTAACATGCGGCCGCAACCGAAAGGGCGATTCGGTGGGTTTCTTTGTCTTCATATTGACCGTCGCGGTCCTGGTTTACCTGATCATTCCGTTCGTGCTGCTCAGCCGGATGGGCGAGCTGCGCATTCAGCTGGACGGCCTCGGGCGCGCGTTGCGCTCGCTCGACAGCCGCCTGGATCGGTTGACGGCCGCTGCCGCCGGCGCGCCCGCCGCAGCCGGCGAGGTTGCCGCGGCCTCCGAACCGCCAGCCGAACCGCAGCCGTCCGCTGCCGCATCCGACATCATCCGCGACACGCGCGTGTCGGAGGCACTCGAATCCGCGGCCCCCGAACCACCACCCGCCCCTGAGCCATCAATCGCGGCCGAACCGCCAGCCGCGCCCGAACCACCACCGCCCGAGCCCGAAACCCCGGAGCACGTCGACGCTGCCGAAGCGCCGACGGCCGTGCCGGCAGGTCTCGGCGGCACCGCGGCACCGCCGCCGCCACCGCCGCCGCCACCGCCGCCGACGCGTCCCGACTTCTCCGACCTGGAGAAGCGCTTCGGCACCCAATGGGTGGTGTGGGTCGGCGGCATCGCGCTGGCGCTCGGCGGCGTGCTGCTGGTACGCTACTCGATCGAGCAGGGCTTGTTCGGGCCCGGCCTGCGGGTGATTGCCGGCGCCGTGCTCGCGCTGGCGCTGGTCGGGCTCGGCGAATTGGCGCGCCGGCGGGAGATCATCGCCGGCTTGGGGGACGTGCCGCGGGCGCACATCCCGAGCATTCTGACCGCCGCCGGAACGACCGTGGCCTATGCGGACGTCTGGGCCGCCTATGCGCTCTACGAGTTCCTCCCGCCCGCGCTCGCCTTCCTGCTGCTCGGTTGCGTTGCGCTGGCGACGCTTGCGGCCGCCCTGGTGCACGGGCCGGCGCTCGGCGGGCTCGGCCTGGTCGGCGCCTATGTGACGCCGCTCCTAGTCTCCACGCAGCAGCCGAGCTACTGGACGCTCTACGTCTACCTCGCGGTCGTGACCGCCGCCGCCTACGCGCTGGCGCGCTTCCGGCTGTGGCGCTGGCTGGCGATCACGGCGGCCGCCTTGTCGATCCTGTGGATGTTCGTCGGCATCGGCGATGCCAGCGCCGGGTCGCTGTCGGCGCACGCCTGCTACGCCGTGACCGGCTTCGCGCTCGCGGCGATCTTCATCGTCGCCGGACTGCTCTACGGCCCGCCCGCCGAGCGCGGCCGCGTCGAGCCGGTGAGCTCGGGCGTGCTCGCCGGCTACCTCGCCGGCGCCTTCATGCTGGTCTACGCCACCGCGCATGACGCCCTGGCGCTGACCACCTTGTTCGTCCTCGCCGCCGCCGCGGTGGCGATCGCCTGGCGCACCGAAGCGGCGATCGCGGCCGTGCCGGTCGCCGCCGCGCTCGTGGTGCTCGTGGTCGTGCATTGGGCGGTGGATTTCCGCTTCGACGTGCTGGTTGCGCCCGACGGCCCGTTCGCGGGCGCGCCGCCGGTCTGGGTGATGGTCGGCCGCAACGAGCACCTCACCTTCGCGGCGGCCGGCGCTGCGCTGTTCGGCGTGGCGGGCTTCTGCAGCCAGGGACGCTCCGACGAGCCGCAGTTCTCGATCACCTGGGCGGCCTGCGCGGTGGCGACGCCGATCGTCACCCTGATCGCACTCTATTACCGCGTCGCCGAGTTCGAGCGCTCGATCCCGTTTGCCGCGCTGGCGCTGGCGCTGGCCGCGGCGTTCGCGGTCGCGACCGATCTATTGATGCGACGCGAACCTCGTCCGGGGGTCGCCGCCGCCAGTGCGATCTTCGCGACCGGCGCGGTCGCCGCGCTCGCGCTCACGCTGACCTTTGCGCTCGAGAAGGGCTGGCTCACCGTCGCGCTGGCGCTGATGGTGCCGGGCATCGCCTGGATCGCCGATCAGCGGCCGCTGCCGATGCTGCGCAAACTTTGCGCCGTCATCGTCATCTTGCTGCTGATACGGGTCGGCTTGAATCCGCGCATCGTCGGCGACGATGTCGGCGCGACGCCGATCTTCAATTGGCTGCTGTGGGGCTACGGCGTGCCCGCGGTGTCGTTCTGGGTGGCCGGCCATATCCTGCGCAAGCGGGCCGACGATTTTGCCGCCCGCGCCGTCGACTCGGCCGCGATCCTGTTCACCGCGCTCACCGCCTTGTTCGAGATCCGCCACCTGATGAACGACGGAGACATCTACCGCCCGCGCACCGGGCTCGGCGAGCTCGGGCTGCAGGTGTCGACCTGGCTCGCCATGACCGTGGGCTTCGAGCACATCCGCGCCCGCACCGGCAGCGTCATCCACGACTACGCCGCGCGCATCTTCGGCGCGCTGGCCTTCGCGACCATCGTCTTCGGTCTGCTGTGGCGGCAGAACCCGATGCTTACCGGCGATCCGGTCGGCGGCCTGTTCTTCAACCATATCCTGCTCGGATACGGCATCCCGGCCGTGCTGATGGCGGTGCTGGCGCGCATCATCCGCAACACCCGGCCGCCGCCGGTCTACATCATCGCAGCGGTCACCGCGATCGTGCTGGCGATGGGCTATCTCACGCTCGAAGTCCGCACCCTGTTCCATGGCTCGGTGCTGACCGCCCCGTTCATGTCGGACGCGGAGGACTACACCTACTCGGCGGTGTGGCTCGCCTTCGGGGTCGCCTTGCTGCTCGCGGGCATCGCGCTCAAGTCGCAGCCGGCGCGGCTCGCTTCCGCCGCGGTGGTCATTCTCGACATCGTCAAGGTGTTCCTGCACGACCTCGCCGGCGTGCAGGGCATCTGGCGGGCGCTCTCGTTCATCGGGCTCGGCCTGGTGCTGATCGGCATCGGCTGGCTCTACCAGCGCCTGCTGTTTCCGCGCCGCGCGCCAGGGGACGCGGCGCCGGCTTGAGTAGGGTTTGCAGTCGCTGATTGCGTAAATTTATATGCGGTATGCGCTCTGGGGCGGTTTCAACCAAACTCGAATCGTCCGCTATGGTTTGTGCACGTGCCGCGGGCTGCTCTCCCCTCGCGAGCGCTATTGCCGCTTGCGCCCTCTCCCATCCGAACTCGGGTTTACCCGAGTTCGGCATTTTAAGTGGCCGAAGTCGGATAAATCCGACTTCGGCGCGGGAGAGGGCGGCTCGGTGACGCAGCAAGCGATGAAGGGTGAGGGGTTTGCTTCGCGAAACGGGCTTATTGCGAAGGGAACCCCTCACCCGTCCGCCTTCGCGTCGCTTCGGCGCATAGCCGATGCTACGCATCGGCGTTCTTAGCGCTAAGAACGGCGGCCGGAGGCCGCCTATGCCTCTCCCGCAAGGGGAGAGGTAGAGCCCGCGGCGCGTGCACAAACCACGCCAGACGATTCGTAAACTGATAAACGGCCAGTGCGCTGGCGCGCCCTGATACCGCTGCTGCCAAATAGCCGACAGTGCGATGGTCGTCAGGACAACGGGAGCGCCCCGCAACTGTGACTTTGCTCACACACGCCTGCGGCGAAGTCTGATAGAATTGCGGTGGCTTTGACCCATCCGACGGACCCCGGATTTGATCCCATGCGGTGGCTCATCACGCTTCTCGCCGGCGCGGCCGTTGCCAGGCCGCCGCGGCCGCGCGCGACGCGGGCGACAGCGGTGGGGTCAGTCTGCTTTTTCATGGTTGCGGTCGCGGTGGCACGACAGGTCGCGCACGCATGACCAAGCGCCGCAAAGCGCGGGCACCCACAGCCGGGCCCCGGCCCCGCCGGCCCGGGCCACGTCGTTCGCGTGGCGCGGACCCTGCAAAGAAAGCGGACCTTGCAAAGAAAAACACCGCGCGGCTGAAGCGTGAGTTGAGCGAATCGCTGCAGCAGCAGACCGCCACCGCCGACGTGCTCAAGGTCATCAGCCGCTCGACCTTCGATCTGCAGGCGGTGCTCGACACGTTGGTCCAGTCGGCAGCGCGGTTGTGCGACGCCGAGTGCGCATTCATCTTCCGTCTCGAGGGTGGAGCCTATCATCTGGCCGCCAACCACGGCTTTTCCGAAGAGTACCGGCAATTCATCGAGCGCAATCCGATTCCACCGGGCCGTGGGACGCTGGTCGGGCGGACCGCTCTGGAGGCCCGCACGGTTCACCTCCCGGACTGCTTGGCCGATCCGGAATACGAGTGGGTCCAATACCAAAAAATCGGCGGCTTCCGCACCATGCTCGGCGTGCCGTTGTTGCGCGAGGGGACACCGATCGGCGTGATCGCGCTCACGCGATCGGTCGTCGAGCCTTTCACCGACAAGCAGATCGAGCTGGTGACCACCTTCGCCGACCAGGCGGTGATCGCGATCGAGAACGTGCGGCTGTTCGACGATGTGCAGAAGCGCACGGAAGAGCTGTCCGAAGCGCTGGAGCGGCAGACCGCGACCTCGGAGGTGCTCGGCGTCATCTCGAGCTCGCCTGGCGAGCTCGAGCCGGTGTTCGAGGCGATGCTGGCGAACGCGACCCGCGTGTGCGAGGCCACATTCGGCGTGCTGTATCAAACCGAGGGCGATGCCTTCCGCGCCGTTGCGCTGCATGGCGCGGCACCGCCATCGTTCGTCGAAGCGCGGCGGCGCCATCCGGTGCTCCCCCGCATCCCCGGAACCGCGCTCGGACGCGTGGCCGCGACCAAGCAGACGGTTCAAATAGCGGACGTGCAGGCCGAACCGGGCTATCGCGGCAGTCCGGCGCACGCAATCGGCGTCGAAATGGGAGGTCTGCGGACCGTGCTCTGCGTTCCCATGCTGAAGGAGGGCGAGCTGATCGGCACCTTCAACCTCTTTCGCCAGGAGGTCCGCCCCTTCAGCGACAAGCAGGTCGAGCTGGTCACGAACTTCGCCAACCAGGCCGTCATCGCCATCGAGAACACCCGCCTGCTCAAGGAGCTGCGCGAGCGCACCGACGATCTCTCCGAATCCCTGCAGCAGCAGACCGCCACCGCCGACGTGCTCAAGGTCATCAGCCGCTCGACCTTCGATCTGCAGACGGTGCTCGACACGCTGGTCGAATCGGCGGCCCGCCTGTGCGAAGCAGATATAGCGAACATCTGGCGACCCAAGGGTGCGAGCTACCATCTTGCCGCGGGCTATGGAGTCACCAGCAAGTACAAAGAGGCGTTGAAGAACAAAGAGTATTTGGAGAGCGTTGCCATAGCGCCAGGTCGAGGAACAATCGTCGGCCGAACCTTGCTCGAGGGAAGAACCGTTCATGTGAACGATGTTCAGACCGATCCGGAATACGACCTGAGCGGCGTCCTGGCGCTTGGGAACTATCGCACGACGCTCGGCGTCCCGCTCCTGCGCGAGGGAACTCCGATCGGCGTCCTGTTCTTGACGCGCACCAGAGTCGAGCCGTTCACCCAACAGCAGATCGAGCTGGTGACCACCTTCGCCGACCAGGCGGTGATCGCGATCGAGAACGTGCGGCTGTTCGACGAGGTGCAGGCGCGCACGAGAGAGCTTCAGGAATCGCTCGAATACCAGACCGCGATCAGCGACGTGCTCAACGTCATCTCCCGCTCGCCCTCGCAGATCCAGCCGGTGCTCGACACGATAGCCGAGACAGCGCAGCGTCTGTGTCAATCCGAACACGTCTTTATCTTCCGGCTCGACGGTGGGCGGTACCACCTGGCCGCTTCCAAAGACGCTACGGCAGAACATGTCAAATTCCTTCGGGAGAATCCGCTCGCTCCGAATCGAGGCTCCGTGACGGGTCGTGTCGCACTCGAGCGGCGCACAATTCACGTAGCGGATGTTCTGGCTGATCCCGAATATACGCTGTACGCGCAGGGCCATCGCGGCTTTCGCACGCACCTCGGCGTCCCACTTCTGCGCGAAGGAGTTGTGATCGGCGTCATTATGTTGACGCGCGCCATCGTGCAGCCATTTACCGAAAAACAGGTCGAGCTGGTCTCCACCTTCGCAGACCAGGCGCTCATCGCGATCGAGAACGCTCGCCTGTTCGACGAGGTGCAGGCGCGCACCGAAGAGCTCTCCGAGGCGCTGGAGCAGCAGACCGCGACCTCGGAGGTGCTCGGGGTCATCTCGAGCTCGCCCGGCGAGCTCGAGCCCGTGTTCGAGACCATGCTGGCGAACGCGACGCGCATCTGCGAGGCCAAGTTCGCCAACTTGTTCTTGTGCGAGGGAGACACTTTTCGCCACGTCGCGATTCATGGTGCCTCGACCGAGTTTATCGAGGAACGGCGGCGCAATCCCATCGTGCCGGCCGCTCCGGGAACCGGGCTCGCGCGCGTGCAAGCCAGCAGACGGCCGGAGCAAATGGCCGATATCCGGGCGGAGCCCGCCTACACCAGCGAGCCGAGCCGCGCTCCCCTGATCAACTTTGGCGCGCGCACCCTGCTCACGGTGCCGATGCTCAAGGAAGATGAGCTGATCGGCGCCATCGGCATCTATCGCCAGGAAGTCCGCCCCTTCACCGACAGGCAGATCGAGCTGGTGAGCAATTTCGCCAAGCAGGCGGTCATCGCCATCGAGAACACGCGGCTCCTCAACGAGCTGCGCGAATCGCTGCAGCAGCAGACCGCCACCGCCGACGTGCTCAAGGTCATCAGCCGCTCGACCTTCGATCTGCAGGCGGTGCTCAATACGCTGATCGAATCGGCAGTCCGCTTGTGCGAGGCGGACATGGGGTCGATCAATCGTCAGAAAGGCGACGTCTACCGGCAAGTCGCCAACTTCGGTCACTCACCCACGCTCGACAAATTCATGCAAGATCACCCGCTTGAAATCAGTCGAGGGACGCTGGTCGGCCGAACCGTTCTTGAAGGCCGGATGATTCACATTCCGGATGTTCAGACCGATCCGGAATACACTTTTGTCGAAGCCGCCCGAATCGGCAGCATTCACACCATGCTCGGCGTTCCGCTGTTGCGAGAAAGAACGCCCATCGGCGTGATCGCCTTGCAGCGCACGTCTGTGCGGCCGTTCACCGACAAGCAGATCGAGCTGGCGACCACCTTCGCCGACCAGGCGGTGATCGCGATCGAGAACGTGCGGCTGTTCGATGAGGTGCAGGCGCGCACGGAAGAGCTCTCCGAGGCGCTGGAGCAGCAGACCGCGACGTCGGAGGTCCTGCAGGTCATCAGCAGCTCGCCCGGCGAGCTCGAGCCCGTGTTCGAGGCCATCCTGACGAATGCGACGCGCATCTGCGCGGCCAAGTTCGGTACGCTCTACCTCTGCGAAGGCGACGGCTTCCGCGCCGTGGCGATGCACAACGCCCCGCCTGGCTATGCCGAGGCACGCGCGCGCGTCGTCCATCCGCACCGAGATACCACCCTCTGGCGCGCAGCAAACACGAAGCAGGTCGCCCAGATCGCCGACGCGACGATGGAGCGGGGATACGTCGAGCGCGATCCATTTGTCGTCTCCGCCGTCGCACTCGGCGGACATCGCAGCGTTCTCAGCGTTCCAATGCTGCAGGAAGGCGAGCTGGTCGGCGTCATCACGATCTACCGCCAGGAAGTGCGCCCCTTCAGCGACACGCAGATCGAGCTGGTTCAAAACTTCGCCAACCAGGCCGTGATCGCCATCGAGAACGTGCGCCTGCTCAACGAGCTGCGCGAATCACTGCAGCAGCAGACCGCGACCGCGGACGTGCTCAAGGTGATCAGCCGCTCGGCTTTCGATCTGCAGGCGGTGCTCGATACGTTGGTCGAATCCGCCACCCGGTTATGCGATGCGGACATGGCCTCGATCAACCGGCAGCATGGCGACGCCTATCGGCAGGTTGCCAACTATGGTCAATCGCCGGCATTGCAGGCCTTCATGGATACGCACCCGCTTCCAGCGGGACGGGGATCCGTCGTCGGGAGAACCATCCTCGAAGGCAACGTCGTGCAGATCGCCGACGTATTGGCCGATCCGGAGTTCACCTTTACGGAGGCGGCAAAGGTCGGTGGCATGCGGACCGCGCTCGGCGTTCCGCTGCTGCGCGAAGGCACGCCGATCGGCGTGATCGTCCTGCAGCGCACGAGCGTCCGGCCGTTCACGCAGAAGCAGATCGAGCTGGTGACCACGTTCGCCGACCAGGCGGTGATCGCGATCGAGAACGTGCGGCTGTTCGACGAGGTGCAGGCGCGCACGCGCGAGCTCTCCGAGGCGCTCAAGCAGCAGACCGCGACCTCCGAGGTGCTGAGCGTCATCTCCAGGTCGTCGGGCGAGCTGGAGCCCGTCTTCGTTGCCATGCTGGAGAATGCAACCCGCATCTGCGAGGCATCGTGTGGATTTCTGTTCCAGTTCGAGCATGGGCTGGTGCGGCTTGCCGCGATGATCGGCGCCTCGCCGGCATTGGCGGAGTTCTTCGAGCGGGGTCCGCAGCCGCCAAGTCCCGACAGCGCTCTCGCCCGCGCCGCCCGGACGCGACGCGCCGTCAACATTGCCGACCTCAAGGCGGATAAGGCTTACGCCAACGGCGACCCGTTCATTGTCGCGGGCGTCGAGCTCGGCGGACTGCGCAGCCTTCTGGTCGTACCGATGTTCAAGGAAGTCGAGATGATCGGCGCCATCGGCATCTATCGCCGCGAGGTCCGCCCCTTCACCGACAAGCAGATCGAGCTGGTGACCAATTTCGCGAGCCAGGCCGTGATCGCGATCGAGAGCACGCGCCTGCTCAACGAGCTGCGCGAATCGCTCCAGCAGCAGACCGCCACCGCCGACGTGCTCAAGGTCATCAGCCGCTCGACCTTCCACCTCAAGGCGGTGCTCGACACGCTGGTCGAATCGGCGGCGCGGCTGTGCGAGGCCGACTCGGTCGTCATAGGTCGACCGAAGGGCGCAACTTACTACTTCGAAGCGAGCTACGGAGTCTCGCGTGAATTCGCCGAGTTCGTCGCAAGTCACCCAGCTGGAATCGACAGTGGGACGGTGTCTGGGCGAGTCTTGCTTGAACGCAAAATCGTTCACGTCCCCGATATTCTGGTCGATCCTGAATACACATACGGCGCAGGCCAGAAGATTAGCGGCTTTCGCACACTTCTTGGCGTCCCGCTCCTGCGAGAAGGAACGCCGATTGGCGTCATCGCCTTGGGGCGAAACTCGGTGCGGCCATTCACCGATAGGCAAATTGAGCTCGTCACCACCTTCGCCGACCAGGCGGTGATCGCGATCGAGAACGTGCGGCTGTTCGACGAGATCCAGGACAAGAGCCGCCAACTCGAATTGGCGAGCCAGCACAAGTCGCAGTTCCTGGCCAATATGAGCCACGAGCTGCGCACACCGCTGAACGCCATCATCGGCGTCACCGAGATGCTGCAGGAGGACGCGCGCGACTTCAAGCGGACCGACGAGATCGAGCCGCTCGACCGGGTGCTGCGCGCGGCGCGCCATCTGCTGGCGCTGATCAACGACATCCTCGACCTGTCCAAGATCGAGGCGGGGCGGATGGACCTTCATCTCGAGTCGTTCCCGCTGGCGCCGCATATCGAGGACGTGGTCAAGACCATCGAGCCGCTGGCGGCGAAGAACGGCAATCGGATCATCGTGGATTGTCCGGCGGCGCTCGGCACCATCCACGCCGACCAGACCCGGTTCCGGCAAGCGCTGCTCAACCTGGCGAGCAACGCGAGCAAGTTCACCGAGAAGGGCACCATCACCATCGGTGCGCAGCCGCAGCGGCTCGACGGCCGCGACTGGATTGCCATTGCCGTCACCGACACCGGAATCGGCATGACCGAAGAGCAGATGGGGCGGCTGTTCCGGGAATTCTCGCAGGCGGATGCCTCGACCACCCGCAAATACGGCGGCACCGGCCTCGGGCTCGCCATCAGCCGGCATTTCTGCCGCATGATGGGCGGCGACATCACGGTCGAGAGCAAGCCGGGCGCGGGCTCGACCTTCACCATCCGCCTGCCGCGGATCGTGCAGAGCGGCGAAGCGCTCGTGACCCTCGGGCGGGCGCAGACGCGGGCGGCGCTGGCGAGCAAAGCGAGCGGCCAGCGCGGCAACTCTATAGTGCGCGCGCATAGCGCGTCGGAAGACGCGCGTGAACGCGCTGATGACACTCGCCCTGAACCGGGCTCGTCGGCGCGCGCCGCGCCCGTTCATCCGATTGCCGAGGAAGCGGAAGAGCCGCTGATCCTGGTCGTGGATGACGACGCGACCGTGCGCGAGCTCGTGGTGCGGCATCTGGAGCGCGCGGGCTTTGCGGCGGTCGCGGCGCGCGGCGGCCAGGAAGGGCTGCGGCTGGTGCGGGAGCTGCGTCCGGCGGCGGTGACGCTCGACATCATGATGCCCGATATCGACGGCTGGACGGTGCTCGCCGCGATCAAGGGCGATCCGGAGCTGGCCGGCATTCCGGTGGTGCTGATGTCGATCGTCGACCAGAAGAACCGCGGCTACGCGCTGGGCGCGGCGGACTACCTGGTGAAGCCGGTCGACCGCGGCACGCTGGTGGAGACGCTGACCGGCCTCTGCGGCTCGACCGCGGGGCGCGCCCTGCTGGTCGACGACGACGAGGTGGTCCGCCGCGGCGTCCGCCAGGCGCTCGAGCCGATCGGATGGAAGGTGGCCGAGGCGGAGAACGGCCTGCTTGCGGTCGAGTCGCTCACCGCCGCGCGGCCCGACGTGATCATCCTCGACCTGATGATGCCGCAGATGGACGGCTTCGAGTTCCTCGACGAGCTGCGCCGACGGCCCGAGTGGCAGGACATCCCGGTCGTGGTGATCACCGCCAAGGACCTGACCGAGGAGGAGCGCAACCGCCTCAACGGCGGCGTCGAGCGCATCATTCAAAAGAGCGACCGCGACGAAATGCTGCGTCAACTCTGTCGCGAGATGAAGCGGTGCGTCAAGTTGCAGGCGGCGAGGCACGCATGAAGATTCTCTACGTCGAGGACAACGACGACAACATCTACATGCTGCGAAACCGGCTGACGCGGGCGGGCTTCACCGTCGTGATCGCCACCGACGGGGCGCAGGGCGTGGCGCTGGCGGCGAGCGAGCAGCCCGACCTGGTGCTGATGGACCTGAGCCTGCCGGTGCTCGACGGCTGGGAGGCGGCGCGCCGGATCAAGACCGCACCCGAAACGAGCCGCATTCCGATCATCGCGCTGACCGCCCATGCCATGCCCGGCGACCAGGAGAAGGCGTTGGCGGCCGGCTGCGACGACTTCGATACCAAGCCGGTGGAGCTGCAGCGGCTCCTCGGCAAGATCCGGGCGCTGGCGCCGGCGGGACGCGGACCATGAGCGACACCGAAGCCGCGCTGCTCGTCGTCGACGACATCGAGGACAATCGATTCGCGCTGAGCCGCCGGCTCGCCCGCCAGGGCTATCTGAACGTCACCACCGCCGCCGATGGCCGGCAAGCTCTCGAGCTGCTGAATTCTAAGCCGTTCGATCTCGTGCTGCTCGACATCATGATGCCGAACGTGAACGGGTACGAGGTGCTGGCGGCAATGAAGGCAGACGAGCGCCTGCGGCACATCCCGGTCATCATGATCTCCGCCGTCGACGAGATCGAGAGCGTCATCCGCTGCATCGAGCTGGGCGCCGAGGACTACCTGCCCAAGCCGTTCAATCCGACCTTGTTGCGCGCCCGCGTCGGCGCCTGCCTGGAGCGCAAGCGGCTGCACGACGAGGTGACGGCGCGCACCGAGGAGCTCTCCGAGGCGCTGGAGCAGCAGACCGCGACCTCCGAGGTGCTGCAGGTCATCTCGAGCTCGCCGGGCGAGCTGGCGCCGGTGTTTCAAGCAATGCTTGCGAACGCGACGCGCCTTTGCGAAGCGCAAATCGGCAACTTGCATCTGTGTGAAGGCGACGGGTTGCGCATAGTTGCAATGCATGATTCGCCTCCCGAATGGACGGAGTATCGGCGGCAAAACCCGGTCATTCGTCCCGGTCCGAATACCGGGCTCGGTCGGGTCTTGCGCACGAAGCAGACCGTCCACATCGAAGACATCATGACGGAACCAACCGCCGGCAGCGATCCGCTCCGCGCCGCGTTCGCGAAGCTCGTCGGTGCCCGGACCTTTCTGGCAGTGCCGATGCTCAAGGACGATGCCTTGGTCGGTGTCATCGTCATTTATCGGCTGCATATGCGCCCATTTACCGACAAGCAGATCGTGCTGGTGGAGAACTTCGCCGCGCAGGCGGTCATCGCGATCGAGAACACCCGCCTGCTCAACGAGCTGCGCGAATCGCTGCAGCAGCAGACCACCACCGCCGACGTGCTCAAGGTGATCAGCCGCTCGACCTTCGATCTGCAAGCCGTGCTCGACACGCTGGTCGAGTCGGCGGCGCGGCTGTGCGCGGCGGAAAGAGCGAATATTTGGCGACCGAGCGGAGAGGTTTACAAGATTGCCGCAGCTTTTGCATTGTCAGCTGAGCACGAAGAGATCTTGAAACGGCTCTCTATTCGACCGGGACGTGACACGATCACCGGACGAACGTTGCTGGAAGGCAAAACCGTTCACATTCCGGATGTCTTGGCCGATCCGGAATACAGTTCACCTGTCCGGAGTATTGGAGCAAATCGGACCGTGCTCGGCGTCCCGCTCATGCGGGAAGGAGTTCCGGTCGGCGTTTTAGTGGTCACCCGATCCACGGTTCGGCCGTTCACCTCTAAGGAGATTGAGCTGGTCGAGACATTCGCCGACCAGGCGGTGATCGCGATCGAGAACGTGCGGCTGTTCGACGAGGTGCAGGCGCGCACCGAGGAGCTCTCGGAGGCGCTGGAGCAGCAGACCGCGACCTCGGAGGTGCTCGGCGTCATCTCGAGCTCGCCCGGCGAGCTCGAGCCCGTGTTCCAGGCAATGCTGGAGAACGCGACGCGCATCTGCGAAGCCAAATTTGGAACCCTGATCCGGTTCGAGGATGGCTCCGCCCGGATCGTTTCGAAGCTCGGCATACCACCGGCGTTCGCCGAATACCTTCTGAGCGGACCGCATCGGCCGGGACCGCTCAATCCGATCAGCCGTGTCGCCAGCACTCGCCAGACGGTGCACATTGGCGACTACCGTGCAGATAGAGCCTACGTTGACCGCGATCCTCTGGCAGTTGCCGGCGTCGAGCTTGGCGGCATCCGGACATTGCTCGTCGTGCCGATGTTCAGGGACGAGGAGCTGATCGGCGCGATCGGCATCTACCGCCAGGAGGTGCGGCCGTTCAGCGACAAGCAGATCGAGCTGGTCACGAGCTTCGCCAACCAGGCGGTCATCGCCATCGAGAACGTGCGCCTGCTCAACGAGCTGCGCGAATCGCTGGAGCAGCAGACGGCGACCTCCGAGGTCCTGCGAGTCATCTCGAGCTCGCCGGGCGAGCTGGAACCGGTGTTCGAGACCATGCTGGCGAACGCGGTTCGGCTGTGCGACGCAAAGTTCGGGACGCTAAACCTCTACGACGGCGAAGCATACCGAAACGTCGCGCTGCACAACGTCCCGCCCGCATACGCAAACACCAGGCGGGGCGCAGTGATCCGTCCCGATCCACGCAGCAGCCTTGGTGGTGTCGCGAGAACCAAAGAGGTGGTGCACACCGACGACCTGCGGACGACGCCACCGTACCTTGAAGGTAATCCGGACGTCCATGCTATCGCCGACCTCGCGGGGGCTCGCACGCTGGTCACCGTGCCGATGCTCAAAGACAACGACTTGATCGGCGTGATCGGGATTTATCGACAGGAAGTCCGCCCCTTCACCGAAAAGCAGATCGAGTTGGTCAAAGGCTTCGCGGCCCAGGCCGTCATCGCCATCGAGAACGTGCGCCTGCTCAACGAGCTGCGCGAATCGCTGCAGCAGCAGACCGCCACCGCCGAAATCCTGGGCGTCATCAGCAACTCGCTCGACGATACGCAGCCGGTGTTCGACGCCATCGTGGAGAGCGGGCTCAAGCTGTTTGCGGACGCTGCGATCATGGTCACGCTCCCGGACGGGGATCAGGTGAAGGCTGTGGCCGTCGCCGAGCCGGATTCGGCTCGCGCCGAAGCGTTGCGCCGCAGATTTCCGGTCGCGCTCACGCGCGAATACATGCACGGCATCGCCATTCTCGATGCCCGGGTCGTGGACATTCCCGATCCGGCGAATGCGCCGCCCGAGCTTGCAGCGGGCACTCGAAATTTCCTCGCGAGCGGCTACCGGGCAATTACGGTCATGCCCATGCTGCGCGGCGATGCGGCGATCGGAGCCATCAGCGTCGTTCGCCTCGCGCCTGGGCCGCTCTCGGACAAGCAGCTCGCGGTATTGAAGACTTTCGCCAACCAGGCCGTCATCGCCATCGAGAATACCCGCCTGCTCAACGAGCTGCGGCAATCGCTGCAGCAGCAGACCGCCACCTCCGACGTGCTCAAGGTCATCAGCCGCTCGACCTTCGACCTCAAATCGGTGCTGCAGACGCTCGTCGAATCCGCCGCGCGGCTTTGCGAAGCCGACCAAGCTACGATTACCCGGCAGAAAGATGGCGTGTTCTATCGCGCCGAATCTTACGGCTTTTCGCCCGAGTTCATGGAATTGGTCCGCGATTTGCCGGTAAAGCCGGAGCGCGGCTCGCTGACCGGACGCACCCTGCTCGAAGGGAAGATTGTTCATGTTCCCGATGTGCTGGCCGATCCAGATTACACCTTTGCCGAAGCGCAGAAATTGGGCGGCTATCGCACCTTGCTGGGCGTGCCGATGTTGCGCGAGGGCAGCCCGGTCGGCATGCTGGCATTGGCCCGCTCCGAGATACGTCCGTTCACCGACAAACAGATCGAGCTGGTGACGACCTTCGCCGACCAGGCGGCGATCGCGATCGAGAACGTGCGGCTGTTCGACGAGATCCAGGACAAGAGCCGGCAGCTCGCGGAGGCAAGCAAGCACAAGTCGCAGTTCCTCGCCAATATGAGCCACGAGCTGCGCACGCCGCTCAACGCCATCCTCGGCTACACCGAGCTGATCCTCGACAACGTCTACGGCGACACGCCGGACAAGATGCGCGACGTGCTCGACCGCATCCAACGCAGCGGCAAGCACCTGCTCGGCCTGATCAACGACGTGCTCGATCTCTCCAAGATCGAGGCCGGCCAGCTCACGCTCGCGATCGCCGACTATTCGCTCAAGGACATCGTGCACGGCGTCTACAGCGCGGTCGAGCCGCTGGCGTCGGAGAAGCAGCTCGCATTCAAGGTCGAGGTCGCGTCCGACCTGCCGCCCGGCCGTGGCGATGAGCGGCGCCTGACCCAGGTGCTGCTCAACCTGGTCGGCAACGCCATCAAGTTCACCGACCGCGGCGAGGTGGTGGTGCGAGCCAGCGCGGCCAACGGATCGTTCAATCTGTCGGTGCGCGACAGCGGGCCCGGGATTTCGGAGGCCGATCAGGCCAAGCTGTTCCAGCAGTTTCAGCAGGCCGACAACTCGATCACGCGCAAGAAGGGCGGCACCGGGCTCGGGTTGGCGATCTCCAAGCAAATCGTCGAGCTGCACGGCGGGCGGATCTGGGTGGAGTCGCAGCCGGGGCAAGGCTCGACGTTCTCGTTGACGCTCCCGGTGACGGTCAAACAGCAAGCGAGACAAGCATGAGCAAGCGCATTCTGGTGGTCGAGGATCAGGAGGACAATCGGCGCATCCTGCGCGACCTGCTGGTGAGCGCCGACTATGAGCTGACCGAAGCCGAGAACGGCGAGCAGGCGCTCGCGGTGATGGCGAACGAGCGGCCGGACCTGATCCTGATGGATATTCAGCTGCCGATCATGGACGGCTACGAGGCGACGCGGCGCATCAAGGCCGATCCGTCGTTCGCCGCGATTCCGATCATTGCGGTGACGTCGTATGCGTTGAGCGGGGACGAAGCCAAGGCGCGGGCGGCGGGCTGCGACGACTTCGTGCCCAAGCCGTTCAGCCCGCGCCAGCTGCTGACGATGATCCGCAAGTATTTGCCGTAGCATCCCATCGGCGCGCCCGCTGACGTGGTTTGTGCGCGTGCGCGGCTCCGATGCTAACGGATCCGGCTATGGAGCGGCGGCCGGTCTTCGCCTGCGCTAAGACGCCCTGCAGTCATTCCAGGGTCCGAGCGCAGGGCGGAGACCGGAATCCATGAGTGCAACGTCGGGCCCGCATTCGGGCCAGTAGACCGTTTCCGTGGGCGGGAGCGGCCCCGCCGACGTGCTTGGCGAGTCCGGGCCGGCCCACGGCGTCGGCGTGGGCGCTACCATCGCACAGGCGACCCCGAGCGCGAGTGCACACAGCAATTTCATGAGTGCCATGTCTGCCTCCTGGTGCCGAATTCACGTCTTCTGGCGCCGGATTCTAGGAGGGCTCGGGTGACAGTGTGTGAACCGCCTCACACACGCGCAGAAATAGACGCCCGGCGCGATAGCTCGGGGCTTTCACTCACGACGCATTAGCGGGAGATGAGGCGATCGCGCGGGCCCCGGGAGCGCTCGCAACTGTGACTTTGCTCACACACGTCGGCGGGGAACTCTGGTAGTATCGCCGGGCGGAACGCTGCCCCACTTTGCCCGCCCGGATTTGAATCCATGCGGCGAGGGGAGTTCATTACGTTTCTCGGCGGCGCGGCGGCGGCGCCCGCGATGCTTTGGCCGCTGCCGCTTCGCGCGCAGCAGCCCGGCCCGGTGCGGCGGATCGGCGTGCTCATGAATCTCGCCGCGGACGATCGTGAAGCGCAGCCCCGCGTCGCGGCGTTCCAGCAGGGCCTGCAACAATTGGGCTGGAGCGACGGCCGCAACGTGCGGATAGAGTATCGCTGGGGCGCAGGCAATGCCGACGCGACTCGCAAATACGCGGAGGAATTGGTCGCGCTCGCGCCGGACATCATCGTGGCCACTGGCACCCTGAGCGTGGCGGCGTTCCAACGGGTCACCGGCCACGTGCCGATCGTGTTCACGCTCGTCTCCGATCCGGTCGGCGCCGGCTTCGTCGATAGCCTGGCCCGGCCGGGCGGCAACACCACCGGCTTTATGCTGTTCGAATACAGTTTGAGCGGGAAATGGCTGGAACTGCTCAAGCAGATCGCGCCGGGCGTGACGCGAACGGCTGTTCTTCGGGATCCTGCCAATCCTGCCGGGAGCGCCCAGTTCGGCGCCATCCAAGCCGTAGCGCCGTCGCTCGCGGTGGAGGTGAGCCCGGTCAGCGTGCGCGACGCCAGCGAGATCGAGCGCGCCGTCGCGGCTTTCGCGCGCTCCCCGAATGGCGGTCTCATCGTGACGGGAAGCGCGTCGGCCACGGTTCATCGCGAGCTGATCATCACGCTGGCGGCCCGGCACAAGCTGCCCGCGGTCTACACCACCCGCTCTTACGTCACCGCCGGCGGCCTGGTCTCCTATGGGCCTGATCACGTCGACCAGTACCGACGCGCGGCCGGCTATGTCGATCGCATCCTCAAGGGCGAGAAGCCGGCCGACCTTCCGGTGCAGGCGCCGACCAAATACGCGACGGTGCTCAACCTCAAGACCGCCAAGGCGCTCGGCCTCGACGTGCCGCCGACCGTGCTCACCCGCGCCGACGAGGTGATCGAATGAGACATCGTAGGGTGGGCAAAATCGTTTGCCGTACCGTCGACGCGTGGGCACGGCGCGCGCACGATTTTGCCCACGCGCAAAACCGGACAGCGCGCCTTTGCCCACCCTACGGATTCTGTACGCCGACGAGAGTGATCGAATGAGACGCAGAGATTTCATATCGCTGCTCGGCGGTGCGGTGCTTGCCTGGCCGCTCGCCGCGCAGGCGCAGCGGAGCGAGCGCGTGCGACGCATCGGCATGCTGATGCCCTACGAGGAAGCCGATCCGGAACATCAGGCCCGCGTTGCGGCAATCCGGGCCGTATTGAAGGAGCTCGGCTGGTCCGAGGGCCGCAACGTCGAGTATCACATTCGCTGGGCCGCCAACGACGCCGAGCGGCTGCGGGCTTCTGCCGCCGAGCTGGTCGGGCTGGGACCAGACGTCATCCTGGCGCCGAGCACGATCGCCACCGTCGCGCTGCGGCAGGCAACGAGCACCGTTCCGATCGTCTTCGTGAACGTTCTCGATCCGATCGGCAGCGGCTTCGTCGCGAGCCTGGCGCGGCCGGGCGGCAACATCACCGGATTTGCCACGGTCGAACCTTCGATCGGCGGCAAGTGGTTGGAGTTGCTCACCGCGATTGCACCCGGAACCAAGCGGGTTGCGGTTCTTTTCAGCGCCAAGAGCTCATCGATGGCTCCCGCCGGCCCGCTTTCGCATACGTTCGACGCGGCCGCCTCGGTATTCCCCGCGCTCACGCTGATCCGTGCCCCGGTGCAGGACATTGCCGAGATGGAAACCGTGATCGCTGCGCACGGGCGAAGGCCGGATGCCGGCCTCATCGTGTCACCGGAACCGTTCACCTCGATCCATTACCAGGCGATCACCGCGCTGGCGGCGCGGCATCGCCTGCCCGCGGTCTACCCGTATCGTTTCTTTGCGGCGAGCGGCGGGCTTTTGTCCTACGGCATCGATCTGGTCAGCCAGTATCGGCAGGCCGGCGCATATGCCGACCGCATCCTCAAGGGAGCGAAGCCCGCCGATCTGCCTGTTCAGCTGCCGACGAAATTCGAGCTGGTGATCAACCTCAAGACCGCGAAGGCGCTCGGCATCGAGGTGCCGCCCGGCCTGTCCGCGCGCGCCGACGAGGTGATCGAATGAGACGGAGGGAATTCATCACGCTCATCGGCGGCGCGGCGGCGGCGCCTTCGATGCTTTGGCCGCTGGCGGCGCGCGCGCAGCAGCCGGACCGGGTGCGGCGGATCGGCGTGCTGATGGGATATGCCGAGAGCGACCCAGAAGCACAGGCCTTTGTCGCGGCGTTCCGAGAGCAACTCCAGAAGTTCGGATGGAGGGAGGGCCGCAACATCCGGATCGACCTTCGCTGGACGGCGCTCGACGCGCAGGCGATGCAACGATTCGCGAAGGAACTCATCGTGCTGCAGCCCGACCTCATTCTTTCGCAAACCACACCCACCACTGCGGCGCTGCTGCAACAGACACGCACCATCCCCATCGTTTTCGCAAATATTTCCGATCCTGTAGGCAGTGGCTTCGTCGCCAACCTGCCGCAGCCGGGCGGCAACGCCACCGGTTTCATCAATCTCGAGGACTCGATGGCCGGCAAGTGGCTGGAGCTGCTCAAGGAGATTGCGCCGCGCGTCAACCGCGTCGCCTTCCTGTTCAACCCGGCAACGGCGACATATGCCGAATATTACCTGAACCCCTTCAAAGCCGCCGCTGCGTCCTTCGCGGTGGAAGCGAATGCAGCACCTGTCCATGATACATCCGGCATCGAAACCGTCATAAGCGCGCAAGCGCGCGAGCCAAACGGTGGCCTTGTCGTGATGCCGGACAGTTTCACGTCTTTCCATCGCGCGGAGATCACCTTGCTGGCTGCTCGCTACCGTCTTCCTGCCGTTTATCCGCATCGTATATTCGCTGAACTCGGCGGCCTGCTGGCCTACGGAACTGACCGGGTCGACTTGTTTCGGCGCGCGGCGACCTATGCCGATCGCATCCTCAAGGGCGCGAAGCCAGCCGACTTGCCGGTCCAACTGCCGACCAAATTCGAGCTGGTGATCAACCTCAAGACCGCCAAGACGCTCGGCCTGGACGTGCCTTTGCATCTCCAGCAGCGCGCCGACGCGGTGATCGAATGAGCTTCATGACGGCGGACCCGTTCGACGCCGCAGCCAAGGGAGGACGAGATGGAAGCAATCATCGGAGTGGGTATCCTGCTCGCGATCTGGATCATCATCATCTGGGGCTCGAGCTACTTCAACAAGAACGTCAACTGAGCGGCGGCATTCGGGGAGTGAGCGAATGAAATCCTGCGCAGGGAATTCATCGGGCTCGTCGGCGCGGCGGCCGCGTACCCGCTCGCCGCGCGCGCGCAGCAGCCCGAGCGGATGCGGCGCATCGGCGTGCTCATGCCTCTGGCCGCGGACGATACCGAAGGACAGGCCCGCATCGCGGCGTTCCTGCAGGGGCTGCAGCAATTGGGCTGGGCCGACGGCCGCAACGTGCGGATCGAATATCGCTGGTCCGCAGGCAATGACGCCGACACTCGCAAGTTTGCAACGGAATTGGCCGCGCTCGCGCCGGACGTCATCCTCGCCAATGGCGCCGTGGCCGTGGCGCCGTTGCTACAGGCGACCCGCACCGTGCCGATCGTATTCGTACTGGTCCCCGATCCGGTCGGCGCCGGCATCGTCGACAGTCTGGCGCGGCCGGGCGGCAACGCTACCGGTTTCATAACGTTCGAATACGGCCTGAGCGGGAAATGGCTGGAGCTGCTGAAACAAATCGCGCCGGGCGTAACGCGAGCGGCCGTCATTCGGGATGCCGCCATATCCTCGGGGATCGGCCAGTGGGCCGCGATCCAGTCCATGGCACCGTCGCTTGGGGTGGAAGTTATCCCGGTCAACGTGCGCGAAGCGCCCGAGATTGAGCGCTCCGTCACGGCCTTCGCGCGCTCCTCGAATGGCGGCCTGATCGTGACGGGGAGCGGGTTGGCGACGGTTCACCGCGTTCTGATCGTGACGCTGGCGGCCCGGCACAAACTGCCCGCGGTCTATTGGGATCGCACGCTCGTCGCCGGTGGCGGCCTGATCTCCTATGGGCCGAACTTGCACGACCAGTTTCGGCGCGCGGCCGGCTACGTCGATCGCATCCTCAAGGGCGAGAAGCCGGCCGACCTGCCGGTGCAGGCGCCGGTGAAGTACGAGACCGTGCTCAACCTCAAGACCGCCAAGGCGCTCGGCCTCGAGGTGCCGGCGGCCGTGCTCGCACGGGCCGACGAGGTGATCGAATGAAGGCGGGTCGTCGCATGTGGCGCCTTCCCGCCGACCCGTCGCCGGCCTGAGGCGATCGCATGCGTGGGCCGCGGTCCTCTCGCTTGGCCCACTTGCCTTTTTCCACAGGACCTGATTGTGCTTAGCGAGCTTGCAATTGTGCAAGCAGAGTTTGCCGGCGTCGGGTCATGCTGTCCTGGGACGACTTCCGCTACGTCAAGGCGATCGCCGACACGCGCTCGCTGGCCGGGGCCGCGGAAGCGCTCGGCGTCAATCATTCCACCGTGTTCCGGCGGCTCGGCCAGATCGAGCAGCAGCTCGGCTCGCGCCTGTTCGAGCGCGGGCGCGGCGGCTACGGGCTCACGCCCTGCGGCGAGGAAATGGTCGAGCTGGCGGTGCGCATGGGCGAGGACATCGTCAGCTTCGAGCGCAAGGTCACCGGCCAGGACCTGCGGCCGTCCGGCGAGCTGCGGGTCACCACCAGCGACGCCATGCTGCAGCACCTGATCAACGACGTGCTGATCGGTTTCCGCCACGCCTATCCGGAGATCACGCTCGATATCGTGGTGTCGAACCTGCGCCTCAACCTGTCCAAGCGCGAGGCCGACGTGGCGGTGCGGGCGACCTATCAGCAGCCGGAGTCGCTGGCGGGACGGCGGATCGCGCGCATCGCCTGGGCGGTGTTCGGCCCGACCGCGCTCGCGTCGAAACGTTTCAACGCCGCGACCGACGGCCGCCGGCACGACTGGATCGCCTATACCGACCTGGTCGCGGTCGCCAAGGTGATGAAGTGGCTCAAGACCCACGTCGACGAGGAGCGCATCGTCTACAAGGTCAACACCATGCTCGGGCTTGCGGAAGCGGCGGCCGGCGGCGTCGGCATTGCGCTATTGCCCTGCTACGTCGGCACCGCGATCCCGGGGCTCGCGCAATTGAGCCCGCCGCTGCCCGAGCTCGACGGCGAGCTGTGGCTGCTGACCCATCCGGACCTGCGCAACACCGCGCGCGTGCGCGCCTTCCTCGATTTCTGCGCCGCCGAGATCGGCAAGCGCCGCAAGCTGATCGAGGGAAGCGGATGACGGAGGACGGAGGACAGATGACGGAGGACGGAAAGTCTCGGATGTCCGTCCTCTGTCCTCCGTCATCTGTCCTCGGTTTTTTCAGTCGCCGGTCGTGACCACCGATGCCTGGGTCGACATCGGTCGCGACGGCAGCGGGCTCGCGCTCGCCACCACGCTGCGGCGGGTGAAGTCGCAATAGGCAAAGCCCAGGCCCGAGACCGCGCCGCGGAAGGAATGCTCGCTGGTACGGGTGAGATTGAAGCACGGCTCGAACGGCATGCCCTTGAGCGCGGCGCAGACCGCCTCGCCTTTGACCTTCAGCGTCCCAGGCGGCATCCACACCGGGCGGGCCGGTCCGGCGCCGCGGAACTGGACGTTGCCGATCACCGAGCCGTCGCCGTAGATGCGACCCAAGCCGCGCGAGCCGTCGAAGCAACTGAAGGCGAACAGCTTGCCGACGACGAAGCGCCGCGCCGCGTCCGCGTTCATGGTTTGCGCAAATACCGGGCCCGCCGCGAGAAGCGCGGCGATCACGATCGCAAATCGCGCAAGCATTCTCATCCCCTCTCCCCTTACCACCAGCTCATAACCGCCTGTTAACCATCCGAATCAGGCGCGATCATGCCCCAGCTTGGTCGACAATTGTTTACCCAATCTTGACCACAATTCGACCGCGAATGCGTCCCTCGACGATGTCCGGCGCCGCCCCGATGACCTGAGCGAGCCCGATCTCACCCGTGATGTCCGCAAGCTTCCCCCGGTCGAGATCACTCTCCAGTCGCTGCCACGCCGTCTGCCGGTCCGCCTTCGGACGCATGACCGAGTCGATACCGATGAGCGACACACCGCGCAGGATAAAGGGCGCCACCGAGGTCGGCAAATCCATGCCGCCGGCCAATCCACAGGCCGCCACCGCGCCGCCGTAGCGCGTCATCGAGAGCACATTGGCGAGCGTGGTCGAGCCGACCGCATCGATGCCGCCGGCGAAGCGCTCTTTTGCCAGCGGTTTTGCCGGTCCCGCGAGGTCCTTGCGCTCGATGATCTCGGCGGCGCCCAGTTTTTTGAGATAGTCGGCCTCGTTCGGCCGCCCGGTCGACGCCGTGACCTGAAAACCACGCTTGGCCAAAATCGCCACCGCGACCGAGCCGACGCCGCCGGCGGCGCCCGTCACCACCACCGGACCGCTCGCCGGGGTGAGGCCGTGGCGCTCGAGCGCCATCACCGCCAGCATGGCGGTATAGCCCGCGGTCCCGATCGCCATGGCGTCGCGCGCGCGCATGCCGGGCGGAAGCCGGACCAGCCAGTCGCCCTTGACGCGCGCCTGCTCGGCGTAGCCGCCGAGATGGGTCTCGCCGCAACCCCAGCCGTTGAGGATCACCTGGTCGCCGGGCTTCCATTCGGGATGGCTCGAGGTCTCGACGATGCCGGCGAAATCGATGCCCGGGATCATCGGAAAGCGGCGCACCACCGGCGCCTTGCCGGTGACGGCGAGGCCGTCCTTGTAGTTGAGCGTCGACCATTCGACCCGGACGGTGACGTCGCCGGCCATCAGATTGCTTTCGTCGAAATCGGCGAGGCCGACCGTTTGTCCGCTGTCCGCCTTATCGATCACGATTGCTTTGAAAGTGGCCACGGTGATTCTCCCAAATCAGGCCGGCGCCAACCGCGCCACCGGCTGCTCGACGATCGGCAGGTTGATGACCGCGGACATGACGCCGAACAGCACGCCCAGCCACCATACCAGGTCGTAGGAGCCGGTCCGCTCGAACAGCACGCCGCCGAGATAGATGCCGAGGAAACCGCCGACCTGGTGGCTGAAGAAGGCGACGCCGAACAACATGGCGAGCCAGCGCGTGCCGAACATCACGACGACCAGGCCCGAGGTCGGCGGCACCGACGAGAGCCACAGCAGCCCGGTCAAGGCGCCGTAGATCAGCGTCACCAACGGGCTCGCCGGCAGCGTGATCAGGAACACCACCGTCAGCGCGCGGGCGAAATAGATGAACGACAGGATGTAGCGTTTCGGCAGGAAGCCGCCGAGCCAGCCGGACAGCATGGCGCCGACGATGTTGAACAGCCCGATCACGCCGAGCGTCCAACCGCCGACTTGCGCCGAGAGACCGCGGTCGAGCAGGTAGGCGGGCAGGTGCAGGGTGACGAAACCGAGCTGGAAGCCGCAGGTGAAGAAGCCCAGCACCAGCAGGAGGTAGGAGCGGTGGCCGAAGGCCTCGGCCAGGGCCTGCCTGTAGGTCTGCGCCTGCCCCGCGCTCGGGGCGCTACCGGGCGCCGCCGGCGCGTCGGCGCGCGGCGTCGCGATCGCGATGGCGAGCGGCACGATCAGCAGCAGCAGCCCGGCGAAGATCTCGATCGCGGTCTGCCAGCCGAAGGCGTCGATCAGGTAGACCCCGAGCGGCGAGAACAGGAACTGGCCGAACGAGCCCGACGCCGTGCCGGCGCCGAAGGCGAGCGAGCGCCAGCTGTCCGGCAGCAGCTTGCCGAACGACGAGATGACGAGGTTGAACGAGCAGCCCGAGAGCCCGAAGCCGATCAGCACGCCGGACGAGAGATAGAGCATCCCGGGCGTCGTCGCGTGCGCCATCATGAAGATGCCGGCGGCGTAGAGCAGCGCGCCGACGATGATCACCTGAACGGTGCCGAAGCGGTCGGCGATCGCGCCCGAGAACGGCTGCGCCGCGCCGTAGAGCAGCGTCTGCATGGCGACCGACAGCGCGAAGATCTCGCGTTCCCAGCCGTGCGCGGTGGACATCGGCGTGAGAAACAAGCCGAGCGCGGAGCGCGGCCCGAAGCCGATCATCGCAATGAGACAGCCGCAGACGACGATGACCGTCGGCGTGCGCCAAGACATCGCGGATTGCGCGGTCATCGCTCACGCCGGCACGGCGGCGGGGCGGATGACCGGCTTCTCGACGATCGGCAGATTGATCACCGCCGACAAGACGCCGAACAGGATCGAGAGCCACCACACCACGTCATAGGAGCCGGTGCGCTCGAACAAGAGGCCGCCGAGCCAGACGCCGAGGAAGCCGCCGACCTGGTGACTGAAGAACGAGAAGCCGAACAGCATGGCGAGCCAGCGGGTGCCGAACATCACCGCGATCAACCCGGACGTCGGCGGCACGGTCGACAGCCACAGCAAGCCGAGCACGGCGCCGAAGATCAGGGTCACGGCCGCGCTCGGCGGCAGCATGATGTAGACGAGGATCGCCACCGCCCGCCCGAAATAGATGAACGACAGGATGTAGCGCTTGGGCATGAACCCCGAGAGCCAGCCGGCGCCGATGGCGCCGATGATGTTGAACAGCCCGATCACGCCGAGCGTCCAGCCGCCGACGTCGGCCGAGAGGCCGCGGTCGACCAGGTAGGCCGGCAGGTGCACGGCGATGAAGAAGATCTGGAAGCCGCAGGTGAAGAAGCCGAGCACCAGCAAGACGTAGGAGCGGTGGCCGAAGGCCTCGGTCAGCGCCTGCGCCACCGATTGCGGCGCGGCGGCCCCGGCGGCACGCGCCGCCGCGCCGCGCGGCGACGCCAGCGCCAGCGACAGCGGCATGATCAGCAGCACGACGGCGGCGAAGATCACCAGCGTTTGCTGCCAGCCGAAGCGGTCGATGAGCGCCACCGTGAACGGCGAGAACAGGAATTGCCCGAACGAGCCGGCCGCGGTTCCGGCCCCGAAGGCGAGCGTGCGCCATTCCGGCGGCATCAGCCGGCCGAACGCGCCGATCACGACGGTGAACGAGGAGCCCGCCAGTCCGAAGCCGATCACCACGCCGGCGGTGAGATGGAGCATCGCCGGCGTGCTGGAATAGGCCATCGCGGCGAGCCCGAGCGCATAGAGCACCGCGCCTGCGCTGAGCACCGGCACGGCGCCATACCGATCCGCCATCGCCCCGGCGAACGGCTGGGCGGCGCCCCAGAGCAGCATTTGGATCGCGAGCGCGAGCGCGAACACGTCGCGGCCCCAGCCGTTGACGCTCGACATCGGGGTCAGGAAAAAGCCCAAGCCGGAGCGCGGCCCGAAGCCGAGCACCCCGATCAGGCAGCCGCACGCCAGGATGACGGCGGGCGTGCGCCAGGTGGCAAGCTTCGCGACCATGAAATCACAGCGGGACTTTGATGCCCCGTTTCCTCCCTTGAAGCGCAGTCACAACAGCAGCCGGCCGCGCGGTCAAGCGGGGGCGGCAGCGGCGGCTGCGCGCACGACCGGCTTTTCCACGATCGGCAGATTGATCGCGGCCGAGAGCACGCCGAACAGGATCGAGAGCCACCAGACCGCGTCGTAGGAGCCGGTGCGCACAAACACGACGCCGCCGAGCCAGACGCCGAGAAAGCCGCCGACCTGATGGCTGAAGAAGGCGAGCCCGGCGAGCGTCGCCAGCCAGCGCGTGCCGAACATCAACGCGATGATCCCGTTGGTCGGCGCCACCGTCGACAGCCAGAAGAATCCCATCACGGCGCCGAACAGGATCGCGGACAGCGGCGTGACCGGGAACATGATGAATGCCAGCACCGCCAAGGCGCGGCCGAAATAGATGATCGACAGGATGTAGCGCTTGGGCATGTAGTTGCTCAGCCAACCCGAGGTCAACGAGCCGACGATGTTGAACAGCCCGATCACCCCGATGGTCCAGCCGCCGACGTCGGCGGAGAGGCCGCGGTCGACCAGATAGGCCGGCATGTGGATGGTGATGAACGCCAGCTGGAAGCCGCAGGTGAAGAAGCCGATCACCAGCAGCACGTAGGAGCGGTGCGCGAAGGCCTCCGACAGCGCTTGCCCGAGCGATTGCTGGGCGGTGCGCTGCGCGCCCTGTCCGGTCCCGCCGGTCGCGAGCGCGAGCGAGAGCGGCAGCACCAGCAGCATGGCGACCGCGAAGGTGATGAGCGTCTGCTGCCATCCGACGGCGTCCATGAGCGACACGGTCAGCGGCGCGTACAGAAACTGGCCGAAGGAGCCGGCGGCCGCGCCGCCACCGAAGGCGAGCGAACGCAAGCGCTCGGGCAAGAGCTTGCCGAACGCCGACAGCACGATGCTGAAAGAGCAGCCGGCGAGACCGAAGCCGATGAAGACGCCGGCCGAAATATCAAGAACCAACGGCGTGGTCGCGTGCGCCATCAGGGCGAGCCCGACGGCGTAGAAAATTCCACCGGCGCACAGCACCCGGACGATCCCGAAGCGATCGGCCAGCATGCCGGCCAACGGCTGACCGAGGCCCCACAGGATGTTCTGGATCGCGATCGCCAGGCCGAACACGTCGCGGTCCCAGCCGTTGGCCTGCGACTGCGGGGTCAGGAACAAGCCGAGGACGGAGCGCGGCCCGAAGCTCATCATCGAAATGAGACAGCCGCACAGCACGATCACCACGGGCGTGCGCCAGCTGACGAGCTTGGCGGCGGCGGGCATCGTGGTCATGGAGCTCCCCGGCGAGTGGGCGCTCGCGCGAGGGGCACGAGAGCGGCGTCACCATAGATAGGGTGCCGGCCGCCGGTGCCGAAATGCATCTACGGGCAGGGTTCCATCCTTTGAACGCATGGCACAGCCGGCAGCCAGGGGTTGGCAAAGCTGTGGGCGAAGTGTTATATGGGATTTGCTCGAAATGAGGATAACAAGCTCCCTCGGGCAGTCACGGGCCGGCTCGCGCCGGATGTTTTTCGTCCCCATATATGCTCAAATTGAGCATATCGCGATCGGGAGGCCGCCATGCCGATCTTGCAAGCCTTCGCTCCCTCCGCCGACCGTCCGCCAATGCCGGCCGCCGACGCGTCGCCCGCGGCGCGCCGCTACCGCGTGGTGCCGGTGCCGTCGCTCGAATGGACGCCCCAAGTCGAGCGCGAGACCGCCCCGCTCTACCAGCGCGTCAAGGCCGTCGTTCCGCCGGTCGAGTGGCCGTTCTTCGCGCCCTACGTGAAGGCGATCAACGCGCTCAAGCGGGAGCGCAACGCCGTCATCCTGGCGCACAATTACCAGACGCCCGAAATCTACAACTGCGTCGCCGATTTCGTCGGCGATTCGCTCCAACTTGCGCGTGAAGCGGCCAAGGTCGACGCCGACATCATCGTGCAGTGCGGCGTCCACTTCATGGCCGAGACCTCGAAGATCCTCAATCCCGACAAGACCGTGCTGATCCCGGATTTGAAGGCGGGCTGCTCGCTCGCATCCTCGATCAGCGGCGAGGACGTGCGGCTGTTGCGGCAGAAATTTCCGGGCGTGCCGGTCATCGCCTATGTCAACACCTCGGCCGACGTGAAGGCCGAGGTCGACATCTGCTGCACCTCGTCGAACGCGGTCGAGGTGGTCGAGAGCCTGGGTGCCGACACGGTGATCTTCCTGCCCGACCAATATCTGGCCAAATACGTCGCCGCGCACACTACGGTGAAGATCATTTCCTGGAACGGCGCCTGCGAGGTGCACGAGCGCTTCACCGCCGAGGAGCTGCGCCGCTATCGCGAGGGCGACCCGTCGCTATCGATCATCGCCCATCCGGAATGCCCACCCGACGTGCTCGACGAGGCGGACTATACCGGCTCGACCGCCGGCATGATCGACTGGGTGCGCAAGCACCACCCGCGCCGCGTGGTCATGGTCACCGAATGCTCGATGGCCGACAACGTGCAGGCCGAGCTCCCCGACATCGAGTTCGTGCGGCCGTGCAATCTCTGCCCGCACATGAAGCAGATCACGCTGCCGAAGATTCTCGACAGCCTGATCTATCTCAAGGAAGAAGTCGTGATCGACCCGGCGATCGCGGAGAAGGCGCGGCGGTCGGTCGAGCGGATGGTGAGCTTGAAGCGGTAGCGTACGTTCCAACGAAACCAGAGCCCTGATATTGTCATGGCGCGTGCCGCGGCACCGGCATTGACCACTCGCCGACTGCTGCCGCAGTCATGTTGAAGGGCGGCATACCTGCATGACAACCTCCCTGCTCTGCCCCGACGCCTTCCTGTCGCCGCTCGAGATCGACGCCGCGGTCACCCGCGCGCTGACGGAAGATCTCGGCCGCGCCGGCGACGTCACCTCGACCGCCACCATCCCGGAGGACACCCGCGCACACGCGATCGTGGTCGCGCGCGAGGCGGGCGTGATCTCGGGCTTGCCGCTGGTGGCCGCGACGTTGCGGAAGCTCGCGCCGGAGATCGAAATCGAAGCTCCCCTGCGTGACGGCGCCAACGTCGCCGCGAAGGCCGCGCTGATGACGGTCGCGGGTCCGGCGCGCGCCATTCTGGCGGCGGAGCGGGTGGCGCTCAACTTCCTCGGCCACCTGTCGGGCATCGCCACCGCGACCCATGAATTCGTGCGCCGCATCGCCGGCACCCGCACGCGCTTCTGCTGCACGCGCAAGACCACGCCGGGGCTGCGCGCGCTCGAGAAATACGCGGTGCGCTGCGGCGGCGGCTTCAACCACCGCTTCGGGCTCGACGACGCCATGCTGATCAAGGACAACCACATCGCGGTCGCGGGCGGCATCCGCGCCGTGCTCGAGCGCGCCAGGGCCACCGCCGGCCACCTGGTCAAGATCGAGATCGAGGTCGACACGCTCGATCAGCTGCGCGAGGTGCTCGACGTTGGCCTCGCCGACGCGGTGCTGCTCGACAACATGGATGCCGCCACCATGCGCCGGGCGGTCGAGATGGTGGCCGGCAAATTCCCGCTGGAGGCGTCGGGCGGCATCACGCTCGACACGATCGCGGCGGTGGCGGCCAGCGGCGTCGACTACGCCTCATCCGGCTGGATCACCCATTCGGCGCCCAGCCTCGACGTGGCGCTGGATATCGAGATTTGACGGCTACAGCTTCTTCGCCGCTTCCACGAGCTTCTTCGTCGACACGGCGGTCGCCTCGGCGTCGCCCCATTCGGGCGCCTCGCCGCCATCGCCCCAGGCGCGCGGCCGGTAGAAGGTGTGGACGCCGAGCTTGTGCATCTTGGTCATTTCCCGCACCCAGCCCGGGCGCACCCAATAGGCGTGGTAATGCGTGGCCTTGCCGACCTCGGGCAGCCACAGCTTGCCGTCGAGCATTTCGGCCGCGATCGTCTTGGCGCGTTCCCACATGTCCGGCTCGCGGATGACGTCGGGGATACCGTCGCAGGCGAAGGTGAACTGGCAAGCGAGGTGGCGGTGGGAGTTCTGATAGACCACGCCGCAGACGGTGTTCGGATATTTGCCGGAGAAGGTGCGATTGAGCACCACCTGGGCGACCGCCATCTGGCCGCGCACCGGCTCGCCGCGCGCCTCGAAATAGATCGCCTCGGCGAGACACTTCTCCGACTTGGCACGGCTGTTTTCGTCGAGGCCGAGCCGCTCGGCCGGCGACATCGGCCGCTTGTCTTCGCCGGTGACCTGGCCCTTGGGGGCGACCGTCTGTCCGCCTTGTCCGGGTCGATCCTTGCCCACGCTCTGATCGGTCCCGGACGGCAGCGGCGGCAGGTCCGCCCGCTCGACCGGAGCATCCTTGATCACCGCCGACTGGTTCGGCACGGCCGCCGGCGGCAGCGCCGCCAACTTGATATTGGCGTCGCCGGTCGCGGGCCTGCTGTCGGGATTGACGGCGACCTCGACGCTCTCGAGTGTCGGCTCCTCACCCGGCGCCCACGGCTCGATCGCGCCGAGCTTCTGTCCCATCGGGTCGATGCTGAAATAGAGCCGCGCGGCGCGCAGCGACGGGTCCACGTCCGCCGATACGAAGGCGAGACTGGTCACCGATTGGGCGCCCGGCTTGGCCGGCTCGGCCTCGGCACTCTTTGGCGGTTCACGCGCCGGCGCCGTCGGCTTGGGATTGACGTTCGCGACGCGATAGTCGCCAACGCTGGCGAGAGCAAATCCGCCGGTGGATTTTGGTTGCGCGGCCGGCGGCTGCTGCGCGGGTGGCGGCGGCTCAGCGTCCGCCGTGGCGGCAGGTTGCGGTTCGGCCTGCGCCACCGCGGGCGGCGGCTCGAGCGAGAGCGGTGCGCCGGGCGCCGCCTCGACCTCCTGCTGCGCGACACTGGCGCTTGCGGCCGGCGATTCGGCCTGCGCCACTTGCTCGCTGACCGGCCTATCGTTCGGCTCCACCGGCGGCGCGACGCGATCGGCTTTGCGGGCGACGGCGAGACGGTCGCCCTTGAGCGAGGTGATGCGGTCGCCGTTGAGGCGATCGCCCTTGAGCGCGCGGTCGACCGTCGGGAAGATCGGCCCCGAGCCCGCTGCCGCGCGTTCGTTGAGAATCCGCTCGCGGATCGAGCCGGTGATGTCCGCATTGTTCGGGTCGAGGCCGGCGAGCGTGTAGCCGAAGGTCGGCGGCACCGCCGCGCCCACCGGCCGCGGCATGTTCAAGTTGGCGGCGTGGATGGTGCCGAACGACGACAGCTGCTTCTGCGAGCGCTCCGGGACCGGCTGGCGCGAAATCAACGCGGCGAGGTCCTGATATCCGACCTCGCTCGGCAGCAGCAATAACGTGAGGACGCCGAGGCCGAAGGGGGCGGCAAGGCCGCCCTTCGGCCGCTCACGCGACGTAGCCATCAGTTTGCTGACCCCAACCCCGACGAAACGCAACGCATACTCCCGTCGGCAAAAGGCGCCGGTGTGGCGCAAATGCGACAGATTTTCTTTATTGGTGGATTAACCTTGCAATCGCGTTAATCGTGTCCGGGCAATGACTTGGGATATGGGCAACGGCGCGAAGCGGACGCGAATTGCGCCGAGTGGTGTAAACAACCGGTCAATTTTGGCAGCGGATCGGGGTCACGGCGGCCGCGTCAGCGGATCGCGAAGAGCTGCGCCACCGCCCAGTTGGCCGCCAGAAATGCCGCGCCGCCGATGAAGCATCCGACAACAAGCGCCCGCTCGGGGATCAGCTCCGGCACCGGCCGCGCGCGCGCCACGCGCAAGACCAGAAGCGCGACGGCGACGACGGCAAAGAAGATGACAATCGGATGGGCGAGCACGTCGGTCCCGAACGGCCGCCGGTCGCCCAATAGTCCGAACGCGAACCCGCCCAACGCCATCAACCCGAACCACCAGACCAACGCGCGTCGCGGAAGCGCTGGCCTCATGTTGACCCGCCCGCTCTCAACTTGTGTCCCGGATGCGGTGCAGCGCACCGGAAGTCGGGTGTGAACGCGCTTATGGTGCTGCGCTGCGCCCGGGACACATCGCTCACATCTTCACGCCTTTCTCGGCGTAGTATTTCACTGCGCCGGGATGCCACGGGATCGGCGAGTTCTTCAGCAACTGATTCTCGATCGCTATGCTCTTGGCCTCGCCATGCACGGCGACGAGTTCGTCGCGCTTCTCGATGAAGGTCTTGACGATGTCGTAAGCGACCTTGTCTGCCATCTTGGCGTTGGACACCAGGATGTTCTGGACCACCGCGATCGAATTGTCCTTGTCCTGGCCCGGATAGGTCTTCGCCGGAATCACGCCGGTGGTGTAGAGGCCGCCATATTTGGCATTCATCTTGTCGACCACGTCCGCATGGTCGATCATCTTGATCTTCGTGTTCGGCGTGGCGGCGAGGTCGGTGACGGCGGCGGTCGGCAGCCCGCCGACCCAGAAGAAGGCGTCGATCTTGCGGTCCTTGAGCGCGTTGACGGATTCGGCGACGCCCAATCTTTCGCGGCGCATGTCCTTGTCCTTGTCGAGGCCCGCCGCTTCGATGACGCGGAAAGCCATGACCTCGGTCGCGCTGCCCGGCGAGCCGGTGGAAATGCGCTTGCCTTTGAGGTCGGCCATTTTCTCGACGCCGGTGCCTTCGATCGACACCACGTGCATGCGGTTCGGGTAGAGCACCATCAGGGTGCGCACCTCGACCGGGTTGCCTTTGAACTTGTCGTCGCCCTTGAGCGCATCGAGCGCCGCATCGACCATCACCAGGGCAACCTCGCTCTGCTGCGAGCCGATCAGCTTGAGATTGTCGACCGAGCCGCCGGTGACGCGCGCGGTCGCCTGCACGCCGGGCACGTATTTGGACAGCAGGTTCGCCATGCCGCCGCCGAGCGGATAGTACACGCCGCCGGTACCGCCGGTCGCGATCGCGATATTGAGCCCCTGGGCCAGGGCCGCGCCGGCGATCACCGCCGCGCTCAACGCAAGGGCGGAGATCACAAGTGCTTTACGTTTCATGTTCGTCTTCTCCTATTGCCGGCCGGTCGCTTGTGGCTGCGGCCTAGCCGGCTGCATGCGCTGTTTTAGCAGGACCGCGGCGCCGATGGCCAACCCAAATGTCGCGGTGTAGCTGATGTCGCGGCCGATCATGGCCTCCATCAATGCCTCGAGCAGGCTCGGGAACACCAGGAACAGACCGGCGAGCACCAGCAGCAGGCGTTCGGCGATGGTGGTCCTGCGCAAAGCCCAGCCCTGCGCCGCCGCCGCCAGCGCCGCCAGTCCGAGCGTCGACTTGCCGGTGATCAAGACGATGTCGATCCAGGAGCCGCCGCTGGGAATCTTGAGCAGCAAGCCGATGCCCTGCGGATCGAGCACGAACACGAACGGCACCAGGAAGGCCGGCAGCGTGTACTTCCAGGCCTGCAACGTGGTCTTGTAGGGATCGCCGCCGGTGATGGCGGCGGCCGCGAACGGCGACAGCGCCGTCGGCGGCGACACTTCCGACAGCACCGAATAGTAGAAGATGAACATGTGGGCGGCGACGTCCGGCACGCCGAGCTTGATCATGGCGGGCGCGGCGATGACCGCGCAGATGATGTAGGAGGCGGTCACCGGGACCGCCAGGCCGACGATCCAGACGATCAGCGCGGTGTAGATCGCGGTCAACAGCAGGCTGCCGCCGGCGTAATCGATCACGATCGAGGAGAATTTCAGGCCAAGTCCGGTGAGCGTCACCACGCCGACGATGATGCCGGCAGTCGCGCAGGTGGTCGCGGCGGTGAGCACGCTGGTCGAGCCGTCGGACAACGCGCGTACCAGCTTCTTCGGCCCGATCGCGGTCTCGCGGGTCAGGAAGCTCAGGCCATAGGTCAGCACCGTCGACCAGAACACCGACAGCGTCGGGGAGTAGCCCCACAGCATGAAAATGATGATCGAAATGAGCGA
>WNGB01003388.1_pt1 | contig 36609 bp, 38 predicted proteins | sample 5400681 | NCBI WGS metagenome assembly WNGB01 (sample SAMN13153367, study PRJNA577476) | soil metagenome | isolation source: 115 cm soil or saprolite under grassland replicate 2 | place: USA:California | collected 2016-06-15 | reverse complement strand
CGAGACGGGCGTCTACGAGATCGTCGACTACGCGGCGGTGGACGACTGCGGCAACCGCATCCATCCCCAGATCGTCGAGGGACAGGTGCACGGGGCCACCGCACAGGCACTCGGCGCGGCGACACATGAAATCTTCAGCTACGACCAGGAGGGGAACCTGCTCACGCCCAACTTCTACGACTATCACGTGCCGCACGCGCTCGACATGCCACCGATGAAGACCGGGTTCATCGAGTCGGAGTCGCCGTTCACGCCGCTCGGAGCCAAGGGCATGGGGGAGGGCGGCGGCGCCGGGATCCACGCGGTCTGTGCAGCACTGCAGAACGCACTCGGCCGCCGCGGCGAAGGGCCGATCGTCTGGCGCAGCTGCAATCCCTACGAGGGTGTGTGGGATCTCCTGCAGAAGCCTGAGGAGACGCGCAAGCTCGTGAGCGTGGAGAGCCGATGAAGGTCAACGGAGAAAGACAGTTCGAGGCGCCGCGGGAGACGGTGTGGCAGGTCCTGAACGACCCGGCGCAGATGGCGAAGACGATGCCTGGCGTGGAGTCGTTCGACATCCAGGACGACAGGCACTGGCGCGCGCACGTGAAGATCCCACTCGGCCTCGGCGGCCTGCGCATGTCGATCGACTTCGAAAAGACGGAGGAACGCGAGCCCGAGTTTGCCAAGCTGCACGCAAAGGGGAACGGCGTCGGGGCGGTCATGAACATGGACACCTCGTTCCACCTCACCGAGGCCGGCGAGGGGACGAACATGAAGTGGGAGGCGGACGTGCACCTCCTCGGTCCGGTTGCGTCGATGGGCCAGCGAGTGCTGCAGCCGATCGTGAACCAGCAGGTTTCCCAGGTGCTCGGCGCGCTCGACAAGCAGGTGCAGGAGGCGAAAGCGGGATGAGCAGCGGCACCTGAGAGAATCGCCTTCGGCCGGCAATCTCGCTCTCCCTGACCAAGAAAGGGGCGCAAGAATGGGCAAAAGACACCGAGTTCGCGGAAGCGCGGCGATCGCCGTGCTCGTTGGGATAGTGGCCATGATTGCCGGCTCCGCGTCGGGGGCGCGCACCGCCGCGCCGACGACGGCGGCGAAGATCAAGCTTCCGAAGAAGACGATCGGGATCATGGGACCGATCAATGCTGCGGAGATCATCAAGCTCGGCACCGATGCGACCGTCGCCGCGGCGAAGGCGCTTGGGTGGAAGACGATCCAGATCGATCCTCTCGGCGACCCCGCGAAGATGGGGGCCGGTATGACGAGCCTCGTCAACTCGAAGGTCGACGCGATCGTGCTGACGACGATCGAGCCGGGGGCGATCCAAAGCGGCCTCCGTGCCGCAAAGGCCGCCAAGATCCCCGTCATCGACACGCACACGCTTACACACTCGTCCTCTCTTTTCGCGGGCGAGTACTTCCTCAGCCCAGCGAAGGAATTCAACCTCCTGCTGGCTCGAATGAAACGCGATCTGCCAAGGGGCTCGGAGATTGGCACGATCGACCTACCTCAGTTCCTCAACGCAAAGATGGCGAGCGACCTGATGAAGGTGGCCGCGACGAGCGCGGGCTGGAAGATCGTTGCGAAGCACGACACCGACGTCCAGAACAGCGTGCCGGACGTGCAGCGGGCGGTCGGCGACATGATTCGCGCGAACCCTGGGATCGACGCGATCTGGGGCTGCTGCGACTTCGCGCCGACGGGCGCGATTCCGGCGATCCGTTCGTCGGGCAAGAGCATCAAGGTCTACGCGCTCCACGGGATTCCGTCCTCGATCTCGCAGGCAAAGGGCGGACTAGCTGTGCTCGAGGTGAGCGAGTACCAGAAGGGCGGAATGATCGCGATGGACGAGCTCGCCGCGTATTTCGCGCAGCGCGATCCGATTGCAAAGAGGACGCCGAAGCGATACGCCTACAAACAGAAGATCGTGGACAGCGCGAATGCCGGCAAGGGGTATCCGTACCCCACCAACAAGATGTTGGCGCCGTTCAAAGCGAAGTGGGCCAAGCTCTACGTCCTTCCTGCGAGGTGATCGACAGCGCACGCCGGGACCCGCATGGTTCGGGTCCCGGCGGGCTCGGCGAGGGCGGGTGAGCGCTGCGGCCGAAGGTAGCGGCGCCGGTGCAACGGTGCCGCTCCGACGGCGCGGCCGGATCACGCCGCGCGCGATCGCCGAACGCTGGAGTCTCGTCCTTGCCTCCGTTGCGGCGTTCGCGTTCTTCTCGGCCGCGCGTCCGAGCACGTTCCTGACGCTGGACAACGCGAGGGCCATCCTCGACGACTCGTCCGTCCTCTGCGTGCTCGCGGTCGGCATCACGGCCATCCTCGTCATCGGCGAGTTCGACCTGTCGATCGGCTTCGTGGCCGGGCTGGCCGGTGCCGCCGGCGTCTCGGCGATGGCGTTCCACGACCTGGGCACGGGCGCCGCGGTTGCGATCGCGATCGGGGCCGGCGCCGTCGCCGGGCTCGCGAGCGGTCTGGCGGTGGCATACGTGCGAATACCGTCATTCGTCGCCACGCTTGCTGTGGGCTCGATCGCCGCCGCGATCGAGCTCGCCGTGACGAAGACGGCCATCTTCGAGGGGCTGTCTCCCTCGTACGTTCAGATCGCGACCACGCGGATCGCCACGATCCCGCTGCGCGCGATCATCGCAGCGGGAGTCGCCATCCTCTTTCTGGTGCTGTTACGGGCGACGGTCTACGGTCGTCATGCGATGTCGGTAGGCGACAACGTTGCGGCCGCGCGATTTGCCGGCGTGCCGGTCGAGCGGATCCGTGTCACGGCCTTCGTCCTTGCCGGGTTGACCGCCGGGCTGGCGGCCGTCCTTGTCACCTCGTCGGCGGGCCAGTACTACCCGAACCTCGGCACCGGTTACCTGCTACCCGCGTACGCCGCGGCTTTCCTCGGGGCGTCGCTTGGCGGAGGGCTGCATTTCAACGTCCTCGGCAGCTACCTCGGCGTGCTCCTGCTCGACATGGTCTCCACGGGGCTGACGATGATGAATCAGCCGTCCTGGGTGGCGGCACTCGTGCAAGGAATCGTCCTGCTCGTCGCGGTAGCCGGGATCGCAATCCGCAGGGGAGGCGCAATTGGCCGCTGAGTCTCCCGCGTGGATCGAGACCGTCGAGCTGACGAAGCGTTACGGCGGCGTCCTCGCGCTCGACGGCGCCTCGCTCGGCGTCCGCGCAGGCGAGATCCGTGGTCTCGTCGGCGCGAACGGCGCCGGCAAGTCAACGCTCGTGAAATGCCTCACCGGAATGGTGCAGCCTTCCGCCGGAGCCGTGCTGGTCGACGGGCGGCCACTGCCTCTCGGGCGGCCCGCGGAGTCGCTGCGGCGGGGCATCGTCTGCGTGCCGCAGGAGCTGACCGTTGCACCGACCATGACCGTCGCCGAGAACGTGATGCTCGGGCACGAACCGCGCGGACTGCTCGGCCGCTTGCGAGAGCGTGAGCTTCGTCGCAGCGCGCAGGTGGCGCTGTCGTCGCTGTCGTTCGATATTCCGGTGCAGGCCTCCGTCGCGCAGCTTCCCTTGATCGAGCAGCGTCTCGTCATGATCGCCCGCGCGCTGTCATACGGGCCGAGGCTCGCGATCTTCGACGAGCCAACCGCGACGCTGTCGCCGGTCGAGGCAGAGCGCCTGTTGGAGTCGATCCGGACGCTGGCCGGACGAGGCGTCTCGGTCCTCTACGTGTCGCACCAGCTAGGCGAGGTCGAGGACCTGTGTGAGGCAGTCACGGTGTTGCGCGACGGACGGGTTGCGGCTGAGCTTGGACGCGGGCAGAGCACACACCGCGTACTGGTTGAGCTGATCGCGACGGACCGCGCGGGGGATCGTGGCGGTCGCGCCGCTCGCGACGACCGGGCCGATCGCGAGGTCGTCCTCGACGCCTGCGACGTGAGCGGCGAGCGTCTGCGCGGAGTCAGCATGCTGGTGCAGTCCGGCGAGGTGGTGGGACTCGCCGGTCTCGCCGGCTCGGGGGCGCGCGAGCTCCTGTTGACGATCTGCGGCGCTATTCCGTTCGCGTCCGGCACGATCGAGGTGGCGGGGCGGCGCCTGCGCTCGGGCAGCACGGCGGACGCGGTCGCCGCCGGTGCAGGATTTCTCCCAGGCGATCGCAGCCTCGGAACGTTCCCCAACCACTCGGTCCGGCACAATGTCACCCTTCCGGCGCTCGCCCAGCATACGCGGGTTTTCTTCGTCGACTCCAGATCAGAACGGAGCGCGGTCGCGACGCTGCTCGCGCGCGTCGCTCTCCTTGCGGACCAGGAACAAACGATCTCCTCTCTCTCTGGCGGGAACCAACAGAAGGCTCTCGTAGCCCGTTGGATCGCGTCAGGCGCGCGCCTGCTCTTGCTCGACGACCCGACCGCCGGTGTCGACGTGGCTACGAGACCCGAGATCCACGCTCAGATCGAGAGCCTGGTTGCTTCCGGAGCGGCCATTCTGCTCGTCTCGACCGACGTCGACGAGCTAGCGAAGCTATCGGACCGCGTCGTCGTCTTCGAGCGAGGCTCGGTGACGGCGGAGCTGCGAGACGTGAACATGACACCGGCGCGGGTGCTGGGTGCGATGACCGGACGTATGCACGATGTCCTCGCCCCGACCTAGACCACGAGCAAGGAGGCAGAAATGACCGACGGCACAACGACAGAGGGACCACCGGTTCCTGTAGTCGCGGACGTCGCTCCCGAAGAGATTGCACCCAGTGTTTACGTCATCCCGGACGGGCGCGTCCCGCTCGTCCCGAATATCGGGATCGTCGTCGGCGAACGCGCAGCGCTGGTCGTCGACACCGGGATGGGCCCGCGGAACGGGGCACGCGTGCTCGAGAAGGCACGGACGCTCACAGACCGGCCGCTATTGCTCACTCTCACGCATTTTCACCCGGAGCACGGCTTCGGTGCCCAGGTCTTCGAGCGCGAGGCGACGATCGTCTACAACCGCGAGCAGGCGGACGAGCTCAGGGAGAAGGGTCCGGGATACGTCGAGATGTTCCGCGGCTTCGGTGAAGGTGTTGCGGCGCAGCTCGAGGAAGTCGAACTCGTCGCGCCGCACATCGTGTACGAAGGAAGCACGAGTGTCGACCTCGGTGGCGTGACCGTCGAGCTCTCACACCATGGTCTCGCTCACACCCGGGGGGACCAGCTCGTCCTTGTGCGCGAACACGGCGTTCTGTTCACGGGCGACCTCGTAGAGGCCCGGCTCTTCCCGATCTTTCCGTGGTTCCCGCCGCAGGACACGGACGTCAGCGGTCGTGGCTGGATCTCGCTGCTCGAGGTGATCGACCACTTGGACGCGGCCATCGTCGTCCCCGGCCACGGCGAGGTCGGCGGTCGGGAGCTCTCCGCCGCGGTGCTCGAATACATCCTTGATGTGCAGCAGCGCGTCCGCGACGCGGGTGACGCTGGCAGCGTCGAGGAGCTGAAGGCTGAGCTCGAGCCGCAGCTCCGCGAGCGGTACGACTGGGACGCACCCGAATGGATCGGGTTTGCGATCGAGTGCTTCTACACTGAGCTCCATGGCTGACGCCCGCGACCGGACCTCCCGCGGGCGGGCCGCCTACGCAAGCCAGTTCGGGCTGCCCGAGAACGAGGCGGTTGAGCTGCTCGAGACGATCGTCGGCGAGCGGATGGCGGGGGAAGCCGTGCAGGCGGCCGGTGGGGCGTGGGTCGAGGACTGCCTCTCGCTACGTGATCGCAGCCTCGTCGTCGTGGCTGCGCTCGCCGCACAGGGCGGCGTGGAGGAGCGTCTCCGGACCCACGTTCGCTGGGCGCTCGAGCACGGCGTCACACCCGAAGAGCTCGACGCCGCTCTCGCGCTGCTCGCCGTCTACGTCGGCTACCCGCGAGCGTCGGTTGCGATGGAGGTGATCCAGGAGGTGCTGGGACGACGGCCGCCCGAGCCGACACGCGAATAGGCATTGGAGACTGCTGCTCGTGAGAAGATCGCCCTGATGGCGCAGCCGTTTCGCATCGGGGTGATGCAACTGACCATGGAGCCGCTCGAGGAGATGCTCGAGTCGGCACGCGTCATGGACCGGGCGGGCCTGGACACGATCTGGCTTGCAGAGGCCTACCCCTGGTGGCGGAAGCACGGGATGGAGGCGCGCTCCTCCACCGTCGTTTCCGGCCTGATCGCGAAGGCGACGGAGCGCCTGACTGTTGGCTGGGGAATCATCTCGCCGTTCACGCGTCACCCGGTGCAGGTCGCGATGGATGCGCGTGTCGTGCAGGAGGCTGCGGGGCCGGAGCGGTTCCTGCTCGGTTTCGGGACCTCGAAGATCTTTCTCAACAACGCGCGGCTGAACGGCAAGCGAACCCTTGGCCCGATGCGTGACGCCGTCGCGATCGTCCGTGGCGTTCTCTCGGGCGAGCCCTTCACGTACGAGGGGGACACCTGGAGCGCCGACGTTCCGGGTCTCCAGGCTGAAGCAGAGACGCCCCGCGTCGTGCCGCCCGTGTACGTCGCCGCAACTGCCCCGAAGATGCAGGCGCTCGCCGGCGAGATCGCCGACGGTTGCCTGACGCCGTCGATCACGACCCCGGCCTTCGTTCGCTACACGCGCGAGAACGTTGCCGCCGACATCGATATCGGCTGCACGGTCGTCGCGTCGATCCATGCCACCGATCGCGACGCCGGTCGCGACGGCGCGCGGGAGATCGCGGGCATGTACCTCGCGAACAAGGTGCAGAACATCAAGGGAGCAGCCGACACGCTGCTCGACCTTGCCGGGCTGACCCAGGACGAGATCCGACCCGTGGCCGACGCGATGGAGCAGGGCGGACGGCTCGCGGCGAAGGCGAAGGTGACCGACGAGATCCTCGACAAATGCAAGCCGATCGCCGGCACTCCCGCCGACTGCATCGCTGCGATCGAGGAATACCGCGAGGCCGGGTGCACGCACGTGATGCTCGAGCTCTGGGGCGATCGCCGGCACGAGCAGATCGAGCTGTTCGGCAAGGAGGTGCTGCCACATTTCCGTTGAGATCGACGCCGACCGGCTGGTCGCTCTCGCGGTGGCTCTCGTCTCGGTGCCTAGCCCAACCGGCGACGAGCAGGCGATTGGGGAGCGGGTTCAGGACGAGCTCGCCGACATGGGGCTCCAGGTGCAGTGGCAGGAAGTGGAGGCTGGTCGCCCGAACGTCGTCGGACTCTGGGAGGGCGTCGGTGGCGGGAAGTCGCTCATGTTCAACGGCCACATGGACACGTCCTACTCTGGGCAGGAGCCTTGGCTGGCCGGCATCCGCGGCTTCCAACCCGACGGGTTCGTGAAGGACGGCCGCGTCTACGGCCTCGGCATCTCGAACATGAAGGGTGCGCTGGCCTGCTACATGGAGGCGGTGCGTGCGTTGCGAGACGCGGGGGTGCGCTTGCGCGGCGACGTCATGATCGCCTGCGTTGCCGGAGAGATCGAGAAGACGCAGTGGCATCCCGACTTCGTCGGAAGCGAGTACCGCGGCTATGCGTCCGGGTCACGCTTCCTCACGTCGCACGGCGCAGTGACCGACATGTGCATCCTGGGCGAGCCAACCGAGCAGAAGATCGTCTTGGGCCACTATGGCTCGGTCTGGATGCGGATCTCGACCAGCGGGCCATTCATCCACACCGCGTTCAGCAAAGGTCGACGGAACGAGAATGCGATCGTACGAATGCGTGACGTGCTCGACGCGGTGCTGGAGTTCGCACCTGAATGGGAGGAGCGAACGTCGTATGGAGGGAAGCAAGGGATCGTTAACATCGGCGCGATCAGCGGTGGCTTCGCCTGGCGCGTTTCCCGCACACCACATCGGACCGACCTCTTCGTCGACTTCCGCGTCCCACCAACGATGCCGATGGCGGAAGCACGTGCCGCTTTAGGCGACTTCGCCCGTGGCCTCCGTGAGCGCTTCCCTGACCGTGAGATCGAGTCGGAGATCTACGTCACTGCGCCGGGCTCGGAGATCGCGGAGGACCACCCTCTGATCGGCGCGATCGACGACGCGCACGCAGAGGTCTTCGGCGAGAAGCCGGAACGCGACACGGTGCACTGGTTCTCGGACGCATCCGCGCTGACGCGCTACGGGATCGAGAGCGTGAACTACGGCACGTCGAGCGGCCTTCCCGATCCGGTGCTCGGCGAGAACCTCGACGTCGACGGCTTGGTGAAGATCGCGCAGGTGTATGCCCTCGTGGCCCAGCGTGTCTGCGGGGTTGCATGAAGAGCCTCGATGCATTCCTGCCGGCGTACGAGTTCTCGACGCGGCATACGGTCTCGGTCACGGTTGATCCGGTCCGGGCCGACCGGGCGCTGCGTGAGGTGACGTTCAAGGAGGTTCCGCTCGTGCGCGCGCTGCTGCTGGCGCGTGGCCTCGGTCTACGGAGGGCGGAGGATATGGTCCTCGCGACGATGGTCCCGCGCGCGACCATTCTCGAGGACGTGCCGGGCGAGGGGCTCGTCCTGACGTTGAGCGGTCAATTCTGGCGTCTGCGCGGCCGAGGGCCTGAGCCTCCGGCCACGGCGGTGATCGACTTTCGCGCGCTGCCGGGGAGCCTGGCGACCGAGACGCGCGTGCACGTCCGCGATGCGGTTTCGCGGAGAAAGTTCGGGCACTACTGGCGCGTCGTCCGTCCGTTCAGCGGGCTCATTCGGATGGTCGTGCTGCGAGCCGCGAAGCGACGCGCGGAGGCTGCGTGATCGTGCACGATCCCTACGCCCTCCCCGACGGCCTGCCGGTTCCCGTTGACGATGGAGCCGCCGACCACCTGACCGGCAGCGAGCTTCCCGATCTCGTGCTGCCGTCTTCGCAAGGCGCCGTCAACGTGCGGGACTTCGAGGTGCTCTACGTCTATCCGTGCGCCGGGCGGCCGGGGCGGGAGCTGCCGCCCGGCTGGGACGACATTCCGGGAGCCCGGGGCTGCACACCGCAGTCCTGCGCATTCCGGGACCACAGCGCGGAGCTGGCGCTGCTCGGGGCATGCGTAGCCGGCCTGAGCGCCCAGAGCCTCGACGACCAGATCGAGTTCGCCGAGCGCAATCGGATGCCGTTTCCCGTCATCAGCGACGAGTGGCTCGACCTGGCGCGTGATCCGGGGCTTCCGACCTTCGACGTCGAAGGCCTGACGCTCTACAAGCGCCTGGCTCTGATTGCCGAGCGAGGCCGGATTGTCAAGGTCTTCTATCCGGTGTTTCCTCCGGATCGGAATGCTCAGGATGTCATCGACTGGCTGGTAGCTCGGTGAAGCTCGTCACATTTGACGACGGGCGCGTCGGCGAGCTGCGCGACCAAACGGTCGTCGAGCTCGACGTACCGTCGATGAGGGACTACTTCGAACGAGCCGGAGACGTGCGCCCGACGGGTGAAGAGCCTGCGTTCGAAGCCGTCAACCTGCGCGCGCCGATCATTCCGAAGAAGTTCATCCACACGGCCGGTAACTTCCGCGAGCACGAGGAGGAGTCGAAGCGAGTCGGCTGGTCGCACGAGATCGCGCCCTGGATCGTCTTCTTTCAGAACGTCGACGCGATCGTCGGCCCCGACGAGCCGATCGTCTATCCGGAGCACCTGACCGAGGAGCTCGACTACGAGCTCGAGCTGGCTGTCGTGGTCTCGAAGTCCGGCAAGTGGTTCGGCCCGGAGGAAGCAGCGGACTACATCGGCGGCTACGTGATCTTCAACGACATCACGGCGCGCGACATCCAGCGCCGCGAGATGCGGTCCGGCGTGTTCTCCTTCTGTAAGGGCATCGACACGTTCTGCCCGCTCGGGCCGTGGATCGTCACACCCGACGAGATCGGCGATCCGCACGATCTGCGCATGGAGCTGCGTGTCAACGGTGAGTCGCGGCAGGAGTCGCACAGTGGGAACATGTCCGTGACGATCCCGGAGATCCTGTCGCACTACTCGCCGCTCGGGTATTCGGCCGGCGACGTCGTCTCGACCGGCACTGTCAGTGGGGTGGCGGGCTTCAGCGAGGACGCGGCGTCGCTCTACCTCAAGCCCGGCGATGTGATCGAGGCCGAGATCGAGAAGATTGGCGTCCTCCGCAACCCGGTCGTCTCATGGCAGGACGCCCATGGTGAGCCGGCACCGCCGCGCCTCTCCTCGTGAGCTGGCCGCGCGACGACGCCAAGCTCGAGCGCGTCCAGGCGCTGATGGCGGCGGAAGGGCTGGATGCGCTCGTCGTCAGGGCGCCGGACAACGTTCTCTATCTGACGAACTTCTGGGGGATGAAAGGTTACGACGCCGCGGTCTTCCCGCGCGAGGGGCCGCCGGTGCTGATCACGATCGAGCCATCCGCCGCCGATGCGGCCGCGAACGCGTGGACAACGGGTGTCGTGCTCGTGCCCGGATACGACCCGGACGACCCGCGGCCGCCACTCTCGCGCACGCTCGAGGCCGTCCAGGAGGCCGCCAGGCCTTACGAGAACGTGGGCCTCGAGCTCTCCCTTGGCACCCAGGCCTCCGACCGGATGGTGGGCGAGCCGACGACCTTCACCAAGGCCTGGTTCGACGCCTTCCCACAGGCTGCCGATGCCACGGCGCTCCTTGCGCGCGCGCGTGCACTCAAGACGGAGCAGGAAATCCAGCGCATGCGCCTCGCCAACGAGATCGCGGCGGCGGCGATGGAGCACGTGGCCGCCGACCTGGAGCCGGGGATGAAGGAGAGCGAGGCAGCTGCACTCTGGGCGGGTTTCGTGCACGGCGAGGGGACCGGCTGGAAGGGACAGGTGGAGCTGGCGCTCGGTTTCTCGCTCGTCTGGGCGGGCCCCGGCATCCGCACGTTCACCGCAACGGGCCACAGACCTGTGTCCGAGCATGAGCCGACGCTCTTCGAGATCTGGGTCTGCGCCGACGGCTACTGGTGCGACCACACCAAGAACGTGTGCCCCGGAAAGCTCGATTCTCGATACGACGAGTTGCTCAACGTCTTGCTCGACGTCTACGGACGCGCACTCGACCACTGCCGTCCCGGCGCGGGGCTGGCTGAGCTCGACGTCTTGATCCGCGAGGGCCTTGCGGCAGCGGGCTACCCCGGTCAGCCGTCGCATCCGATAGCACACGGCGTCGGCGCGCGTGCACATGAGCCGCCCTATGCGCATCAGGCCGGAACCGGCACGATCGAGGAAGGAATGGTGCTCGCGATCGAGCCCGGCGCGTACTGGCAGGGCGGAGGCGGCCTGCGCATCGAGGACAACTTCCTCATCACTGCCGACGGTCCCGAGAAATTGTCCAGCTACCCGGACGACTTTAGGTGACCCTGATGACCTTCTGGACCGGGGAGCTCAACGATCCGCATCGCTTCGACGCGCACGTCGGCTTCTACGACACGACGCTGCGTGACGGCGAGCAGACCGTCGGCGTCGTGCTCAGCCCCGAGGACAAGCTGGAGCTCGCGCGCGGTCTCGACGACCTCGGGATCGAACGCATCGAAGCCGGTTTCCCTCGGGTCTCGAAAGACGACTGGCACGCGGTGGAGCTCATTCGCGACGCGGGCTTGAACGCCGAGGTCTGGGGCTTCTCGCGCGCAGTTGACGCGGACGTCAAGGCCCTCGTCGAGCTCGGCGTCCAGGCGAGCGTGATCGAATCACCAATCTCCGACCTGAAGCTGGCAGCGCTCGGAGTCGATCGCGAGGCGATGCTCGAGAGGATCGTCTACGCGATCTCGTTCGCGGTGGAACAAGGCGTGACAGTTGCCTTCTTCGGCGTTGACGGCACGCGTGCAGACCCAGGGTATTTCGAGACCGTCTACAAGACTGCGATCGAAGCGGGCGCGCAGGAGGCGGTCGTCGTCGACACGATCGGGATCGCCAGTCCCGAAGCGGCAGCCGACCTGGTCGGACGCACGAAGGAGTGGCTGGGCAACGACGTGCCGGTCCACTTTCACGGTCACAACGACTTCGGCCTCGCCACCGCAGCCGCTCTCGCTGCGGTGCGTGCCGGCGCGAGCTGGATCCAAGGAACCGTGAACGGCATGGGCGAGCGGGCCGGCAACGCGAACCTTCCCGAGATCGCGCTGGCGCTGCGAGGGCTCTACGGCGTCGACACCAACCTCCGCCTCGACAAGGCACGCGCCTTCTCGGAGCACTTGCGCGAGCTTTCGGGCTACGAGCTCGAGCCGTTCAAGCCGCTGGTCGGCGACAACCTCTTCCGCCGGGAGTCGGGTGCAGTCGCGAGCCAGTTCCACGATCCACCGGCAATCGAGCCGTACTCGTCTGAGCTCGTCGCCGCGAGGCGCAGCATCGTGCTCGGCAAGAAGAGCGGCATCGACTCGGTCCGCATCAAGGCCGACGAGCTCGGGCTCGATCTGTCCGAAGACGCGCAGCGCGATCTGCTCGCCCGCGTCAAGGAGCTCGGAACGAGGAAGCGCGGGCTCGTCACCGACGATGAGTTCCGTGAGCTCGCGCGTGGCTGACTACGACGCCGTCCTGGTCGGCAGCGGCATCAACTCGCTCGCATGCGCGGCCTTTCTGTCTCGCTCCGGCTGGCGCGTCGCCGTCCTCGAGCGCGAGTCGGAGCTGGGCGGGGCGGTGCGGACGGCCGAGCTCACCGAGCCGGGCTTCCACCATGACGTGTTCAGCGCGTGGCATCCGCTCTGGGTCGGCGGCCCGGCACATGCAGAGCTCGGCGCCGCTCTCGCCGAGCGCGGCCTCGAGTACCTCAATACCGAGCACCCGACCGGCACGGTGCTCCCGGACGGCACGAGCGCGTTCCTCACGACGAACACCGACGCAAATGCAGCGGAGCTCGAGCGTCATGCCTCAGGTGACGGCGAGTCGTGGAGAGAGACGATCGCGGCCATCGGTGCGCAGGCGGAGCTCGTCTTCGGCGTGCTGGGCAGCGAGCTCTGGTCGCCCGCCGGACTGAGTCTCGGCGTGAAGGCCTATCGCCGTCTTGGACGCCGCCGTCTCGCGGAGTTCGGCGCCGAGGTCGTCCAGAGCAGCCGGGACTGGCTGACGACGACGTTCGGGTCGGAGGCCGCGCACGGGCTCCTGGCGCCTTGGGTTCTCCACACGGGACTCGGACCCGATGGGGCCGCGTCGGGATTCATGACCCGCGTGATCGCCTTCGCGATCGAAGCCGGCGGCATGCCGGTTCCGCGCGGCGGCGGCGCGCGGCTCGTCGATGCGCTCGTCCGCCTGATCCGAGATCACGGTGGGGTCTGCGAGACCGGCCATGACGTGGAGCGAGTTCTCGTCAAAGGCGGTCGTGCCACCGGAGTCCGGCTTGTCGGCGGCGACACCGCCGGAGCCGAGCGTGCAGTCATCTGCAGCGTCACGCCCACGCAGCTCTACGGGCGCCTGCTCGATCCCGCTGATGTTCCGGCCGGGGTAGCCGAGGCTGCGAGACGTTTCCGTTTCGGCCGCTGCGACATGCAGATTCACTTCGCCTTGTCGGAGCCGCCGCGGTGGGAAGGTGACGAACGTCTCGGCAAGACCGCGATCGTTCATCTTACGCCCGGGCTCGACGCAGTCTCACGAGCGGTGAATGAGGCAGACCGTGGTCTGCTGCCGGCCGAGGCAACGGTCGTCGTCGGGCAGCCGCTTGCAATCGACGACTCGCGTGCGCCGGCGGGCAAAGGCATCCTCTGGATCCAGCTGCAGGAACTACCGTGGCAGGTGAAAGGCGACGCGGCAGGGGAGCTCGACGTCGGGAACGGCACGTGGGACGAGTCTCTCCGCGAGCGGTATGCCGACAGAATCCAGGCGCGGATCGCCCGACACGTTTCGAACCTCGAGTCCTCGATCCTGCGCCGTGTCGTGCTGTCGCCGGCCGATCTCCAAAAGGCAAACATCAATCTCGAGCGCGGCGACCCGTACTCGGGCTCGCTGGCGCTCGACCAGAACTTCCTCTGGCGACCGTTCGCCCGCCAGCCCGGGCACCGTACCCCGGTCGACCGCCTCTTCCACATCGGCGCGAGCACGTGGCCGGGCCCGGGGCTCGGTGCGGGCTCCGGGACCCTGGTGGCGAAGGCCCTCCTGCAGCCCCCGGCGGCGCAGCGGCTCGTCGGGCGGCTCAGCGCGTTTCTGCGGCCGGGACAGGCATAGAATCGCCTGCATCCGGCCACGTTTCTCGATCTCGCAGATCACGACCCTGACATCGACGTTCGCGGCGGATGTTCGCGCCTACGCGGCCGCAGGCGTGGACGGCATCGGCGTGTGGGAGATCAAGCTCCCGGACGGAGGTGACGCGGAGGCGCTCGAGCAACTCGAGACGAGTGGCCTCGGGTCGGCCGCGGCGATTCCGGCGGTGCCGTCGATCCTGCCGCTGCCGCTGATGGAAGGTCCGGAGGAGCCGCAGCAGCGGATCGAGGCGATCTGCGTGTCGCTACATCGTCTCGCCCCGTTCAAGCCCAGCGGTGTCGTTTGCCTGACGGGGCCGGGCGACGATCGCAACACCGTCGTGGAGGGCCTGCGCACGATCGGGGGCGAAGCTGCGCGTGTGGGCGTGCGCGTCGGCCTGGAGCCGGTCAACCGCATCGGCGGGGAGGACTGGACGATGATCTCTTCCCTCTCGGAGGCCGTCGAGCTCCTCGAGGACGCCGACTGCCCTGCGCTCGGGATCCAGTTCGACAGCTGGCACGTCTGGAACACACCCGACGTTATCGAGGACATCGAGAGGTATTCAGATCTTTTCGTCGGTGTTCACATCGCCGACTGGAGCGGGGCGACTCGCGGCTGGTGCGACCGTGTGCTGCCGGGGGACGGTGTCGCGGACCTACCGCAAATCCTGGGTGCGCTCGAACGCGCAGGTTGGGACGGCTACTACGACCTCGAGATCTTCTCGGACAACGGCACGTTCGGGGACGCGTGGCCAGGCTCGCTCTGGGACGTGCCGACTGATGAGCTCGTTCGGAGCGGGAAGGACGCGTTCGAACGCGCGTGGGAAGCGCGAATCCGAACGCCGCTTGACCAGGTATCGCCCGGTGCCGTGTAATCACAAATGAGGACGACCCCAAGAGGAGGGACTAGATGAGAGTTCGTGGGAGGTGGGCGTTCGTCACTGTTGCGTTGCTGGCGCTCGTCCTGATCGGGGGCGCGCTCGCGGCGACGGCGGGGCACCGCACCGCACAGGCGAAGGCGCCGATCATCATCGGTTGGGCATTTGACGGGAAAGGCAACATGGCACCGTTCGATGGCCCTGCTCTGGCCGCGGCGAAGCTGCGCGTCAACCAGGTGAACGCGAAGGGCGGCGTCAACGGTCGCAAGCTGCAGATCCGTACCTGCGACACGCAGAGCAACAATCTCGCGACGGCGAAGGCGTGTGCGCTGCGCCTGATCGGCCAGAAGGCGAACGTCCTCTTCACGACGTGTGACGTCGACCTCGCTGCCCCGGTCGTGCGGGCGGCCATCGACCGCGGCATACTCGCGATCGCGCCCTGCATCGGTACGGATCAGATGGGGCCGAAGCGGTTCGGCGCCAAAGGGCGTCTCGCCTTCAGCTTCGGGAACGTGGCGCAGGACGAGGGATCCGCCATGGCCCAGTACGCGTGGAGCAAAGGGTGGAGGACGGCTGCGCTCGCCACGGATACGGTGATCGTGTACTTCAGGAACGTCATTCAGGCGTTCGAGGTTCGCTTCAAGCAGCTGGGCGGACGGATCCTCGCCAAGGAGACGTATCAGTCCCTTGGCGGCACCAACGTCCAGAACGCCGTCAGCCGCCTCAACGGCGTCAAGGCGGGGGTGTACGTGACGTCTACGGCCGGCGCGTTCGGCGCCCTGTCGACGTTCGTATCGGGGCTGCGCTCCCTCGGCAACAACACGCCGATCCTGAACTCGTGGGCAGGTGATGGCACCTACTGGCTGCCGACGAATCCGAAGGTGACGAACTACTGGTTCGTCACGTTCGCTTCCTCTTTCGGCGACGACCCGAGTCCGGCCATCAACAAGCTTGCGAAGCAGGTGAAGGCCGGAACTGGTGGCTTCATCACCGGCCCGTCGGCGATCGACGGTCTCGTCACCGCGATCAAGCGTGCCAACGGGTCGACGAAAGGAGCTGCACTGTCGAACGTGATGGAGCACTTCAAGAATGTCCCCACCATCTCGGGGAACATCAGCTTCTCCGCAAAGCTCCACACGGTGTTCGGGCGGAGGTATCGCGTCATCCGGATCGAGGACAACGTGCCAAAGGTCGTCGGTACGGTCGTGGCCAAGGTCGTACCGAAGATCTAGGCCGGCTTGCCGGAAGCGAGCGGCGGCGAAACGACGAGGAGGCCCGGAGACACACTCCGGGCCTCCTCCGTGTCGCGGTCCTTCGAGGGCGTGCATGCCCTGCGCGATGTCACGCTCGAGTTGCGGAGGCGGGAGGTCTTGGGCTTGATCGGCCCGAACGGGGCGGGCAAATCGACGCTCGTGAACCTGCTGAGCGGCTTCGATCGCCCGAGCGCAGGGACCGTCGAGCTCGAGGGCCATGACGTGACGCGCTGGAGCCCGAGCCGGCGGGGAAGGCACGGGCTGGCCAGGACCTTTCAGCACAGCCATGCCTTCCGGTCGCTGTCGGTGCAGGAGAACGTCGAGGTTGCGGCGCTGGGTGTCGGCACGCCCGCCCGCGAAGCACGAACGCGGGCCGTGGGGTTGCTCGAAATGCTCGGCCTCACCGCGCATGCCGACGCTCGGGCAGCCACGCTCGCGCAGGGTGACGAACGACGCCTGGGCGTCGCCCGAGCTCTCGCGACGAATCCGCGCTTCGTCCTCCTCGACGAGCCCGCGGCCGGCCTGCCGGAGGCCGAGATTCCCGAGCTTGCCGATGCGGTCCGTTCGGTCCGGGACGAGCACGACGCGGGCGTGCTCCTGATCGACCACAACATGGCGCTGATCATGGAGATCTGCGACCGGATCTACGTGCTCGACCAGGGACGGGCGCTCGCCGAAGGAACGCCGCAGGAGATTCGCGGCAATCTCGACGTCACGGCGGCCTACCTGGGCGAGAGCGCCGTGCAGGAAGAAATATGAGCACTCCTGCGCTCGCCGTCGAAGATCTCGAGGTTCGGCACGGTGCCGTGACGGCGGTTCGTGGTCTCTCCTTCGAGGTCGGCCGCGGTGAGATCGTCGGCTTGATCGGGCCGAACGGTGCGGGAAAATCGTCGACGCTGCACGCCATCATGGGTGCGGTTCGCCCGGTCGGCGGCGACGTGCGGGTCAACGGGATCTCCGTGGTCGGCCGACGCCCCGAAGACGTGGCGCGACGGGGAGTCGCGCTGGTGCCGGAAGGGAGGCGCATCTTCGCCGAACTGACGGTGGAGGAGAATCTTCGGCTCGGGCTGGCCGGGCGACGCAGTCGAGACGGCGTCGCCGAGGACATGAGACAGGTCTACGACCTGTTTCCCGTCGTCGAGGAAGCTCGCCGCCGAAAAGCAGGGACGCTCTCGGGCGGCCAGCAGCAGCAGCTTGCGATCGCGCGGGCGCTGGTCGCGGATCCCGAGGTCCTGCTCCTCGACGAGCCTTCGCTCGGCCTTGCGCCACGCGTGGTCGACCTCGTCTTCGAGGCGCTCGCCGACATCCGCGAGCGTGGGCTCGCGATCCTGCTCGTCGAGCAGCGGGCGCAACGCACGGTTGCGTTCGCAGACCGCTCGCATGTCCTTTCGAAGGGGCAGTTGCGGCTGACTCTCGGGCCCGAGTCGGCAGAAGACACCGACGCGCTGGTGAGCGCCTATCTCGCATGAACGTCGCTCGCCTTCGGCTCGCTCCCGTGAGGGAAACCATGTTTCCCTCACGAGCACCCTTCTTCAAGGGTCGCCTCAGCCCTCGCGCCGCTGAGATCGCCGCGAGGGCTGAGGAGAAGGAGGGGGGAAACCGCCCGGTTTCCCCTTACGCCCCTTCCACCGCTCATCGGCCGAAAGGCAGCCGATGAGCGTCGCCGTCCTCGGCATCGACTGGCAGACGCTCGCCGACGCGGTCGGTCTGGGCGCGATCTATGCGCTCATGGCCGTCGGCATCGGTCTTGTCTTCGGGGTTCTGCGGCTCGTCAACTTCGCCTACGGGCAGCTCGTGATGGCCGGCGCGTACGCGCTCGCCTTCGCCTCTGAGCGAGGTTGGCCCGTCTCCGTGGGCATCGTCCTCTGCTTCGCAGTCGTTCTCATGCTCTCGCTGCTCATGGACCGGATCGTCTTCCGGCCGTTGCGCGCGCAATCGCCTGCCGTGATGCTCGTCGCGACATTCGCAGTCGCGTTCCTCTTGCAGAGCATCGCATTGCTGTGGTTCGGTCCGCTCGGGAAGATCTCCGCGTCACTCGCGACGTTGAACCAGCCGGTGACGATCTCCGGCGTCGACATTCGCAAGATCGCGATCGTCGCAACGGTTCTGGCGGCAGCTTGTTTGCTGGTCCTCGTCCTGTTGCTCGGACGCACGCGCGTCGGGCTGCACATGCGTGCCGCGGCGATGGACTTCCGAACGGCGGAGCTGCTCGGCGTGCGGGCAGGGCGTGTGATCGGCGCCGCCGTGCTGATCTCGGGCTTGCTCGCAGCCGTCGTGGCGGTGATGCTCACCGTGCAGACACCTCTCGTCACTCCGGACTTCGCGCTCCGGGACACGATCCTCGTCCTCGCGGGCGTCGTGCTCGGTGGCATGAACCGTCTCGTGCCTGCGACCCTCGGCGGTTTCGCGATCGGTTTCGCGTCCGGGCTGCTCGGAGGTGCGCTGCCTACCGACCAGAGTCAGTACCTGCCCTCGTTCCTGTTCGCGGCAGTCATCCTCGTCCTACTGATCCGACCGGGCGGGCTCTTCACGCGTGAGGGCCAGCAGGCGGTAGAGCGGGTATGAAGCGCGCGGACCCGGTCATTCAGCTGCTCGCACCGATCGCTCTCGTCGCCCTCGCTGCGCTCGTCGGGACGATCGTCTCGACATCCACGGAGACCTACGTGATCAACGCGCTCGTGAACGTCGCGATCGTCGTCGCACTCTACGTCTTCATCGGGAATTCCGGCGTCCTCTCGTTCGGCCACATCAGCTTCGTCGCCGTCGGGGCGTGGGCCGCCGGTGTCCTCTCGATGCCGGTGGAGGAGAAGCCCGCGATCATGCCGAACCTTGCGAGCCTCCTCGGCGACCACACGATCGGCAATATCTGGTCGCTCGCGCTCGCGGCCGCCGTCGGTGCCGCCTTCGCGCTCGTCGTCGGTCTCCCGCTGATGCGCCTCTCCGGGCTCGGCGCGGGGATCGCGACTTTCGGCGTCCTCGAGATCACCCACAACGTCCTGCGTTACTGGGAGAAGATCGGGCCGGGTCTGAACACGTTCTCCGCAGTCCCCGAGACGACCGGGCTGCTGCAAGCCTCGCTCGGGGCTGTCCTCGCCGTAGTCGTTGCCTTCGCGTACAAGCGAAGCCGGTTCGGCAGGCTTCTCAGCGCGACGCGCGAAGACGTGGCCGCGGCTCGCGCGGTCGGAGTGTCCGTCTACCGCCAGCGGCTGATCGCATTCGCGCTCTCCGGCGCGCTGGCCGGTTTCGCGGGCGGGCTCTATGTCCACCAACTCCCGGTGAACACCGAGTCCGTGTATCTGAACCTCACCTTCCTCACGCTCGCGATGCTCGTGATCGGCGGGGCGACGAGCCTCTGGGGCGCGGTGGTCGGAGCGCTCGCCGTCAGCGCCGTCGACTCGTTCCTGGCGGAGGCCGAGAGCGGGATTCACGTGCTCGGACTGTCGCTCGACCTTCCGGCGGGGACGCGGATCGTGGTCGTCGGGGCGCTCATGGCCCTCGTGTTGATCCTCCGCCCGGCAGGGCTGACGGGTGGCCGGGAGCTCTCGCTCCGGCAGCGCCGACCCCTGCGGGTTCTGACAAAGTTCGCAAGGTGACCGATCGAAAGCTCGAACAACTGAAGCAACGGCTGGCCGAGACCGAGGACCTGACGAAGGCCGCCACCCTGCTCTTCTGGGATCAGCGCGTGATGATGCCCCCGGGCGGCGCAGAGGCCCGCGCGGAGGCGAGCGCGACGGTCTCGCGGCTGGCGCAGGAGCGTTTCGTCGCGGACGACGTCGGACGTCTCCTCGAAGACCTGCGCGGCCTGGAGGAGAGCTCGGATTACGACTCCTTCGAAGCCAGTCTCATCCGCGTTACGAGGCGCGACTACGAGAAGGCGACACGCGTCCCGCCCGAGCTCGTCGGGGAGATGAGCCGCGCGTCGACGCTTGCCCTCTCCGCGTGGGGACCGGCGAAAGAGGAGTCGAACTTCGAAGCACTGCGGTCGCATCTCGAGAAGAATCTGGAGCTGCGCCACCGCTACGTCGAGTGCTTCGACCCGCCCGACGAGACGTACGACATCCTCCTCGACAACTTCGAGCCGAACATGAAGACGGCAGAGGTGCGGGAGATCTTCGACGAGCTCAAGGAAAACCTCGTGCCGCTGATCAAGGAGATCGCGGAGGCGGGGGAGATCGACGACTCGTTCCTCAACGGGAAGTTCGGCGAAGAAGCTCAGCGGAGGCTGAGCCTCGACGTACTGCAACGCTTTGGTTACACCGAGGACGAATGGCGGCTCGACCAGACGCCGCACCCCTTCATGTGCACCCCGGGCCACCGAGACATTCGGCTGACGACGAACTACAGGCCGGACGACCTCAGCTCGCTTTTCAGCACAATGCACGAGTTCGGGCACGGCATCTACGAGTGGGGAGTCGACGAGACACTCGTGAGGACGCCGCTCCACTCAGGAGTGTCGCTCGGCCTGCACGAGTCTCAGAGCAGAACGTGGGAGAACCTCGTCGGGCGGAGCCGCTCGTTCTGGCGGTACTTCTACCCGCGGCTGCAGGAGACCTTCCCGGCGCAGCTGGGCTCGGTCGACGAGGAAGCCTTCTATCGCGCGGTGAACAAGGTGCAGCCCTCGCTCATCCGCATCGACGCCGACGAGGTGACCTACAACCTGCACATCATCCTGCGCTTCGAGCTGGAGCAGGACCTGATCGACGGCCGGATCGCCGTTGCGGACCTGCCGGAGGCCTGGAACGCGCGGATGCACGAATATCTCGGAGTCGAGGTTCCCGACGACGCGCACGGCGTGCTCCAGGACATGCACTGGGCGGGCGGCGGGTTCGGGTATTTCCCGACCTACGCGCTCGGCAACGTGATCTCGGTGCAGATCTGGGAGCGGGCGAAGGAAGACCTCGGGGATCTCGACGAGCGCTTCGAGCAGGGTGAGTTCGGCGAACTGCGCGAATGGCTGCGCGAGCACCTCTATAGGCTGGGCCGCAAGTTCACGCCGCAAGAGACGATCGAGCGCGTCACCGGCAGCCCCATCGACGCAAAACCGTACGTGCGCTATCTGCGCGAGAAGCTCGCCCCCCAGGCCGTTTGACCGTTGCAACGGAATCGCCGCTGCTCGCGCGGCTGAAGGCCGTCCTCGCGGAGAACGCGGATCTCTATCACGCCCAGCAGATCCTCGAATGGGACGCGCGGGTGTCGATGCCTCATGCGGGGGCCGCGGCCCGCGCAGACGTGGCGTCGACGGTGACGCAACTCGCGCACGGACGCTTCGTCTCGGACGAGGTCGGAAAGCTGTTGGATGACCTGGACGCTGCAGGCCACGATCCCGACTCGGTCGAAGGAGCGTTGATACGGATCACGCGGCGCGAGTGGGAGCGCGCCGCCCGGATCCCATCGGAGCTGGCCGGCGAGATGGTGCAGGTCAGCGGAGTGGCGGTGGCCGCGTGGGACGAGGCAAAGGCTGCGTCGGACTTCGAGTCCTTCAGCCCGCATCTCGAGCGTCAACTCGAGCTCAAGCGCCGCTATGTCGCGTGCTTTCCCGAGACGGAGGAGCCGTACGACGTTCTCCTCGATGAGTACGAGGAAGGGCTCACGACGGCTCAGGTCGAGGAGATCTTCGGGCGCCTGGAAGGTGAGCTCGTGAAGCTCGTCGACCGACATCGAGAGGATTCGGTCGAAGAGATCGCGGGCCCGTATCCGGTTGAGCGCCAGCAGGAAGCAGGGCGCCTCGTGCTGGAAGCGTTTGGCTATGACCCGGAGTCCTGGCGGCTCGACGAGACGCCGCACCCGTTTGCCGCGAAACCCGGCGTCGGCGACATCCGTCTGACGACCCACACAGACGAGAGGGACCTCACCTCGCTGTTCTCGACGATGCACGAATTCGGGCACGGCGTCTACGAGTTCGACATCGACCCTTCGTTAGCCCGCACGCCGCTAGGCCGGGGGACGTCGAGCGCAATACACGAATCGCAGAGCCGGACCTGGGAGAACCTGGTCGGGCGAAGCCGAGGGTTTTGGCGCTGGTTCTACCCGCAGCTGCAGGGCCTCTTCCCCGACGCACTGGGCGGTGTCGACGAGGGCTCGTTCGTGAGTTCGGTGAGCGCTGTGCGGGCCGGCCTGATCCGAGGCGATGCGGACGAGGTCACCTACGGGCTCCACATCATCCTGCGGTTCGAGCTCGAACGCGAGCTCCTCGCCGGCACCGTCGCGGTGCGCGAACTGCCGGAGGTCTGGAACGCGCGCATGAAGGAGTCCCTGGGCGTGGAGGTTCCCGACGATGCGCGGGGCGTGCTTCAAGACATGCACTGGGCGGGCGGTCTGTTCGGGTACTTCCCGACGTACCAGCTCGGCAATGTCATCTCGGTGCAGGTCTGGGACCGCGCGCGCGCGGAGCTCGGGGATCTCGAGGAGCAGTTCGCCCGCGGTGAATTTTCTCCGCTGCGCCAGTGGTTGAGCGAGCAGGTCTACCGCCACGGCAGCAGATACCGGCCGTCTGAGCTGCTGCGACACGTGACCGGGTCCGACATCGATCCCGAGCCGTACCTGAGATACCTCCACGCGAAGTTCGCGTGAGAGCCTGCGTCATCGGTGCGGGCGCGATCGGCAGCCTCTTTGCGGCCCATCTTTCGAGGGTCGCCGACGTGTTCGTGCTTACACGTCGCCAGGAGCATGCGCAGGGATTGAACGACCAGGGGCTTCGGGTCAGCGGCAAGCACGACTTCACGGCGCGCGTGACGGCCGCGTCCGATCCGCGCGACCTCCCCGACTTCGACGTGGGCATCGTCGCGACGAAGGCAACCGGCCTCGAAGGCGCTGCCGAGTCTCTGGCGGGCCGGTTCGCAGGCGCGACGATCATGACGGTCCAGAACGGTCTTGGTGCCGAGGAGCTCGTCCACCGCCACGGGGATTGGCCACTGATCTCGGCGGTGACCTTCATGAGCGGTACGAAGCACTCCGACACGCATGTCGAGTACATCCTGGACACGGCGACCTGGCTCGGGCCGTACGGAGAGACGCCGTACGAGCGTGTGCAGGAGCTCGCGCAACTGCTGGTCGATTCGGGCTTGAAGGCGGAGGCTCTCCCTGACCTGCAACCCGCCCAGTGGGCGAAACTCATCTTCAACGCGACCGTCAACGGTGTCGCTGCCTTGACCGGGCTTCCTCACGATGCACACTTCGCTGCCGAGACGGGCGAGGCCGATCTCGGCCATCTCGTCCACGCGCTCGTCGACGAGGGTAAGCGTGTCGCCGCCGCGGCAGGCGTCGAGCTCCACGATGATCCCTGGGAGATGAACGTGCTCGCGACCAAACGTGGGAGCGCGCACTATCCGTCGATGCTCGAGGACGTCGAAGCCCGGCGGCCGACCGAGGTGGAGCTGATCAACGGCGCACTCGTCCGAGAGGCTCAGCGCCACGGCGTGGCTGCACCTTTACAGACGGCGCTGTACCGGCTCGTCGCAGCGAGAGAGGCGTCCTACTCGTGAGAGTCTGCGTGGTCGGTTGCGGCGCGGTCGGCTCGCTCTTCGCCGCGAACCTTGCTCAGCTCGACGACATCGAGGTCTGGGCCTACGACCTCTTCAGGGAACACGTCGACGCGATCAATCGCGACGGGCTTCGCCTCAGCGGTGCAGGTGAGGCGCTGGGGCGGCTGACGGCGACCTCGGATTCGACCGAGCTTCCGTCCTGCGACTTCGGAATCGTGGCCACGAAGGCGATGCACACGGAGGAGGCGATCGCGGCGACGGCCGCTGCGTTCGCGTACGGGTGCGTGGCGACTGTCCAGAACGGCCTGGGGAACGAGGAGGCTATTGCAAAGCATGCCGAGCGGGTGATTCGCGGAACGACCTTCCCAGCGGGCAAGCTGCTCGAGCCGGGCCACGTCCAGTGGGACGTCAAGGGCGACACGACGCTTGGGCCATTCGAGCCGCGACCGGCTCCCTTCGATGAAATAGCGCGCCTTGCCGATGCGTGCAGCCGCGCAGGCATGCCGACGACGGCTGTGCCGGACGCGCGCGGACCGCAGTGGCGGAAGGTGATCTTCAATGCGGCCACGAATCCGGTCGGTGCGCTCACGCGTCTCACGCACGGGCGTGTGTGCGAAGACACTGAGCTCCGGCGGCTCGTCAGCGGCCTCGTGGATGAGGGCAAGTCGGTCGCGGCCGCACAAGGGATCGGGCTCGACGCCGATCCGGAGGATCTGATCGACCATGCGGCGAAGCCGGAGGTTGCCTACAACCACAAGGCGTCGATGCTCCAGGACGTCGAAGCGCGTCGCCCGACCGAGATCGACTACCTGAACGGCGGCATCGTCCGCTTCGGCGCCGAGCACGGCGTCCCGACGCCGTTGAACCGCGCCATCTGGTCGCTCGTGAAAGGGTTGGAGCAGTCATGGTGAGCCACGAGGAGGTCGAACGCCGCTACCGGCTCGTCCGGGAGGCGATGGCGGAACAACATCTGGACGCGGTGCTCGTCTGCGGCTCCGAGTACAGCGGCTTCGAGGGGGCGGTCACATACATGTCTGGCTTCGTGATCGTCCACCGTTATGCCTACGTCCTGCTGCCGCGCGAGGGCGACCCCACGATTATCTTCCCCGCGGAGGCACGCTACGTCGGGGAGCACGGGACCTCGTGGATCGAGGACCAGGTGTTCGTGGAGCGGCCCGGCAAGTACATCGGTGACCGGCTGACCGCACATTCGACCTCGAGTTTGACCTGGCGCGGGCGGTCAAGAGCTTCGAGGAGATCGAATCCGTGCGCGACTCGGTGCGCATCAACACCGCGGGCTTCTGGGCTTTTCTGGAGGCGTACCGGCCGGGGAAGTCGGCCGCGGAAGTGCTTGCCCCTGCCGAGCGTCTCTTCGTGGAAGAGGGCTGCGGGCGGCTGACGATGAACATGGTCCTGACCGGGCCGGAGTTCGCGCTGGCTCGCAAAGACATGATTCTCGGCGACTTCTGCATTCCGTCGCTCGAGATCGCCGGTCCGGGCGGTCACTGGGTCGAGGTGTCGCGGGCGCTCGGCGAGCCCAATGCGGAGGTGAGCACGATGCTCGAGGCCTACGAGGAGTACTTCGAGGTGGCAAAGTCGGCCCTCCGTCCGGGCGCGACGGCTCACGACGTTCACCGGGCGGTCTCGAAGGGCTTCACCGATCGTGGCTACCACCTCGGCCACGTGACGGGGCACTCGATCGGCATGACGATGATCGAGCACCCTAAGATCGGTGAAGGGGTCGAGACGGAGATCCGCGAGAACATGGTGTTCTCGATGCACCCTCACGTCATTGCGGACAACGGCATGGACTGCCTCTACATGCAGGACACGTGGCTCGTGACCGCGGACGGCGGCGAACCGCTGGCGGGACTGCCGATGCGGATCTTCCGCGCGGGCGAGTCTCGGTCTTAGAGCTGGGCCAGCCGTTCGTTCTTCCGGCGTGCCTCGGCGATGCTCGTCTCGAGACGCCGCAGGAACAACCGAAAACCGACGACATAAAGGGCCGTCAGGAGCGCTACGCCGATGAGGACGAAGTCGTGAAACAGGATCGCGGCGACTACGCCGATGCAAGCAACGATTGCGAGATGACGGCCGGACAGCCACCTCGAGAACCAGCCGGTTCGCGCAGATTGCAACTTTTGCTCTCTCTTGTCGATCACTTCGAGCGCGAGGGGCACATCACGCGGATCAGCGACCGCCTCGCCTCTTGCGACCGCTCGGACGATCCGGCGGCGCTGCTCGGGAGGGATGCTCCTCCACCTGCGAGTCCACTCGTCGTCGCGGAGCCTCAACCCCGAGTGCCTTAGCCGACTTCGGCGTGAATCCGGCCGCTCGACTCTCTGAGTCGCCCGCCGTCGCGTCCCGCTCGCACCGCCATGATCTCAGCGAGGATCGAGAGCGCCGTCTCTGCCGGAGAATGCGCGCCGATGTCGAGGCCGGCAGGGCCGTTGATCCGCTCGAGCGCAGACTCGTCGACGCCGGCTTCGAGCAGTCGCTCGCGGCGCCGCTCCTGATTCCGCCGGGAGCCGAGCGCACCGACGTAGAACGCATTCGTCGTCAGCGCGCCGACGAGCATGGGGACATCGAACTTGTCGTCGTGCGTCAGGACGACAATCGCTGTCGCATGGTCTGGTTGCACCTGCGCGAGGGTCTCCTCGGGCCAGGCGACGATGACTTCATCGGCATTCGGTAGGCGTTCGCGAGTGGCGAAGCGTCCGCGTGCGTCGGCGGCGATCGTATGCCAGCCGAGCCCGCGCGCAGCCGCGCACAGCGCGTCCGCCGTGTCGACCGCGCCGTATACGAGCAGGCGCGGAGGCGGACCGAAGACGTCTGCGAAGACGCGCCGGCCTTCGAGCTCGACAACCTTGCTGTGACCTCCTCGGATCAGCTCGTCGGCGACGCAATCTTCACCGTCTCGCACCAGCCGCGACGTTCCTTCGTCGAGGTCCGTGAGGACTACGGCCCGGCCTTCCTCTCGAACGATTTGGCCGAGCTGCTCGAGCAGTTCCGGCGCAGGCTCGTCGATCCAAACGTCGATCTCGCCGCCGCAGGGTAGACCCACGCTGAGCGCAAGGTCATCGGAGATGCCGTAGGTGAGAAGCCTGGGGTCGCCGCCGGCGAGCACCTCCCGTGCAGCTTCGACGACTTCGCTTTCGACACAGCCGCCCGACACCGAGCCTGCGAGCTCTCCCTGCTTCGACACGATCAGCTTGGAGCCGACGGGCCGGGGAGCCGAGCGTCGGGTGGCGACGACGCGCGCCATTGCGACGCGGTCGCCGCGTGAACGCCAGCGGTCGAGCTCCGGGAGGATCTCCCTCACGGGCGAATCGTAGCCCGGGCGAAGGTCTAGTGGCCGCAGGCGCAGATCGTCTCGCCGAGCTCCGACCGCTCCAGCTTGAGGCCGCAGCGCGCGCAGAGTGGCGGTGCGATCCGGGCCCGCAAGAGCAGTGCCCGCATGAGGCTGGCCCAGAAGACCATGTAAGGGACGAGAAGCTGGCCGCTCATGGCTTCCGTTATCGGCGCGGCGGCCGCTCGGGTTTAGCGCACGATCACGAGCTGGGTCATCCGGGCGGGGTGCAGGGAGCAGAAGAGGCGGTACTTCCCGGGGCGAGTGAACCGGTAGGTGAAGGTGCCTTTCCGCATGCTCGGAGACGAGAAGCCCGCCGGGCCGTTCGCAAGTGTCACGTCGTGCTCGACGCCTCCGCGGAAGCGCCAGGTGAAGCTCGCCCCGCGTCGCAGCGAGACGCGCTGCGCCCCGAATGCGTAGTCGCCGACCCAGGTGCTGCGGATGTTGCGGCGGAGCGGGCCCGCGGGACGCTTGAGCAGCTCGATGCTGACGCGTTCCGCCGTGGAAGGCGCCGGCATCGTGGAGGAGTACGCCGCGCACGAAGAAACCGCACCGGGTGCGAAGTACAGGATCATGATTCCCATCACGCGCACGTGAGGATGGGCGTTGTCGTAGGTCGCGGTGAGCCGCATCGTGTCACCGGCGCGCACGGCCCGGCCCGCCGGGTCCGCGAAGCCGGTCATCTGCATCGGCCCCGGCTCGTGCAGCGCAGGTCGCGGAAACACGAGACCCCAGGTCGGATACGAGGTGAACAGCGAGCCGCAGCTCGTGTCGGCCACGTCCAGGGAAACGCCGCCGCCGTGCAGGTGGCCACCGGCAGCGACGAACCGACCGCTTTCCGGCATCCGGAAGTCGGCGGTGCGCGAGACGGTCGCGCCGGGCTTTCCGGTCCCGGCCACGTTGAAGACGGGATCGGCGCGGCAGTTCTTGATGTCGAGCCAGACTGGCTTGACGGCGGTGAGAGGCTCGCCCGTGACGTACCGGACCGTGTAACGGATCCGGACCACCATCGAGTGCGGGTGGTGGTTCATCAGCATGTAGAGCAGGCCCCAGGTGTCCTGGCCCCGGTTGGGGTAGCCGTAGCCCTCCGGCAGCGACAGGGCGAAATGCTCCTCGCCCTCGGCGTAGAACCGCTCTGCCCGAAGGTCCGAAACGTCGCCCGAGTAGTCACCGATGGTCGAGCAGGTGTAGTCGGGCACACCCACCTTTGCGAAGACCACATGGTGCAGCATCACGTCCTGCATCGGCACTGGATTGCCAAGGACATCGACGACCTCGGCGCTCATACCGACGACGTACCCGTCCACCCTCGGCGAGGGCGCGAGGCGAACTCCTCGGGCAACCTCGAAGGCGGTCACCGTGATCGGTGTGGTCTCCAGGACGACTGTCTCGGTGCTCGCCGCCGCTCGACCCGGAAGGACGAGCGCCGCCAGGCCGGCCACGAGCAGCAGGCTCAGGGCTGGGCGCATCCGAACGAATGTACCACCGGTTGGTGCTGGGTAGAATGGCCGCGTGGGCTGGCTGATGATCGCCCTGCTGATTGGCACCGTTGCCGCCGTCGTCGGCGCGGAATGGCCGCGTCTTTCCGGCCGATTCGGAAACGAGGCGCGGCATCGCCGTGAACGGCTGCAGCGCAAGAGCCAGCTCAAGCTGCTCAAGACGGAGACCGAGGAGTTCGCCGCGAGCGTCGAGCGCGACCTCGACAAGCTTCCGACGATCGAAGAGACCGACCGGAAGCGCTAGCGCTAGATCCGAGGTCTAGGGCCTGACGAAGGTCGTCCGCACCGTCCGGGTGTTGGGCAGGATGCGCGCGACGTTCTCCATGTTCTTCGTCTCCTGATAGTCGGAGGCGGTGAAGCTCAGCGCGTGCCGCCCGCGGCCGGTGCCGGCCAGAGACAGGCGCGCACGGCCTGAGGCAAAGGACACAGGGACGAGGTCGCCGTCGATCCGCGCCTGAAGCGACAGCGGGTCGACTCCTGAGCCGCCGTCGGTGACCGCCAACTCGAGGAACCCGTTCCGAACGCCGAGCACTCGGACCGACGGAGGCCGAACGTCGCCTTGCCAGAACCGAAAGCGGAATCCACCGGATCGTGCGCCGCGCGGCGTATCGAAGACGACGTCGTACACGCCGGGACCGGGGAGGACAACGCCGGCGACGAGCCGATGACGGCCAAAGCTGTTGCGGTACGGATTCTGGTCGAACGGCAGGCCCGTGTAACCCGCGAGCCGGTTCTCGTCACCGCTGCGCACGACGCGCGGCTCGACCCCGACACCGCGGTCGCGCGCGATCACCGCCACGCCGAAGTTCGCAATCCGGCGCCGGATGCGAACGCGGTAGACGATCTCGCGACCACTCAGGCGAACCGGGAACGCGGCGTGGCCGGGCAGGACGTCGGGATAGCGGTACGAGGACACGCGTGCAGCCCCGCGAGAAGTGTTCGCAGCGTACGGGCCCGGACGCCCGAGCGGGACCTGCCGGTCGAGTCGAAGCCGGGGGCGCTCGACTCGAAGCCAGAACGGAATCCTGCGCCGGATTCCCTCACGCGAGAGGATCACAAAGCCGGTCACTTCACCTTCGCGGGCGTTGCGAGGGACGACGGCGCGGACCGGAAGGGGACCGGGAACGGTCGCCTGAGCCGGAAGCGAGAGCGGCGCACCGGCGATGCTGGTGGTGACGTTCCAGACCCCTGCGCCTCCGCCCGCGTCCGCCAGGCTCACCGTGCGTTGCGCAGTCGCGGCCGGCTTGAGCAATCCGAACGAGAGGCTGGTCGGGCTCGCGAACGCAAGCGGCTGATCCGCTCGGACGAGGGCGATCCGGCCGCCGCCCTCGCGCAACGGGTTGACCTCGGCGGTGCCGCCGTTGTGAACGGGATCGCCGGTAAGCACGAGAGCGGACTTGATCTGCGCCGGCGTCCATGTCGGATGACGCTGGCGGAGCAGCGCCGCCGCACCGGCGACGTGCGGTGCGGACATGCTGGTCCCGCTGCTCTCGACGAAGCCGCCCCCGGGCGCGGCCGACGCGACGCTCTGGCCCGGAGCGGTGACGTCCGGCTTGAACGTGAGGGAGTATGGCGTTGGCCCGGCCGAGGAGAAATCCGCAATGTTGTCGACGTCAGGGCTGCCGTGGCCGCCGCTCGAGGCCGCGACAGAAATCGCCTTCGCGGCATTCCCAGGTGACGTGATCGACCCGAAGCCGAGCTCACCGAAATCGTTGCCGGCCGCGACCGCCGAGACGACACCGGCATCCGCGGCCGCATTCAGTGCCCTTGCAACCAGATCGCGACTCGGATCGATCTCCGTCTCCCCGAGCGACAGGTTGATCACGTCCATGCCGTCGCGCACGGCGGCCTCGATTGCCGCAGCGAGCTCGGGTGAATTCCCGTTCGCACCGAACTCGCTCGGGATGCCCAGCGCCTTGTAGTTGCCGAGGTAGGCGCGCGGGGCGATGCCGGAGAGGCGGAAGCCTCCGGTTCGTGTCGGCGTGTTGTTGTTCCCCGCTGCTATGCCTGCGACGTGGATGCCGTGGTCGGAGAGGTCGGGGTCGAACGGCAGCTTTGCGTTCGCGTACGCCGGTGTCGCGGGAGCGAATGCCCGCGCGACGATCACCTTGGGCGTCGTGTATGCCGTCTGACCCTTCGGAAAGCCCACCGGATACGCGTATCCCGCCGGCGCGAAGAACGGATGCCTCTGGTCGATCCCGTCGTCGACGATCGCGATCTTCACTCCTTGCCCTGCGGTCGACAGCGTCGGGCCCCACAAGGTCGGCGCGCCGATGATCTGCGGCGTCATGTCCAGCAGCGTGTGGTAGCCGATGCTTGGCCACACTTGGGCGCTGCCCGCGACCCGTGACAGCTTCGGAAGTTGCGCGTGCGGGACGACGACGGCGAAGCCGTTCAGTACTACACCAAAGCGCCAACGCACGAGAGCCGCGGGAATGCTCGTGCGGATCCGGGCCTGCAACGCACGCTGGGCCGAGTCGAGCTGCCGCAGGTAGTTGCGGCTCGCAGGCGCACTCAACAGCAGCCGGCTCGGCCGCGTGAAGGAGGAATAGGCGAGCGTGTGTTGTCGGGCGTACACCTCGGCCAGCGGCGGCGCCTTCAGGGTCACGAGCACCTCGACGTTTCCAGCGTGACCCGCTGGAGCGAGCGCAAGCGCAAGACCGCAGATCAGGAGACCCCGTTTCAGGCCCAAGATGGTACGGCTACGGGTTTAGCGGGGCCTCACCAATCGTCTTCGTCCTCGAGCGGTGCGACCGCCGGCCAGGGCCTGCTCATGACCTCTTCGTATGACCTGACCCCGGGCAGCGCGTCGAGGGCAACACGCCTCACCTTCCCTCACCCGATGAGAATCGGCACTTCAGATGGTCGGGCTACACTGTGCCTCCGCGCGGATGTGGCGGAATTGGTAGACGCGCACGGTTCAGGTCCGTGTGGGGGCAACCCCGTGGAGGTTCAAGTCCTCTCATCCGCATCGCCAAACAGACGTGCTCCGGGGAGGACTAGTAGCCGCCGGTCCGTACCCTGAAGCTGGGGTCGGCCCTCGTCTGTCCGCGCTGGCTTCGCCGCAGTTGCCCAGCGCGGTCTCCCCTGCGAGGGCCTTCCCCCTTCAGTAGACGCCAGCAAGAAGCAGAACCCCCAACAGCGCTCACGAATCTTTTACAAGAGGTAGCGATTCCGGGGCAGCTTGCAATCGAGCAGGGTCTGCATACAGTCAAGAGCAGGGGGTTCTTTCAGGGGGAGCTTCATGCGGCTATTGCAGATTCGAGCGAGGACGGACGCGGACGCGGACTGCTTGATGCGGGAATTAGCTGCGTACTCGCCAGCCCGGTCGCGACGGGCAATCCTGGTCGAGCTTGAAGAGCGGTCGGAGGCCGATGTGCTGGGCGTTCTGGCTGCGGTGGAGACGTGCCTTAGCGCCAACGAGATTCGTAGCGTGCGCATCCAATTGGACGGACGCTCTTACATGCTGGCGCCCTCAGGTTAGAAGCGCCGCTGCCCGAACTCGCGCCCCTTGGAGATGAGCTACTAGGCAAAGAGAGCCCGAGCGGCCCCCTGCACTCTCCTTAGGAGAGCTGCCGTCAGCCGGCGAACGGCTCGGGCTCCATCAAGTAGACGCGACTCGAGTTCGAGTTCTTGCGCCTTGGTGGAGTGCGCAATCCGTGCGCAAACGTCCGGAAATGAGCTGATGCAGCTAAGCCGAGAATGTCACGCCGGCATGACACTTCAATGGAGCAAAGCCACTTGCCGCCACTTCGGTCCGAACGCCGCCACTTGCCTGCGAACCCCGTGGAGGTTCAAGTCCTCTCATCCGCATCGCAGAATTAGGTTGCGTGCGACCGCCCGATCCGCGCTCAGACGCGACTGACCGTCTGCTGACGCCCGGGCTCGATCTCCTACAAGTTAGGGGTTCGCTGTTTTGTCGCGCGGTCCGCTTTCGCCTGAGAGGTCGGCTTATGCGCCAGACGAATCTTCGCGCGATCAAGTTCACGATGAGTGGCGCGGTTAGGAGGAAGTCGGGTCACGAAACGCCAGGCCAGGCGAGGAAGCCTGTATCGCAGCCGTTGGCTTTCCCGAAAACGAACCGTGTAATGCTGCAGCTCGCGCATGCTCATCGGTGCTCGATTGCAATTCTCCCTTTGCGCTCTTCCTCTTTCAAGGCCAAGAGAGCGGAACGGCGTTGATCTTTCTCAACGCTTCTCGTCGCTTCAGCCTATGTCAAAGCAAGCGACGCAGAGCTCGCCGGGCGACGTTGGATCCTAGTGCCGCCGCGAGCGTCGATCGCCACGAACGAGGCGAAGGGCCGCTCGCTGCGGTGCGTCCAGCTCGCGGTCCAGCTGCTGCAGATCGACCCAGAACGTCGTCCCCTTCTGGGGATCGCTCAATTCGACCTGGGCAGGCTTCACGCTCGTCGGCGTGAAGCCGACGAGAACGTGGGTCCGCCCGTTGTAGGTGACGGTGTCTCCGATCAGCATGTTCCGCAGTTCGCCTCCCCCCAGGAGACGTCTCTCTCAGCTTGATCGGAGACGAGCCGGCGTCAACCCACCAAAGGTATGGATTGCTCCCTCGCAGCGGCCACGCGCTTCCTGGAGCTCTTGCTCATTCGCCAGTAACATCCGGGCCTCGATGCTGCGACGGGGACTGGGGGTGGCGGCCGTCCTGCTCGTCTTCGCCGCGCCTGCGCGGGCCGGGACGCTGGGGCTCGCCGAGGTGCGCGCTGCCGACGGCACGTTGATCGGAAAGGCCGGGGCGGGCGCCTACGCCTACCCGGCGGACGGCTCGACTCTCAGGATCGGCTCATCCCGAGCAAACGCCGCGCGCGTCGAGCTGCGCGACGTGTCGATGTTCAACGGCCGGATCACTGTTCGCCGGCTCGTGGTGCCGTCCCGCGGGCTCGGCGGCGCGAGAATCGAGGGCCTCGTCGTGGATGGGACGGGCTATGTCGTCGGTCCCAACGCGATCATCCCGCTCGACGGGGGCAGCTACATCGTGGCGCTCCAGGAAGCCGTCTCGCCGGGCAGGTCGGGGTCCGGCCTGGTGGGCCTCCGTGCGTTCGTCTCGGACCCCTCGCTGGGCCTCGCGCCCGGGACGCAGCTGCTTGTCGGGCTCGCCCGCGCGGCGCACCCGAACTCGTCGACCAGCCGTGCCGCTGCGGTGCTCGGTCTCCCACAGCTTCCCGCCGCGCAGGCGTCGATGTCAGGTGTTCCAACGTTCCTCGCGCGCGACATCCTGCCGCCGACCAACACGCTGGGCGGCCAAGCAGTCGCGCTCGCATATCGCTACCTCGGCGTCCCGTATGTCTGGGGCGGCGAGTCGCCGATCGGATTCGACTGTTCGGGCCTGACGATGTACGTCTACGGCCAGCTCGGGATCAAGCTCGGCCACTACACCGGTTTCCAGTACTACGCGGGACTGCGCGTCCCGCGCGACCAACTCCAGCCGGGAGACCTTGTCTTCTTCCACGCGAACTCCGACGGCGTGCCGGGGCATGAAGGGATGTACGTCGGGAACGGATCGTTCATTCACGCGCCGCACACTGGTGACGTCGTGAGGATCTCGAGCCTCTTCGAGACCCGGTACGCACTCGCGTACGTCGGTGCGGTCCGGCCCTATGCCGCGGGCGCCTCGCCCTCGTCGCTTTCGACCTGGACCTCGGTGTCCGGGTAAAGCACGCGCCAGACCCGGAGGTAGATCTCGAGCTCCTCGCGCGCCGAGGAGCCGACAGGCAAGTCGATGTCGAGCTGGGCAGGCCCGGCCACGATCGCCGCCTGGCCCAGACTCCGCAGGAAGTTCGCCAGACGGTCCGTGTAGCCCGGGTCGTTGAGGCGAAGCTGCATTGGGCCGCCACACCGAGCGTTCCACGCCACCATCCCGTGAGGATCACCCGACGGAGGGTCAGCTCGTCCCCCTCTCGGGTGAACTTCTAGGAAAGCGAGTCCAGCACCTCAGACGCGTGTCCGGCAGCCTTGATGCCCATCATCGCGCGGGCCACATTGCCCTCGACATCGATGACGAAGGTCGAGCGATTGATGCCCATGTACTTCTTGCCGGCGAAGTTCTTTTCGGACCAGACGCCGTACTTCTCGGCGACCTCGTGGTCCGGGTCGGCGAGGAGCGTGAAGGGCAGTTCGTACTTCGTCTTGAACTTTCCGTGGGAGGCGACGTCGTCCGGGCTGACACCCAGAACCTCCGCGTTGCGGTCGCGGAAGACGTCGTACGCATCGCGGAACTCACACGCCTCGGTCGTGCAACCCGGCGTGTCGTCCTTCGGGTAGAAGTAGAGAACGACGGAGCGGCCGCGGAGGTCCGACAGCTTGACGGTCTCGCCGGTGTCGCTTTGGAGCTGGAAGTCGGGGGCGGGCTTTCCCTCTTCGATCACGGCAGATCCTCTCTGTAGGGTGCGCTTCGTCGATGCTAACGGTGCATCACGCGCTTGCATTCCTTGTGCTCGCCGTCTGCCTGCTTGCCGCTGTGCTCGCACTCGTGGCGTATCGCAGGCGAGGGAGCGGGGGCGCCCTGGTCGCGCACGCCCTCGCGCTGGCCCAGACGCTGATCGTGGCGCAGGTCGCAGTCGGGTTCTTGCTGCTGGCCGACGATCGTCATGCGGAGAAGGGGGTGCATTACATGTACGGCAGTCTCGCCGTGCTCGCGGTGGCCTGGCCCTGGATCTACGCGCCGCCTGATCCCAGGCGCCGGCTCGCGTGGTTCGCCGGGGCTACCCTGTTGGCTGCCGTGCTTGCCCTCCGCGCCTACATGACGGCTTAATGCCCCTACCAGCAATACATGCCGGCTTCTGGCCCGCGACGCAGGGGCACTAGTGCGCAAGTTCCTCGCAGACCGGCCGACGCTTCGGGGATTCCTGATCATCGGGTTGATCGCGCTCGTGGTCGTGGGGCTGAACCAGTACGCCGCCCTGACCGCGATCGCGATGCTGCTGCGGATCGCGTTCTTTCTCGCGGTCGCTTTCTTCATCTACCTGATGTGGCGTGAGCGCCGCGGCGAGATCGAGAGCTGGTCGACTCGCGAGCGCGTTGTCTTCTACGGCTCGGCGCTCCTGATCGTGGCGGCAATCGGTCTCTACTTCTGGCACGGGTTCCCCGGGTACGAGCAGCTCGGCTTCCTGGGCGTCCTGGCCGGTGGCGGGTACGCGATGTTCCGCGTTTGGCGCGGGCGGCATTCCTATTCGTAGCCCTGAACGTCTGAAGCGCTTACTGCGGCCGCTGCCACATCTGGATCGGCATCCGGCTCAGCATGCTCTGCTCGTCGGGATCGGCGGTGCGCTGGCGCTCGGAGCCCTTGTCGGCATCTCGTGGGCTGCCGGATTCGGCAACGTGCTGCACGAATTGCGGCACTTCGACCCGATCTGGCTGCCGGTCGCATTCGGCATGGAGCTCGCAGCGTACTTCGGCTACGTCGTCGCGTACCGCGAAGTTGCGCGTGTAGAGGGCGGTCCCCGGCTCGGGCTCGGACGCACGGGGGCGATCGTCGCCGCCGGCTTTGGCGCGTTCGTGATCCGCGGTGGCTTCGTGGTCGACCGGCAGGCTCTCGAGGCTGCCGGCCTCGATCCGCGTCAGGCACGTGCCCGTGTCCTCGGCCTCGGCGCGCTCGAGTACGCGGTCCTCGCACCGGCCGCAGCTTTGGCCGCGGTGATCCTCCTCGCGCGTGGGTCGACGCATCCGAGCCTCGGTTTCACCCTTCCATGGGCGATTGCCGTCCCGCTCGGATTCGCCGCCGCCTTCGCGGCCCTGGCGTTCCGTCACCGCGTGGGAGACGAAGGCCGCTGGCGCTCGATGCTGCAGCACGCGCTCGACGCCGTCCACATGCTCAAGAAACTCGCAGCGCAGGGAGCGGAATATGGCGGAGCCTTCGTCGGCACGACGCTTTACTGGGTCGGCGATGTCGGCTGCCTCTGGGCGAGCCTGCGTGCATTCCACGATTCACCGGATCTGGCTGCGCTCGTGATCGGGTACGCAACGGGATACGCGCTTACCCGGCGTACGCTGCCGCTCGGCGGAGCGGGTGCGGTCGAGGCGCTCGTGTCTTTCGCGCTCGCCTGGACCGGCATTCCACTCGCCAAGGCAGTACTCGCCGTCTGCGCGTACCGGATCTTCAACCTGTGGCTACCGC
>WNGB01001755.1_pt1 | contig 36631 bp, 38 predicted proteins | sample 5400681 | NCBI WGS metagenome assembly WNGB01 (sample SAMN13153367, study PRJNA577476) | soil metagenome | isolation source: 115 cm soil or saprolite under grassland replicate 2 | place: USA:California | collected 2016-06-15 | reverse complement strand
ACCGGTCCCGCCAGTTCGCCACCGTCTGATACGACACACCATGCCGGCGTGCGGCTTCCGCTATCGACATCTCCCGGCCCAACACACCGAGCACCACCCGCATGCGCTCATCCACAGACATCTGCTGCGACGACTTCCTGGATCTGCTCACCGCGCCTCGCTCTGCGGTCCAGCTCCAACCTGCGGAGCTTGCCAGAAATCCTGACGCAGGAGATGTTGCATCAATCGAACGTTTATTCGATAATGGACAGGTGCTGGTCGACCCGGGCTACCTGGATCCGGCCGCGTTCGCTGCCGAGCTGGCAGCGCTGGACGCGGCCGGCGTTCTGGTGCCGTCTCAGGATCCAGAGGCGCGGCCGGGTGACACGTTCGCGCCGGACTGGTTTGACCCGTGTGAGCTCGACGGAGGAGAGCTGGCGCGGGTCACACAGGTCGAGTGGGAGCTGTCCGGAGCTGATGAGCAGGACGAGGCCGAGGCGGCGCTGCTCGCGGAGCGGGCGCCGGCCTGGATAAGTCTGCCGCCCGGCGGTGACCTCGCCACCGCGTTGGAGGGAGTGCGGTGTGCGACGGAGTCGCCGGTCGCGCTGGTCGAGGTGATGAAAGCGTGCGACCGGGAGATCGCCTGGCTGCAGGCGGTCAAGCTGGACGCGATGGCGTCGTTCACCAAGCAGCGGCGCGGGGAGGCGGCAGCGACGGGCTGGGAGCGCGGCCACGACCCGGTGACCAAGCGGCCGACCGACCCGGAGCGCTCGGCGGCGTGCGAGATCGCCGCCGCGTTGCGACTGTCGCCGAACACCGTGTCGAGTCACATCCAGACCGCTGAGCGGATGGCCGGCCCGCTCGCGGACACCCGGTCGGCGTTGCGCTGCGGAACCATCGGGTTCGGTCACGCGCTCGCGATCAGCGACGCCACGATGCTGCTGCCGGCCGACAAGCAACGCTGGGTCCAAGACCGGGTGCTGCCGAAGGCCACTGGCCAGACCAGGGCGCAGCTGGGCGCGTCGCTGCGGCGCGCGGTCGCGAAGGCCGACAGCCGTGACCATGTCCGCCGCCACCGCGACGCACTCGCCGAGCGGGAGTGCCGGACCCGGACGCTCGACGACGGGATGGCCGGGATCTGGCTGACGCATTCGGCGGACCGGATCGCCGCTGTCTGGACCGCGGTGCATTCGCTGGCCGAGTCCGCGAAGGCCGCCGACCCGGTCACGGGCGAAGCGGATCCGCGTACTGCGGAACAGCGCCGCGCGGACGCGATGACCGACGTGTTCGCCGCGATCCTCGACCGGGGCACCGACTGGCTGGACCAGCCGCTGCCGGTCCAGCAGCGCCGCCGCCCGCACATCGAGGTCCTCGTCCCGATCACCACCCTCCTCGGCCTGGACGACCACCCGGCCGAGCTGTCCGGCCACGGTCCGATTCCCGCCGAGACCGCCCGGCGGATCGCTGCCGAGGGCACCTGGCGCCGGCTGCTCACCGACCCGGCCACCGGCGCCGTGCTGGAGGCGGCCACCACCCGGCACGATCCGCCCGCTCAGGTTTCCGAGACCGTGCTCGCCCGTGACCGCACCTGCCGCTGGCTCGGCTGCAACCGTCCCGCCCGTGAGTGCGACCGCGACCACGGTCGCCGCTACGCCGACACCGGCGTCACCACGCTGAAGGACCTGCGGGCGTTCTGCGAGTAACACCACCTCGTCAAGGACGACCACCGCGGCGGCTGGTCGATCCTCAACCTCCCCGACGGGTCGACCCGGATCACCACACCCACCGGCCACGTATACGTCACCACGCCGCCCGCCGTCGGCCCAATCGCGAGCGACCCCGACCCGCCACCCGACGTGGATCCCGATCCACCACCGTTCTAGGCAGCCAGCATTCAAAGCAGCCAGAGTTCCAGGCAGCCAGTGCGGCGCTCTTCTCAACCAGCCATGTGGCTGAACCGGTCAGAGTGGCACTCCGCCGTGCGCTCAACGCGGCTAGCCGTCAATCCCGCATGTCCCTAGGCGTGAACGACGGCGGGTGGTCGATGAGGAGGATCCCCATCGACCACCCGCCGTGTTCGCCTGCCTGATTCCAGCCGGGCGCTACGTCGTACCGGTGGTCAGGTCGTCGTACCAGTGGTCAGGTCGTAGACGGTGTAGCCGCCAACGGTCTGGGCGGCGTAGTTGTCCGCTACCCAGGAGCTGATCTCGCTCGAGGTGCCACGACTGCCCCCGCCGTTGGCCGGACCCATTCCCGCGCCGGAGCCGGTACCGACGAAGTAGTGGATCTTGCCCTGGGCAACGAGTGCCTTGAACTCCTCCAGGGTCGGCGTCGGGTCGGTGCCGTTGAAGCCGCCGATCGCCATCACCGGTACGCCGGAGGCGATCTGCAGCGGCGCCGCACCGTTCGCGGTGACCGCCGCCGCCGCCGCCCATCGATGCCCGGACGAGCCGTTCTGGAGCATGGTGATCAGCTCGGCGGACACCTGGCTGATGCCGGCGCCACCGAGGAAGCCGCCCGTGCGCGTGCCCGGACCGGCCTGCCCGGCCTGACCCTGGCTGCCCTGACCCTGGGTGCCCTGACCCTGGCTGCTCTGACCCTGGCTGCTCTGACCCGGGACGCCTTGGCCTGGGGGTGGGCCCTGGAACTGGCCGCTCTGGCCGGTCGTGCCCGGTCCGCGCATCATCATCGGGCCGCGACCGCCGGGACCACCACTCGCCGTCGCCGGTCCGGCCGACGGGAGGGCGCCGGCATGTGCGGAGGAGACCGTCTCAACGGAGTACGCCGCCGGCCCGGCCAGCCCCGCGAACGCCATCGCCAGCGCGGCGACCACGCCGAGGCGCTTCGCCAACCGCGCCCGGGTCCCCCCGGGACCGTCCGGTTGCCTGGTCACAGCCAGCACGACCGCGCCGATGAGACCCGCGACGAGCACCGCGTAGCGTAGCCACGGGTGCCAGTCCGGGGACCGGTTCAGCAGCACGTACGACCACACGGCGGTCAGCACGACCGCGCCGCTCAGCACCAGCCGGAAGACCAGCGAGTCCCGCCTGCGCCACAGAGCTACGGTCCCGGCGCCCACCAGCGCGGCCACCGCCGGCGCCAGTGCGACCGTGTAGTAGTTGTGGATGATCCCCTCCATGTAGCTGAACACCAGCCCGGTGACCAGCAGCCAGCCGCCCCACAGGATCGCGAACGCCCGGGTCCGGTCGGTACGGCCGGCACGACCCGCGACCACGGCCAGCACCACCGTCGCGATGATTGCCGCAGGCAACAACCAGCTGATCTGCCCGCCCATGTCGGCGTCGAACAGCCGGGCGATGCCGGTCGGTCCGCCCCAGCCGCCGCGGCCGCCGACCGAGCCGGCTTCCTCGCCGGTCAGGCGTCCCAGGCCGTTGTAGCCCAGGGTCAGCTCGAGCACGCTGTTCGTCTGCGAGCCGCCGATGTACGGGCGCGCCGAGGCCGGCAGCAGCTCGACGATCGCGACCCACCAGCCGGCGCCGCCGACCATCGCCAGCAACGCGCCGGCCGAGTGCCGCAGCCGGGCCCACAGCCCGGGCCGGCCGGCGATCAGGTACGCCAGACCGAAGGCCGGAAGCACCAGGAACGCCTGCATCATCTTGGTCAGGAACGCGAAGCCCACGAGTACGCCCGCGAGTGCCATCCACCAGCCGGGACGGCGTACCGAGTCGATGGCGCGGGTGACCGCCCACGCGCCGGCGACCAGCAGCAGCACCAGCAGCGCGTCCGGGTTGTTGAACCGGAACATCAGTACCGCGACCGGTGTGAGCGCCATCACCACGCCGGCGATCAGGCCGGCCGCCGGCGAGAACCAGCGCCGTACCGTTGCGTAGAGCAACCACACGGTGCCGACGCCCATCAGCGCCTCGGGCACCAGCATGCTCCACGGCCCGAAGCCGAACAGCCGCCCGGACAGGCCCATCACCCACAGCGACGCCGGCGTCTTGTCCACGGTGACGAAGCTCGACGCGTCCAGCGCGCCGAAGAACCAGGCCTTCCAGCTCACCGAGCCGGCCTGCACGGCGGCCGCGTAGTACTCGTTCGCGTAGCCGTTGCGGGACAGGCCGAACAGGTACAGCGCCGTCGTGCCGAGCAGCAGTGCGACCAGCCCGAGATGACCCGCCACCAACGACCTGAACCGTCCGAACGTGCCGGACACCGACGTCGTACGACGCTCCGTGGGCGGGGTGGCAACGGTGTTGCGCTCCATGGTCGTGCTCATCGGGCACCTCCGAGCGATGTGACCGGCGCGGCGGCCGGGGATGCGGACGGGGATTCGGACGGGGATTCGGACGGGGCGAAGACCCAGATCTGGAACAGGCTGAACCGGACCGCGGTCGCGACCAGGTTCGCGACCGTCAGTACGACGATCTCCAGCGTCCGGCCGGGTGCCCCGAACGCCAGGTGCAGCAGCCACAGCGACGACGCGGTCAGGCTCCAGCCGACCGCGAACGAGACCAGCCCGCGGGCCTGGTGCCGGCCGAACTGGTCGCGGCCGCGCAGCCCGTACGTGAAGCGCCGGTTCACCGCGGTGTTGCCGATCGCGGTGGTCACCAGCGCCAGCAGGTTCGCGGCCTGCGCCGGCATCAGCTGGCGCAGCAGCAGGTAGAGCACCGCGAAGGCGAGCGTGCTCAGTACCCCGACCAGACCGAACCGCAGCACCCGTTCGGCCAGCGAGACCGGCCGGTGCGGCAGCGGCGGCCGGGCCAGGGCCGCGCGTACCTGGGCCAGCGGGATCCGCCCGCGAGCCAGGTCCGTGCCGACCCGCACCACGCCGCGCAGGTCGTCGAGCGCGGTCTGGACCAGCGCCACCCGCGAGTCCGGGTCGTCCACCCAGTCCACCGGCACCTCGTGGATCCGCAGTCCGGCCCGCTCGGCCAGTACCAGCAGCTCGGTGTCGAAGAACCAGGAGGTGTCCTGCACCAGCGGCAGCAGCTCGGCCGCCACGTCGGCGCGGATCGCCTTGAAGCCGCACTGCGCGTCCGAGAACCGCGTCCCGAGCACCCCGTGCAGCATCGTGTTGTACGAGCGTGAGATGAACTCCCGCCGCGGCCCGCGCACCACCCGCGAGCCGCGCGTCAGCCGGGTCCCGATCGCCAGGTCGCTGTGCCCGGCCACGAGCGGCGCGACCAGCGGCAGCAGCGCGTTCAGATCCGTCGACAGGTCAACGTCCATGTAGACCAGCACGTCCGCGGCCGAGCTCGACCAGACCGCCTTCAGCGCGCGCCCGCGCCCCGGCTCGGCGAGCTGGACCACGGACACGCCGGCCAGCTCGGCGGCCAGCCGGCGGGCCACCTGACCGGTCCCGTCGGAGCTGCCGTTGTCGGCGATGCACAGTTCGGTCTCGAACGGGAACGACGTGTCGAGGAACCTCCGCAGCCGGTGGATGCTCAGCTCCAGGCCGCGTTCCTCGTTCCGGACCGGTACGACGATCTGAACCCTGGTGTCCTGCGGACGTCGTACCGGATCCGCAAGCGAAGGTGAGGTCAAGGTCTCCATGTCCACGACTGTGGACGCGCGGTCTGAGCCGCCGGTGGGACCGAACTGGGAGTTCCCTGGGAGCCTAGATCCGCCCGGTCAGGCCGACGAAGGTGAAGTAGCAGACCCCGACGAGCATCCCGATGTGGGCGAGCGCGGACAACCCGGCGCCCTGGCTCCAGGCGTCGACTGCTTTCGCCTCGGAGTGCCGGCCACCGCTGGGCAGCCAGCGGATGAGCAGGGTCAGGCCGGCGATCGTGACGATCCACCAGCCGGCGAGCGCCGGCAGGATCAGCGCGTGCCGGTGCGTGACGAGCGCCGCGATCCACACGCCGATCGCGAGCAGCCCGACGAACGTGTGGACGGTGAGCGCCGCGCGGTTGATCGAGCTCACCCCGCTCCTGCGCTCATCGCCGCCGAGCCGGGCCCTGGTGAGCACGACGACAGCGAACCCCAACCCGGTCAGCAGCCATGTCACATTCGCCCAGTCCATGACCTTGATCTACCCCAAGTGACCGCACCTCACCACCCGACACACACCGTCATGTGTGTCAGGGCTGCTCAGAGGATGTCGCCGGGGGTGTACGACGCGGCGTCGGGGTGGCGCTTCGCCAGTTCCTCGACGCGTCGTACGACCTCGTTGACCTGGGCAACGGCCGCGCCGGTGAACGACAGCGGCTCGCCGACGACCTGCTCGATCTGCTCCGCCGACAGGCCGAGTCCGCCGTCCGCGCCGAGCCGGGTGAACAGGTCGTTGCCCGAGGCACCCTGGCGCAGCTCGAGCGCCACCGCCACCGCGTGCTTCTTGATCACCTCGTGCGCGGTCTCGCGGCCGACGCCGTTCTTCACCGCGGCCATCAGGATCTTCGTGGTGGTGAGGAACGGCAGGTACCGCTCCAGCTCGCGCTCCACCACCGCCGGGTACACGCCGAACTCGTCGAGCACGGTCAGGAAGGTCTCGAACAGCCCGTCGAGCGCGAAGAACGCGTCGGGCAGCGCGACCCGTCGTACGACGGAGCAGAACACGTCGCCCTCGTTCCACTGCGCGCCGGCGAGCTCGCCCGCCATCGACGCGTAGCCGCGCAGGATCACGGCGAGGCCGTTGACCCGCTCGCAGGACCGGGTGTTCATCTTGTGCGGCATCGCCGACGAGCCGACCTGGCCCTCCTTGAAGCCCTCGGTGACCAGCTCGTGCCCGGCCATCAGCCGGATCGTGGTCGCCAGGCTGGACGGCCCGGCCGCGAGCTGGACCAGCGCGCTGACGGCTTCGAAGTCGAGCGAGCGGGGATACACCTGCCCGACGCTGGTGAACACCCGACGGAACCCGAGGTGCTCGGCGACGCGCTGCTCGAGCGCGGCAAGCTTCTCGTCGGAGCCGAGCAGGTCGAGCATGTCCTGCGCGGTGCCGACCGGGCCCTTGATGCCACGCAGCGGGTAGCGCTCCAGCAGCTCCTCGACCCGCTCGATTGCGATCAGCAGCTCCTCGGCGGCGGACGCGAACCGCTTGCCGAGCGTGGTCGCCTGTGCCGCCACGTTGTGCGACCGGCCGGTCAGCACCAGCGCCGCGTGCTGCGCGGCCAGCGAGCCCAGCTTCGCCGCGGTGGCGACGGCCCGGTCGCGGACCAGCTCCAGACCCGCGCGGATCTGGAGCTGCTCGACGTTCTCGGTCAGGTCCCGGCTGGTCATGCCCTTGTGCACATGTTCGTGGCCGGCGAGGGCGTTGAACTCCTCGATCCGGGCCTTCACGTCGTGCCGGGTGACGCGCTCCCGGGCGGCGATCGAGGCCAGGTCCACCTGGTCGACGACCGCGTCGTACGCCTCGATCACACCGTCCGGTACGTCAACGCCGAGGTCCTTCTGGGCCGTCAGCACCGCGAGCCACAGCCGGCGCTCCAGCACGATCTTGTGCTCGGGCGACCACAGCCGCGCCATCTCCTGGCTGGCGTACCGGGCGGCGAGGACATCGGGGATCAGTGGCTTCGTCACCCGCCCATTCTCGCTCAGGCCGGCCGCGGCTCAGTACGGCTGGTAGTCCTCGACGATCTTGCCCTTCGCGTCGTACCCGACAACCCGGTCCGGTTCGGCGACGCCGTCGGGCAGCCAGACCCGCATCGCGTAGACACCGTAGAACGGCTTCGCCTCGGTGAGCTTGCGGCCCGCGGCGAACATCGCGTACCGCACCACACCGTCCTTCGCGAGCCCGCCACCGCCCCAGAACTGCCGGCCGTCCCGGGTCGATCCGAGCCAGTGGATCGGGGTGCCGTCCGGCGCCGCCCCGAGCAAGCCGCTGGGCGACGATCCGACCCGGCCGCGATCAGCTGACCCGTACAGCAGGTACACGCTGGCGTCGGGGAACGCCGTGACCTTCTCCCGGGTCGCGCCGGGCTGGTCGATGTCGCAGACGAGCACCGCGGTCCGGTCGTTCGACCAGAACGCAGCCGTCAGTCCGCCGTCGACGCTGCGCTGGAATGCGGGTGTCCAGCTCGTGAGGTTCGCCCACACCCGGCGGCCGCACTCATACCGCGGTTCTCCCGGGGGGCCCACCTGCTCGACCGGAGGCTCCTGGTACGACGGTCGAGCTGCGGCCGGGACCGAGCAGTAGGCCTCCTTGCCGTCTCGTAGGCGCATCTTCAGCAGGTCGGTGACGTGCATTCCCGACTTCTGCGACTCATTACCGACCGTCGCCGGCACCGGCGTGCCGGTCGAGCCGTACTCGGCCTGCATCCGGATCTGGCAGCGCTTCACGGCCTCGTCGTACGGCAGTTTCTTCAGCAGCTCGGCGCCGCTGGTCTGCGCGACGCTCTCCGGCTTGCCGGTCGGCAGTGGCGTGCCCTGGCTCGCCGTCGGCGTCGTTGACGGCACCGTGCTGGTCGGCACGCTCGTGGTCGGGATCCGCACGGTCGGCGTCTTGGCCGGCACCGGTGCGTCGGCCAGGTTGTGCGGGAACTGGCTGGCTGCCACCACGATCGCGGCCGCCACGACTCCGCTGCCCACGGCGACGCCGGCGTTCCGGGTGCGCACCTTGCGCTTTCCCCTTGCCAGCAAGGCGTGCGCGTCGATCTGGGACCGCTGCGAGTCGTCTGCCGCGACGTCGAACAACTCCCTGATGTCGGGGCTCATGCGGTATCACCTCCCACCAGGTCCAAAGCGATCCCGGCGCGTTCGAAAGTTGCCCTCAGCAACTCGAGTCCTCTTGATGTCTGGCTCTTCACCGTTCCGGTGGTGACGCCCAGCACCCTCGCGGTCTCCTCGACGGACAGGTCGTCGAAGTACCGCAGCACCACGCACGCGCGAGCCCGTGCCGGCAGCGCCCGCAGCCCGTCGATCACCACGGCCCTGGTGTCCGACAGCCCGACCGCGTCGTGCTCGTCGGCCAGGTCCGGAACCTCGCCGGGCGCCTGCCGCAGCTTCGCGCTGCGCCGCGCGGAGTCGATCGCGACGTTCACCACGGTCCGCCGCGCGTAGGCGTGCACGCCCTCGGACCGCGCCACCCGCGGCCACGCCACGTACAGCTTCAGCAGCGCGTCCTGGACAAGGTCCTCGGCCTGCTGCCAGTCCCCGCAGACCAGATACGCCGTCCGCCGCAACGCGCGACTCGCGCCGTCGACGAACTCGACATACGCCTCGTCATCGCGGCGCGGCATGCGAACCTCCCGCTGTGCTCACACCCCATCTAAACGTGGCAGCACAACGAGAGGTTGGAACCGCCGGGCAGGGCTAGACGGTGATCTCGCCGCGTTCTGCCTTCAGGGCGATGTCGGTGCGGTGCTGGGACCCCTTGATGTGGATCAGGTCGACCGCGGCGTAGGCACGCTTGCGGGCGGCGGTCAGGTCGTCGCCGGTGGCGGTGACGGCGAGGACCCGGCCTCCGGAGGTGACCAGGTCGTCTCCGTCCACCGAGGTGCCGGCGTGGAAGACCAGCGCACCGGACGCCTCCGCCTCGTCGATGCCGGTGATCACGTCGCCGCTGCGCGGGCTGGACGGGTACTTCTTCGCCGCCACGACGACGGCGACCGCCGCGCCCGGCTGCCAGTGCAACAGGCCGAACTCCTCGAGCTTGCCGGTGGCGGCGGCGTACAGGACCGCGCCGAGCGGGGTCTGCAGCATCGGCAGCAGCGCCTGCGTCTCGGGGTCGCCGAAGCGGCAGTTGAACTCGATCACCCGGACGCCGCGGGAGGTGAGCGTCAGCCCGGCGTACAGCAGGCCGCCGAACGGCGTGCCACGGCGCCGCAGCTCGTCGACGGTCGGCTGCAGCACCCGCTCGCAGATCTCGTCGACCAGGCCGTCAGGTGCCCAGGGCAACGGTGTGTACGCGCCCATGCCGCCGGTGTTCGGCCCCTCGTCACCGTCCTTGAGCCGCTTGAAGTCCTGCGCCGGCTGGAGCGGCAGGACCGTCGTACCGTCGGTGATCGCGAACAGCGACACCTCGGGGCCGTCCAGGTACTCCTCGATCAGCACCTGGCCGCAGGCCGCGGCGTGCGTCACCGCCTCCTCGCGGTCCGAGGTGACGACGACGCCCTTGCCGGCGGCGAGACCGTCGTCCTTCACGACATACGGCGGGCCGAAGGCGTCGATCGCCTCGGCCGCCTCGGCCTCCGTCGTACACACGTAGGCCCGGCCGGTCGGCACACCCGCGGCCGCCATCACATCCTTGGCGAACGCCTTCGAGCCCTCGATCTGCGCGGCCGCCTTCGACGGGCCGAAGACCGCGATCCCGGCCGCACGCAAGGGATCCGCGACACCGGCGACCAGCGGCGCCTCCGGCCCGACCAGGACCAGGTCGACGCCGAGCTCGCGGGCCAGCGACACCACCGCGAGGTGGTCGGTGACGTCGAGCGCGCGGCACTCGACCGGCTTCTGGCCGTTCTCCGGAGTAACGGCGGCGATACCGGGGTTGCCGGGTGCGGCATAGACCTGCTCGACGCCCGGGTCGCGGGTCAGCCCCCAGACCAGCGCGTGCTCACGACCACCCGAACCGATGACGAGTACCTTCACGCCGCCCGAGCCTAGACCCGCGCGACGCCGCGTCGTCACCAGGTCCGGTACGGGTCAGGATGGCTGCTCCGCACTTCCTCGGACGTTGCGGCTCACCGCATGACGGCGAACCTGTCACGCACGCCGACCAGCGCCCGGAGTCAGCGATCCCGCTGCGGTCCTCTCGCTGGCCCCTGCGTTCTCCTCGCAGCCGCGTCTCCGGCCGCATTCGGGGCGCGTACGGCGTCGGCAGCCGGCGCCGTACCACTCAGTGCCTGGCGGCATCGAGCAGATCACGCGGCACCGGAATGCGGTTAGGCGTAGTACGCACTCCGGGCCGCTGCGGACCGACCGACGGCCTGCCGCCACCGAGGCCGGCGAGATCCCGCACCGGAAGGCCCCTGCTGCGGCCGAGCCGTTCGCCCGTGCGCGCGGCCGGATCGCTGGCCCGGTGTTCGAAAGCAACCACGTGCCGGAACGGCAGGGCACTCGGATCGGACACGACGCGACCATCCTCGACTTTTGGGCAGGGGCTCGAACTCGCGGTACGTCACGCGATGCGAGGGGCCGAGCCGCTCGCCGCGCGCGGTGCGCTCGTCGAAGACCGGCACCTTCAGCTCGGCACAGTCACGGAGGTCGTGCGAGCTCGGGCCATAGCCCAACTGCTTGCCCTCGTACTCGCTCTCCCGGCCGTCTCGGAGCGCCTTCAACGCCTTGACACGGCGACGTACTCCTTGGCCTGATCACTGTTGGGGTTCTCGTTCCGCGCAGCGGCGAGGCCGTTGATCTGCGCTCTGAGGTCCTCGTGGAGCATCAGGTGGTAGGAGGTCATGATCAACGGGCAGGCGGTCCCGCATCGCCGGGATCATCCTCGGATTCGACGTCCAGGTCCCAGCCACCTTCACGAACCGCGTCTTCGAACGAGACCCAGTCCCCGGGCTTGGCGTTGGCGAGACGCTCGCGGGTGATCTGCTCCATGCGCTTGTCGAACTCGGCCTCGACCCGCAGCGCCTCGTATTCGGACCACTGCTCGAACGAAATCACCACGCCCTGCGGACGCGGCTCGTCGCCGTAGAACAGCGGCTCCTGCTCGCCCTCCCGGAAGCGCCGCAGCATGGCGCCCAGGTACTGGGCCGCGGTCGCGGTGTCGACGACCCACACGCGGTCGCCGGACGGTAGGTCGTACTCGACTTCCATGATCACTCCGGGTAGTCACCTGCATTGCCGTCAGCCTACCTCCGGAACGAATCCGCCTCAGCGGCCACGACTCTTGCGCCGACCCTCTCGGAGTCTTTCCACCTGCACGCCCTGGTCACCGAGCTCGTCACCTCATCGACTGACAAGTCGTGAAGTGAAGTCGCCGCGTGACCGGGGCGTGCGCCAGCGTGTAAGGCGCCGGTCACCAGGTCCAGTAGTAGCGGCCGTCGGCGGCGCCCAGGTAACTGGGTAGGTCGTGCGGTTAATGAACGCCGTACCGAGACCGCGGCCCCAGTAGATCGTGCGGACCAGCCGCTTGCTGAACGGGTGACCGTTGTCGTCCCACCAGGTCTCGTGCTGGGTGATGCAGACCGCCGAGCGGTAGGCGTTGTTGCATGCCCGCGGCGTACCCCGCTGCTGGCGGTGGCGGAAGTGTAACGGTCTTGCCGGTGACGGTGCTGTGGATGGTGCCGATCGCGTCCAGGTAGTAGCCGACCGTCGGGATCGTTCACAGCACGTAATGCTGCCGGCCACCGGCCGAGCTGATCGCGCAGGTTCTGGCAGCTGCTGTCACCGATCCGCTCCCAGGTCACCCGGACCGGCTGGGTGACGGGCTTGGCGGTGCCGCCGGAGAAACCGTCGAGCAGCACCCAGTTGCCGGAGTGGACGAACCGCGCCGCGCGCGGCGGCGGCCAGTGCAGGGTCGCCCCAGGTGTAGTCCGACGTCGTCGAGCTGATCGGGCGAAACGCCCACTGTCTCGGAGTTGCAGCACTTGCTCACCGTGGTGACCAAGCTGATCGAATCGACTGGGCAGGCCCGCCCTAGCTGAGCGCTCGCCAGTGCGTCCAGGGCCTGGGTCCGTGTAGTCCGCGGAGCGATGCGACTCGGCGGGCGGCTTCGTGCCTTGCCTCGGGCTGTTCGGTGGCCCGCTGTGCGGCGTAGCAGGTGACCCGCAGTTCTCGCATGTCGCGGAACAGCTCGAATCCGGGCCAGGCCATCACGTCGTGCCCGTACCCAGACACGAATTCGGCGTACTCGGTGGCGGTGATGGTGCCGAACGTCGCGTACCGGATGGCGGTGCTGACGAGGTCCCACTCGGGCGGTCCGACAGAGCAGCGTTCGAGGTCCAGCAGGACGACATCGGCGGCGGTGACCACCACGTTGCCAGCCCAGGCGTCGCCGTGGATGACCCGGTGTGGAATGCCGCCCGGCATTTCGTCGTACCGGCGCTGGAGGTGGTCGAGCCGCTGCCGTAGCCATGCGCGGTCGTCGTCGGCGAGTGTGCTCGCGCCCTGGATACGTTCTGCCAGGCGGACGAACGGAGCAAACGGTGGCAGCTCGAAGGTGGTAGGCGGCTCGAGGTCGTGAAGGCGGCGCAACGCGACCGCAACGTCTCGCGGAGCGCCGTGGTGATGCGCGGGGAGTTCATGCCAGAACGTCACCGCGCGCTCAGCGACGACGACCGGCTGCGGGACGTTGATGGCCTGAACGGCGGGCACTCCGGCCGCTTCGAGCCAGCGGGCGACATGGACTTCCTTCGCCGCAGCAGAGTCCTGTCCCGTTCGAGCGATTCGAGCCACCACCCGTTCGGCGAGCCGGTAGATGCCGTTCTCGCCGAGCCGGATCACTTCGGCGTTGGCTGCGGTCAGACCGACCTCGGCGCACGCCATATCCAGAATCTGCTGGTCGAGCGCGCGAATGCTGGTCGTCACGATGCGACGCTGCTGAGTCGGATATGACGGCGCAAATCGGCGGCATCGGCATCGCGCGGGTGGTGCTTGCCTGTGATCCGGGCCAGTTCGCGCAGATCGTCGGCCGCGCGTCGGGATCGGAGTTTCTTGGCCTCCTTGAGTGCAGTACGGCCGATGGTTGCGGCGTTTTGTGGATCACCGGTGGCCATGGACAGTGACGCGAGCTTGATGCCGCTCATCGCGCGGGACCGCACGTAGTCGTCGGTGTGGCCGTCCACCGCGGCGGTGAGCCGGCTCGTCGCCAGCTCGATCCGGTGGCCGTGCATCGCCAGATCCCACAGCGCATGACCGGTGTCGCCTTGATGCTGCGCGGAGTCGTAGTAGTGCATCCAGGCGGGTTCGGTGGCCGGATCCGCGTGGCTGTACTCGTCGTCGGCGTGCCCGATGCTGGTGAGGGTGTCCTGCACTCGACCGAGCTTCGCCAGAGCTCGGGCGCGGGCGGTGAGCAGCATCGCCCGCTCGGTCGGGGTGAGCCGGTCCGCACGGACGAGTGCGAGCTCGGTCAGGGTGAGGCCGTTGTCGGGGTCACCGAGCCAGATCGCCTGCCGCGCCATCGATGACAGGGTCTTGGCCCGCAGGTTCCAGTCGCCTGCCTCCTCAGCGCAGGCGTGGGCGAACCGGAAGTATCGGCGTGCGTCCGCGTGGGCGTAGGCATCGAACGCCATCGCGGCGCATACCTGACCGAGATATCCGACCGCCGCAAACAGTTCGGGCCGCAGCCGCTGTGGGCAGGTCGCGTTCAGCAGGCCGGAGGAGTACCTGAGCTGGGCGACAACGGCTTCCCGGGCCAGACCGCCGCCGTAGTGGTGGTCCCAGCCACCGAACACGCAGGCGGCCTGTCGGATGTCGTCGATGTCGTCAGCGCCAACGGTCGCCGGCACCGGAGTGGGCTGCGTGGTGGCGAGCAGGTCGATCAGCGATTGGCCAGACGCCAGCGATACGCCGGCGCCGGCGATCGCGCGGAGGAAGTCTTTGCGGTCCACGTGCTCCACCGTAGACAGGCTTCGGGTGCGTCGTTGGAAGCCGAGTTCACGATCGGTCGCGGCGCCGGTGATTGCTCGTAGCGCGGCCCGGTAGCGCTCCTGGGGGCAGCGCACCACTCCACGTTCCAGCTTGCCGATGTAGTTGGCGTCGAGTTCGACGCGTTCACCGCGGTGCTCCCACACCCATTGGTTGAGCAGTTCGGCAAGATCCTGTCGCGACGCGGCCTCGCCCGGCGCGTGAGGGGATTCCACTCGGGCGCGGGCCCGGACGAGTGCGTCGTTCGGCTCCACGTCGTGATGGTGACACACACCGTGGCGAACCGGACACGATGTGGCATGTCCCTCAAGTTCTTCCCCGATTCCTCCCCACGACCATCCCCGCAACTGGTCTCCCCGCGTCGGGGCGGTCGCGGGGATCGTGAGCAACGTCCACAAACACAAGACCCGGGGGTATGAGTGACCGTGAGCTACTGGATTCTCGCCGGAGTCACCGCAGCCATCGCGGTCCTGATGGTCCGTGACCTGCTCCGCGACTTGCGAGGCCGCTGATGGGCGCCGAAGAGTCCCAGTACCAGCCTGACCCGCCGGTGACCACACCCATCACCACGACCCGGCGGCTCGTCAGAGTGTGGTTCGGCGCCCACGTCATCGCCGCGCACGCCGCCGAGCCGGCGCTCGCCCAGCGATACGCGGAGGCGATGGCGCGACGGTTCTACGGGCTGCGCGTGACCACCGAGCCCCTGCACGCCGGTAGCGCTGCCAGTCTTCCGGATCTACCGGCCGAGCCGCTGTGGCCGTTGACCGCGAAGTGAATGCTGATGGCCACGCCCAAGGCGACTCTCGTGCATCTGCGGGGGCGGATCGGCCGCTGGTGCCACAGGCGCGCGGTAGGGGCGTTCCACAGCCTCAACGAGCGGTTCCGGCGCTGGATGACCGAGGACCGCTCATGAACGACGCCAACGGCCGGGCCCGCCCATTGGCGCATGCCTATCTGCGGGTGCACTTGCTGATGACGGAGACCGAGCTGATCGACGCGAAGGAACGGCTGGAGCGCTTTGCCGCGGTCGAAGGCTACGCGCTGGGCCGGGTGTTCGTGGAGCGGATCGATCTGATGCCGGCGGCATTACACGCGCTGGTGGACGCAATCGAGACCGGCGACGTCGCCGCGGTGATCGTGCCGACCTGGCAGCACCTTGCGGTGATCGGCCCGCCGACCGTGCTGGCCGAGCACCTTCAGCGCACCACCGGTGTTCGCGTTGTGATCGCGGCGCCTCCCTGATCCGGCGGAGCGGGCGCGTGACAGTCCCCAAGACCCGTGCCCGTTCCGCCGCTCTAACGACGAACGACGAACCATCACCGTCTTTGTGAGGAAGGATGCAGATCATGACGCAGGGCAACCCGCACGAGCCGAAGCCTGTGATCCCGTGGGCCCTCAGTCGCGTGAGCGAGATCCCGGACACCGTCCAGCTCGGTTACACGAGCGTGGACATCGATCCGGCGACCCAGACAGCCCGGTACTGGGACGCGCACGGGATGCTGGTCGAGCCGATCGAGGCCGGCAAGCACGGCTCGATCCGCAACACCAGCAAGGCGACAGCGACTGGTGGCGACGGCTCAGGGCGGAACCCGCGCACCGACAACGACACGCACTACGACGCCACCCGCGACTGATGCCGTCCGACATGCCCCGCGACGTCGTCTTGGTGGTGACCGAGGCCGACGACCCGCACGCGGACCTGGTCATCGACGAACTGACTCGCCGTGGCCGCGTGCGGGTCGCGCGGCTGGATCCCGGCGACTTCCCGCACACCGTCACGATGGCCGCGGAGCTGGACCGCACAACCGGCCACTGGCGCGGTTCGATGGCCACCGCGACCCGCGAGGTCGAGCTGCGCGAGGTCACCGCGGTGTACTGGCGTCGCCCGTCGCCGTACCAGTTCGCGAGCTTGGCTGACGGCGATGCCGAGTTCGCGGCCGCACAGGCTCACGCCGGCTTCGCCGGTGTGCTGACGTCGCTGTTCGGCGCCACGTATGTCAACCATCCGCACCGCAACCGGCGCGCCGACGACAAGCCCGCGCAACTGACAGCCGCGGCCGACCTCGGGTTCCACGTCCCGCCGACCCTGATCACCTCCGATCCGGCTGCCGCGCGAGACTTCACCGACAACCAAGCCCCGGTGGTGTTCAAGCCCCTGCACCTGACCGACACTCGGCGCGACGGTCGGCCTGTGGCGCTGTGGACGCAGCGGGTCGAACCTGACGACATCGACGCCACGGTCGCCGGCACCGCGCACCTGTTCCAGGCCGAGGTGGTCGACAAGATCGCCGACTTGCGCGTCACCGTCGTCGGCGACCAGGTGTTCTGCGTGCGGATCGAGTCCGGACTCCTGGATTGGCGCTCGGACTACGACGCCCTGACCTACCAGGCGATCGACCCGCCACCCGGGATGGCCGACCGGCTGCACGCCTACCTGTCCAGGTTCGGCCTGACGTTCGGGTGCTTCGACTTCGCCGTCGCTCCGGACGGGGTCGCGTGGTTCCTGGAGTGCAATCCCAACGGGCAGTGGGCGTGGCTGGAAGAGCACACTGGAGCGCCGATGACCGCCGCGTTCGCCGACGTCCTGGAAGGCACAGATGACTGATCCGGGTCGCGAATGCGCGAAGTCTGACATCGAGCGCTCCGCCGCCAGTCTGCGGCACCAGATGGTCGCGGCCCTGAGCAGCGCGGGGCACGTCCGGTCGCCGCGGTGGCGAGCCGCGGCTGAGGCAGTGCCCCGGCACGAGTTCGTCCGCGAGTTCTTCGTTGCCACCAACCCCGACGAGCCTGCCGGCGGCGCCGACACGGTGTTCGTCCCGGTCGACGCCGAACGGGCCGGCATCGAGCGCTGGCTGCAGCTGGCGTACGCCGACGCGTCGTTGATCACCCAGCTCGACGGGCACCTGGCTCCAGACGACGTGACCGGACCGGTCACCGGTGCACCGACGTCGTCGTCGACCATGCCGAGCCTTGTCCTGCGCATGTGGGAGCACCTCGACGTCCACGACGACCACCAAGTCCTCGAGATCGGCACCGGCACCGGCTACTCGACCGCGCTGGGATGCCACCGGCTCGGCGAGGACCACGTCACCTCGGTCGAGGTCGACCCCGCCGTCGCCGAACGCGCCCAGGCCGCATTGCACCGCGCCGGCTACCACCCGCGGCTGCTCGTCGGGGACGGACTGGGCGGCTGTCCGGACGGTGCGCCGTACGACCGGGTGATCGCCACCTGCGCCCTGCGCTACGTTCCGATCCCCTGGGTCGAGCAGTGCCGCTCCGCGGCGGTGATCTTGGTGACGCTGTCGGGGTGGCTCGACGCGACAGGACTCGCCAAGCTGACCGTCACGGGTCCTGGTAGCGCCGAAGGCCGGTTCATCGACCACGACGTCAGCTTCATGCCCGCCCGCGCCCATGCCCCCGAGCCGGTAATGATCCCCAAGCTCGATGACGACCTGATCAGCATGCGACCGGCCCAGGTCGGTCCCGAGGTCTTCGATGACTGGGGTCCGGTGCGGCGGGTCATCCAACTCGCCGTACCCAACGCCCAGTACCTCCAGCCCGGACCTGGCCAGGACCTGCCCGAACACCTGCTGGTCCAGTCCGACGACTCGTATGTCACCTTTCACCAGTCATCGCAGGGCCGCTGGACCGTTCGGCAAGGCGGGCGGCACGCACTGTGGGACCACGTCGAGCACGCCGTGACAACCTGGCGCGACGCCGGCGCCCCACCGCTCACGGAGTTCCGGATCACCGTCACACCGCACCGGCAGACCATCGGCTTCAGAGGAGGCGGTGCGTGGGACCTGGCGGTCGAGAGCGCTTGATCGACCGATCCATGAGCGTGTAGAGGTTGCGAGCGGCGGTGTGGCGGAGGCCGATCCCTGGGGCAACTAGGTTGGTGCCATGACCGAAAAGCCTGAAGTCGATCCGCATCTCGGCCCCGCGCCGGCCGACCTGGAGATCACCGACCTGACCGTCGGGGACGGCCCGGAGGCCACCGCCGGTTCCCGGGTGAACGTGCACTACGTGGGTGTCGCGCACTCGACCGGCGAGGAGTTCGACGCGTCGTACAACCGTGGCACCCCGCTGGCGTTCCAGCTCGGCGTCGGCCAGGTGATCAAGGGCTGGGACGACGGCGTGCAGGGCATGAAGGTCGGCGGCCGCCGCCGCCTCGTCATCCCCCCGCACCTCGGGTACGGCGACCGGGGCGCGGGTGGCGCGATCAAGCCCGGCGAGACCCTGATCTTCGTCGTCGACCTGCTGTCCGTGAATTGATCCCGTAGGAATACTCATGCGCGGCGGCCGGAGAACTGGCTGACTAGGGGTCATGACCCCAGTCACCGTTCCCGGCCGCCCGCGCGTCTCCCGCGCTGTGCCGGTCGCCGCCGTCGCGGCCAAGCTGGTCCTGTTCGCGCTGCTCGTCGCCGCGGTGTTCTGGCCGGACCTGAGCGGCCTCAAGGGCAAGGCCTCCGGCGCACGGCTGGTGGTCTACCCGCTGGGAGCGATGGTGCTCCCGGCGTACTGGTACCTGCGCTACCGCGGCCGCCGCGCCTTCCCGTGGCTGGCCGACCTGCTGGTCACACTGCCCTGGCTGATCGACCTGCTCGGCAACCGGCTGAACCTGTTCGACACCGTCTCCTGGTGGGACGACCTGATGCATTTCGCGCTCTGGGCGCTGCTCACCGCGGGCGTGCTGCTCGCCTTCACCGCGGGTACGACGTCGCGCGGGCTGACCGTGATGGTCGCGCTCGGCTTCGGCACCACGGCGGCGGTGATCTGGGAGCTGGGCGAGTACGTCACCTTCGTCCGGCACTCCGCCGAGCTGCAGACCGCCTACACCGACACCCTCGGCGACCTCGCCCTCGGCACCCTCGGCGCCCTGCTCGCGGGCCTCGTGGTGGGCCAGGTCCGCCGCTCCGTCACGATCCCGCGCCCCTGATTTCGGCGTACAACTTAGGTAAGGCTAACCTGTTGTTCCGTGTCGGTCCTTCTCGAGCGCGGGATCGCGTTCGACTCCGCCCCCGTCACCGTGACAGGCGTGTACGACGTCAGTGCGCACGTGCGGCGGGTCACCTTCAGCGACGTACGCGTCGCGGACGCCGTGACGGCGGGGCCGGACCAGCGGATCAAGCTCTTCCTACCGCCGCCCGGGCGGGCGCTCACGCTGCCGTCCGGCGCGGGCTGGTACCAGACCTGGCTGGCGACGCCGGTGGCGGAGCGGGTCGTGATGCGCGCGTACACGGTCCGAGCGCTGCGGCCGGAGGTCGCGGAGATCGACGTCGACTTCGCGCTGCACGGGCGGACCGGACCGGCGTCGGCCTGGGCGCTGGACGTCCGGCCCGGTGACACGGCCGGGCTGCTGCTGCCGTTCAGCGTGGACATGTCGTCGGTGAAGGGGCTGCTGCGGTCGGGCGTCGACTACGTGCCGCCGGCGGACAGCGTCAGCCGGCTGCTGGTCGCGGACGAGACCGCGCTGCCGGCGCTGGAGGGCATCCTCGGCACGCTGCCAGCCGCAGCGCGCGCGACCGCGTTCGTGCGGGTGCCGGACCCGGACGACGTGCGGTACCTGCCGTCGACCGGCATAGCCGAGGTGACCTGGCTGACCGGTGGCGCGCCGCTGGACGCGCTGCGTCGCGCGGTGCTGCCGGGGCACCTCGACTACGCCTGGATCGCGGGCGAGTCCGGCATGGTGACCTCGGTCCGCCGCCTCCTGGTCGCGCTCGGTATGGCCAAGGACCGGATCTCGTTCCAGGGCTACTGGCGCCGGGGCCGCCCGCAGTGCTGACCGGCCGGCGGGTGACCTGCGGGGCCGTACCGTAGAGGGCATGTCATCCGTCGCCGACGACCCCACGCTCGAACAGAGCCCGGTCGCCGAGCAGCTGGGCCCGTACCGGTTGGTGCGCAAGCTCGGTCAGGGCGGCATGGGGGTCGTCCATCTCGCCACCGGCACCGACGGCGAGCAGGTCGCCGTCAAGGTGCTGCGCCCGCATGTCGCCCACGACCCGACGGCGCGCGCCCGGCTGGAGCGGGAGGTGTCGACGCTGCAGCGCGTCGACCACCCCGGCGTGGCCGGCGTCCTGGACCACGACCTGCACTGCGAACGGCCGTATCTGGTCACCCGCTACGTGCCCGGCCCGCAGCTCGACCAGCTCGTCGAGGAGCGCGGCCCGCTCACCCCGCGCCGGCTGCTGATGACCGCCGGCTGCCTGGCCGAGTCGCTGCAGGCCATCCACGCCGTCGGCGTCATCCACCGCGACCTCAAGCCGGGCAACGTGCTGGTGCATGAGGGCCGCCCGGTGATCATTGACTTCGGCATCGCCCAGGCCGCGGACGACCTGCGGCTGACGGCGACCGGCCTGGTGATCGGCACCCCTGGGTACGTCTCTCCGGAGCTGATCGAGGGCGCCGCTGTCACCGAGTCCGCGGACTGGTGGGGCTGGGCCGCGACCGTGGTGTTCGCCGCCACCGGACGGCGCCCGTTCGGCCGTGGCCCGTTCGAGGCCGTGCTGCACCGGGTCCAGGCCGGCAAGGCGGACCTAGAGGGCATCGACCCGCGACTCGCGCCGCTGCTCGCCGCCGCGCTCTCGCCGGACCAGGCCGACCGGCCGACGGCCGAGCAGATCCTGACCGGCCTCCGACGGTACGGCGAGGGGCGCGACGCCTTCGTCCGCTCGGACAGTTCCGTCGCGACCACGCTCCAGCCGGTCGGATCAGCGGACGCCGTGACCGTCGTACCGGGGATCGTCGTACCGGGCAACGCCGCGCCCGGGAGCGCCACACCCGGGAGCGACGTACCTGAGGACGGTGGGGACGACGGGGCCGTCGACGGGACGCGGGTGATGCCTGCCGTCGACGGGACGGCCGTGCTGCCCGCTGCGGCGGTCGCGCCGGCTCCCGCTACGGCGGACGTGACGCCGGAGCAGATGGCGGCGCTCATTCCGCCGTTGATTCCGTCGCTGAATCTCAAGCGGACGCCGCAGCAGCCGCCGTACGCGGTGAATCCGTATGCGGGCGCGCTGCCGGTGCCGTACCAGCCGGACGTGCAGGAGCTGGCGCGCTTCCAGCAGGTGGCGCCGAACCAGCCCGGACAGTTCCAGCCGGCGCCGGTCCCACCGGGCCACGTCCAGCCGGGACAGATCCAGCCTGGGCACGGTCAGCCCGGGCATGGACCGGTTCAGCCGGGGCCGTTCGGACCGCCGGCGCAGCAGCGGCCGCGATCGGTGGCGGGCAGCGGCACGATCACCGCGCTGTTCGTGCTGACGGTAGCCGTCGCCGCGCTCTACCCGCTGCTGACCGCCATCGCGGTGATCTGCGGGATCGTGATCGCCCGGGTGGTGGACCGGACCGGTACCGCGATGATGCGGCGCCGCCAGGTCCGCGGCGGGCGTGGCCGTTCCGACGGGCTGGTCGCGACACTGCTGAGCCCCGTGCAGCTGGCCGTCGCGGCGCTGATCACGCTGCCCTGCCTGATCCTGCCGTTCCTGATGGCCACGATCTCGGGGGCGATCGTCGCGGTCGGGCTGGCCTCAGTGAAGGGGCTGCACTGGCCGTTGCTGACTGTGGGCGCGGTCGGGTCGGGCGCGTGCATGGGACTGCTGGCCGCCTGGTGGGGACCTGGTGGCACGTCACTGCGGCGCGGCGCTCACGTCGCCGCCCGGGCGACCCTGCGGCCGACCTGGTTCCGCGCGCTGGTGGTCACCGGGATGCTGGTGATCGCCTTGTTCTGCGGGCTTGCCGCGCTGTCCGGCCGCGACACGAGCTGGGCGCCGGCGGGAGATCCGTTGGACCGCTCGAACCTCCCGCAGGCCCCTCAGTTCCCCTCGATCGACCTGCCCGGGATCGACATCCCGTTCATCGGCAGCAGCTGACCGGAGTGGGAGCCGGAGCTGGCGGTCAGCTCCTGCTCCCCCGCACGCCGTCAGTCGAGCAGCGCGGTCACGGTGCCGGCGGCGACGGTCCGGCCGCCCTCGCGGACGGCGAACCCGAGGCCGGTGTGCATCGCAACCGGCTTACCCAGCTCCACCCCCAGCTCGACGGTGTCGCCCGGCATCACCAGGACCACGTCGCCCAGGTCGATCGAGCCGGGCACGTCCGTCGTACGGAAGTAGAACTGCGGCTGGTAGTCCGCGGCGAACGGCGTGTGCCGCCCGCCCTCGGCCGCGGTCAGCGCGTGCAGGTTCGCGCGGAACCGCCGGTGCGGTGTCACCGAGCCCGGCAGCGCCAGCACCTGGCCACGCCGTACCTCGTCACGGCGGACGCCACGCAGCAGCACCGCCGCGTTGTCCCCGGCCTGCGCGGACTCCAGCGACTTGCCGAACGTCTCCAGCCCGGTCGCGACACTGCTCAGCGTCGGACCGAGACCGACGACCTCGACCGCGTCACCGACCCGCAGCGCGCCGCGCTCGACCGCACCGGTCACGACGGTGCCGCGACCGCTGATCGTGAGCACGTTCTCGATCGGCATCAGGAACGGCTCGCCGAGCTCGCGCTCCGGCACCGGCACGTAGTCGTCGATCGCCGCCAGCAGTTCGTTGATCGCCCGCGTCCAGCGCGGGTCGCCCTCGAGCGCGCGCAGCGCCGAGACCCGGACCACGGGCACCTCGTCGCCGGGGAACCCGTACTCGCTCAGCAGTTCGCGGATCTCCAGCTCGACCAGGTCGAGCAGCTCGGTGTCCTCCACCGCGTCGGCCTTGTTCATCGCGACCACCAGGTACGGCACACCGACCCGGCGCGCGAGCAGCACGTGCTCCCGGGTCTGCGGCATCGCGCCGTCCTGCGCGGACACGACCAGGATCGCCGCGTCGACCTGGGCCGCGCCCGTGATCATGTTCTTCACGTAGTCCGCGTGCCCGGGCATGTCGACGTGTGCGTAGTGCCGGGTCGCCGTCTCGTACTCGACGTGCGAGATGTTGATGGTGATGCCGCGCTGGACCTCCTCCGGCGCGCGGTCGATCCCGTCGAACGCGACGAACCGGTTGACCGCCGGGTCGGCGTCGGCGAGCACCTTGGTGATCGCCGCGGTCAGCGTGGTCTTGCCGTGGTCGACGTGTCCCATCGTCCCGATGTTGAGGTGCGGCTTGGTCCGCACGAACTGGCTCTTCGCCATGGTTCCTTCCTGCTCTGCAAGGGGTTGCCCGGCTGGTTGCCTGGGGCAACGATGCTTCGGGGTGTACGACGATGCGCGGGCGGGTGCCGGCCGCGCGGCACGTTCCAGCGGGAACGGCCGCACTCGTGAGTCCGCGCCAGGACCGTGCTCTCCGGGGATCACCGCCGACGGATGCGTCGGAGAAGGTGGCGTCCGGGAGCTCTGGCCACCCTCCTCCGTCGGTCCTGCTGGAGCAGGAGGAGGGTCAGCGTCGCGCGCCGGTGCAGAGGCCGGCGAGTGAGAAGTCCGCCGGCCAGGCGTCAGCGCCCGTCAGGCCGGAGCCCGACAGGTACGCGAAGCCGGTGATGGCGAACATGACGCTCACGGTAGAACCCAACACACGAACGGCCAACCGAATTCCACGGCGCTACGGCGTCAGACGGGGATGACGGAGAGCCGCATCCGTCCGAATCGGCCGGTGCGATCCGATCTTGCTGTCTCGGCGAGATGGATGATGTCGTCCCAGTCCGAGGTCACACAGTTGGCGCCGAACACGAGGCAGCACACGACGACGTGGGCGTCGACGACGTCCTCGCGATCGGCCGCGCCAAGCAGGTCACCCACCAGTTCTGCTGCGTGGCGGTCGAGTACCGCCAAGCGGCAGCCGCCGAGCAACCTCGACAACCCGCGCTGGGCCGGACTGCGGCGGACCTGCGCGAGCACGGTCGCGGGCACGATCGGCTGTGTGCCGCGGCCGACCGCGCGGCGGTGCATCGACCAGATCCGTCGGTCGTCACGTCCCGCGGCGATCAGCGCGCCGGCGTCGTAGACGAGGACCGTCACTTGCGCCGTTCCGAGAACGAGGCCGGCTCGGGTCCGATGTCGATCACGCCGCCCGCCTCCGGATCGGCGGCAGCGTCGAGCAGCCTGTCCGCCCACGCGAGCTCCTCGGCAGTGAACGCGCCGTGCTCGGCCTCCCATTCGGCGACGGCCACGAGACCACGCCGGATCTGCTCCTGCTTCATCACCATCTCGCTCACGTACGCAGACGGCGTCTTGCCCTCAATCCGGGCGCGATCCTCGATCACGGACCAAACCTCTTCCGGAAACGACAGAGTCTTCTTCCTGACGCCCATGAATCTAGGGTATGACCACGGTATGACCGCGCACAATATCCACAGGTTGCGGGCCGCGCGATCTGGCGTCCGCGCTCAGCCGGTCTCGGTGTCCAGCAGCACTGCCGTCACAGGCGGTTGCTGAGGGCAATGATCTGGGTGCGCTCCGGGCCGACGCCGACGGCGGAGATCGGGGCGCCGCTCATCGCCTCGACGGCGCGGACGTAGTTCTGCGCGTTCTTCGGCAGGTCGTCGAAGGACCGGCAGCCGGTGATGTCCTCGTTCCAGCCGTCGAGCTCCTCGTACAGCGGGGTGGCGTGGTGGAAGTCCGACTGCGTCATCGGCATCTCGTCGTACCTGGTGCCGCCGACGTCGTACCCCACGCAGACCGGGATCTTCTCGCGGCCGGTGAGGATGTCGAGCTTGGTGAGGACGAAGTCGGTGACGCCGTTGACCCGGGCGGCGTAGCGGGCGATCACCGCGTCGTACCAGCCGCAGCGGCGCGGGCGGCCGGTGGTGGTGCCGAACTCGGCGCCCTGCTGGCGCAGCCACTCGCCGTCGGCGTCGAGCAGCTCGGTCGGGAACGGGCCCTCGCCGACCCGGGTGGTGTACGCCTTCACGACGGCCATCACCCGGTCGATCCGGGTCGGCGGGATGCCCGAGCCGGTGCAGGCGCCGGCCGAGATCGCGTTCGAGGACGTGACGAACGGGTAGGTGCCGTGGTCGACGTCGAGCAGCGTCGCCTGGCCGGCCTCGAGCAGCACGGTGCGCCGCTCGTCCAGGGCGCGGTTCAGCAGCACGCCGGTGTCGGCGACCATCGGCTTCAGCCGCTCCGCGTACGAGAGCAGCTCGTTGACGGTCTCTTCGATGGTGACCGCGCGGCGGTTGTAGACCTTCACCAGCAGCTGGTTCTTGATCTCGAGAGCGCCTTCGACCTTCTGCCGGAGGATCTTCTCGTCGTACAGGTCCTGGACGCGGATGCCGATCCGGTTCATTTTGTCGGCGTACGTCGGGCCGATGCCGCGGCCCGTCGTACCGATCCGGCGGCTGCCCAGGAAGCGCTCGGTGACCTTGTCCAGGGTGCGGTTGTACGGCGGGATGACGTGCGCGTTCGCGCTGACGATCAGGCGGGAGGTGTCGACGCCGCGGGCCTCCAGGGCCTCGATCTCGGTGAACAGCACGCTCAGGTCGATGACCACGCCGTTGCCGATCACCGGGGTGCAGCCGGGCGTGAGGATGCCGCTCGGGAGTAGGTGCAGGGCGTACTTCTCGGTGCCGATCACGACGGTGTGGCCGGCGTTGTTGCCGCCGTTGAACTTGACCACGTAGTCGATCACGCTGCCCGTGTTGCCGAGCAGGTCCGTAGCCTTGCCTTTGCCCTCATCGCCCCACTGAGCGCCGACGAGCACGATCGCGGGCATCTCAGCACCGCCTTCCTTCCGGACCCGGAGGTCGTGAAAAACCTGGAGCCCCGGGTGCTGTCGCTGGTGCAACAGCATCGGGGCTCTTGCGACCAAAGCCTACCGGAAGGGGGATTTCAGGCGGTGGATGTACGACTCGCGGACAACTGGTGACGTCCAGCAGTTGTGGCGACACAAAGGGTTGCCCTTACGCGTGATCATGTGCACACTCGTTGTCAGCGGCCCGCCGAAGCTGCCGCAGGGGACAGTTCCGGCGGGCCGCTTCCTGCTGTCAGCCCTGCGACGCGAGCCACTCCGCGACCCGGCGTTCGGCCTCCTCGCGGGAGACGTCCTCGACCCGGGTCATGATCGCCCAGCGGTGCCCGAAGGGGTCGATCACGACCCCGTACCGGTCGCCCGTCACGAACGTCTGCACCGCCTCCACCTGGCGGGCGCCGCGCTCGATCGCCCGGGCGAAGGCCGCGTCAACGTCGGCGCAGTAGTGCACCACCGACGAGTGCACCCAGTCCGGCTCCGGCGCCCGCAGGCCCAGCTGCGGCATTTGGGTGCTGAGCTGCAGCATCGAGTCGCCGATCCGCAGCTCGGCATGCGCGACGGTGCCGTCCGGCAGGTCGTTGCGGCTCACCACCTCGGCGCCGAACACCTCCGTGTAGAAGTCGATCGCCTTCGCGCCGTCGCCGACCGCCAGGTACGGCGTGAGCGAGCGATAACCGTCGGGGACGGGCCTGATCTCATTGATACTGGGATTTGTGGTCATGGAGCCAGCGTCGTCGGCGGCGGGGTACGAGGTCTTGGAGGAACGCGACAGCGGTGGAACCTGAGTACGCGAAGGGCATCCTGCATCCGCAGGAGCAGGCCCGGCACCGCGAGCTGGACCGGCTGCCCGCCGGACCGGTGACCGGCCGGTTCGTGGAGTGGTACTGGGCGGTCCGGTGGGACCTGCGCGGCCGGCCGTCGTACACGGCGGAGGTGCTGCCGCACCCGAGTGTGAACGTGACCTTCGAGCAGACCTCGACCCGGTCCGGCGGCTGGGTGACCGGCGTCTGCACCCGCAAGTACACCCGGGAGCTGGCCGGCGAGGGGTGGACGTTCGGGGTGAAGTTCTGGCCGGGCGGGTTCGGCGCGTTCACCGGGCTGGACGTCGGCTCGTTCCGGGACCGGGCGGTGCCGCTGCGCGAGGTGTTCGAGGACGCGGACCGGCTGACGGATCTGGTCATGTCGACACGGGACGACGTACGGCGACGGGCCGTGGTGGAGGGGTTCCTGCTCGACCGTCAGGTCGGGACCTATCCGTCGTACGAGCAGGTGCTGCGGATCGTGTCGGCGATGGTGAACGACCGGGAGCTGACCCGGGTGGACCAGGTGACCGAGCGGTTCGGGGTGCCGGTGCGGACCCTGCAGCGGCTGTTCCGGCGGTATGTCGGGGCCGGGCCGAAGTGGGTGTTGCGGCGGTACCGGCTGCACGACGCGGCGGACCTGCTGGCGCACGGGCGGACCGAGGAACTGGCCGGGCTCGCGGTCGAGCTCGGGTACTTCGACCAGGCGCACTTCTCGCGCGAGTTCGCGAACGAGGTGGGGATGCCGCCGCTGCAGTACGCCGCCGCCTGCGCCGCCGCTGGTTCGCATGTGCCGGTGTACGCCCGCTAGCTCGAACCTCAAGACGTTGGATCAATACTGGACTTGTCCTTCACCTCGAACTGTTGACAGGCGGCACCTCGCCACCTAAAGATCGGATGACTTGCTCCGTTTGGGGGTCCAGGGTGGCCGGTGAGCCCCGACTATCGATCAAGGAGTGTTGCCACACATGACCGACGCCCGGCTTTCCGAAGCACGCTTCCGCGACTGGCGGTTCGGCCTGTTCGTGCACTGGGGCCTGTACTCGCTCCCTGCGCGGCAGGAGTGGGTGAAGAACCATGAGCGGTTGACCGACGCGGACTACCAGCCGTACTTCGACCACTTCGAGCCCGACCTCTACGACCCGCGGGACTGGGCCCGCGCCGCGCGGCAGGCCGGCATGCGGTACGCCGTACTGACCACCAAGCACCACGAGGGTTTCTGCCTGTGGGACTCCGCGGTGTCGGACTACACGGTGGCGGGCACGCCGTGGGGCAAGGACCTGGTCGGGCCGTTCGTCGAGGCCTGCCGGGCGGAGGGCCTCGGCGTCGGCTTCTACCACTCGCTGATCGACTGGCACCATCCCGAGTTCCCGATCGACGTCGAGCACCCGCAGCGCGACGACGCCGAGGCGAAGGCCAAGGCGGCCGGGCGCGATATCGCGGTGTATGCCGACTACCTGCACGCCCAGGTGCGTGAGCTGCTCACCCGGTACGGGCCGATCGACATCATGTGGTTCGACTTCTCGTACCCTGACCGGAGGTTCGCGGACGGCACGCCGGGTGGCAAGGGCCGTGACGACTGGCGGTCCGAGGAGCTGATGGCGATGGTGCGCGAGCTCCAGCCGGGCATCCTCGTCAACGACCGGCTCGACATCCCCGGCGACTTCGTCACGCCCGAGCAGTACCAGCCCGCCGGGCCGATGACGCGGAACGGCGAGCCGGTGCTCTGGGAGGCGTGCCAGACACTCAACGGCAGCTGGGGCTACGACCGCGACAACCTGGACTGGAAGTCGCCCGAGCTGCTCGTCCGGATGCTGGTCGACTCGGTCTCCAAGGACGGCAACCTGCTGCTGAACGTCGGGCCGACCGGCCGCGGCGAGTTCGACCCGCGGGCGCTGGCGACGCTGGCCGAGATCGGCCGGTGGTTCCGGCTGCACGAGCGGTCTGTCCGCGGCGCGGGGCCGAGCGACCTCACCCCGCCGCCCGACTGCCGGTACACCCAGCGCGACGACCGCCTGTACCTGCACTTGTTCTCGTGGCCCATGCAGCACGTGCACCTGCCCGGGCTGGGCGGCCGGGTGAAGTACGCGCAGCTGCTCAACGACGCGTCCGAGATCCACCGGGTCGCGAACGACCCCGATCAGACGGCCCAGAACACCCAGATGGGTGGGCTGCCCGTGGACACCCTGACCCTCGAGCTCCCGATCCAGCGGCCGGATGTGACCGTCCCCGTGATCGAGCTCTTCCTCAGCTGACCAGACCGCTGCCGAGCGAGCGTGGACGATCCGCCGCCGGCCGGAGCTTGGCCCAGCTGGGCTCGTCGGCCCAGACCGAGTCCGGGTCGACGTACGGGCGGACCAGCGCGGTCAGGTCGTCGTCGCCTGCGCCGGCGAGCTGGTCGGACGCGAGCTTGCGGGCCACGCCGGCCAGGAAATCCGCGACCTGCACCCGCAGGTCGAACCCCGAGTTCGCCAGGGAGAGTCCGGCCAAACGGCCGCCGGACATTTCCTTGAGCGCGTCGATGCGGTTTTCCGGAAGGGTGTTCTGCCGGTCGTGGACGATCGACACCGGGTCGCCGTCCGCGCCCCACACGTCTACGGCGCGGAGGATGGCCGGGTACAGCGGATCCAGCGGCGGCAGCGCGGCCGGGTGCTCGTGCAGGTGCGTCCGGTACGACTCGGCGCGCGACCGCCCGCCGCGCAGGACATCCCGGATGGTGGAGGGCAGGCCCTCGATCGCGGCGAAGAAAGACCCGACCGGCTCGATTCCGTCATGCGGTTCCTTCGAGCGCATCAGGTCGTTCGCGGCGGCCAGGAATGCTCGCCACGTCTCGCCGCCGGATGATCGCCGGCCTTCGTCGTACAAGCGTCCGGCCGATTCCGGACCGGCCCGGCCGCCGAGCAGGGCTGTGGTCTTGAGGATCAGGAAGTAGGTTTTGTCGACGAGTTGGACGCGGGCATTGCCGTGCAGCGGTCCCGCCGGGCCGAGAAGCCATTCCAGGGCGGCGCGGTGTTTCGTCCGGAGCACGTGGTTCGCTTTGTACTCAGTGGCCGGGGAACGGATTCTGCGCCGCAACTCCAGGACGCATTCCGTCGCGGTCTCGGTGTCTAGCCGGACCGCTGCATGGGTGAACACGTCGGTGGTGCCCCCGACGAGCTTCTCGGCCTCGTAGCCGGACTCGTCGCAGGCGATCTCGACGGTCGGCATCACGGACCTACTTGCTCAGCTCATCCACCGCGGTCGGGGACGAGTCGCGCAGGAACGTCGTACAGCGCTCGGCCTCGTCGGTCTCGCCGATCGCCGCGGCGGCGGTCGCGAGGGCGGCCAGGCAGCGCAGGAAGCCGCGGTTCGGCTCGTGCTCCCACGGCACCGGCCCGTGGCCCTTCCAGCCGTTGCGGCGCAGCGCGTCCAGGCCGCGGTGGTAGCCGGTCCGGGCGAACGCGTACCCCTCGATCGTGCGGCCGCCTGCCAGCGCCGCCTCGGCCAGCGCGGACCACGCCAGCGACGAGGCCGGGTAGGCCGCGGCGACCTCCGCAGGGTCCTTGCCGGCCGCCAGCTCGGCCGCCGCGGGGTCCTCGGGCAGTCGCGTCTCCGGCGGTCCGGAAAGCAGATTGTCGAACGTCATGCCGCCATCTTTGCCCATTAGGCAAGGGCGTTTACACGACGGGTCGTCATCCGAAACTGGTTGACCGTTTACCGTGTTGACACGGATGCTTGAGAACCTGCGCGCACTGGGCCGCGTAGCGGACACTTGTGACTGAAGGGAGGCTCCGGATGAGCGTCATCGTGCTCAACGCGTCGTACGAACCGTTGCACACGGTCTCGATCCCGCACGCCATCCGGATGCTGGTCCGGGAGGTCGCGGTGGTCGAGGAGGCCCACGGCGAGCGGACGATCGGCCCCTTTCCGGTTCCGCGGGTGCTGCGCCTGGTCCGGTACGTCGTGACCCACTGGCGGTACGCGACCGGCCGGGTGAAATACAGCAAGCAGGGCGTGCTGCGGCGGGACAGGTTCCGCTGCGCGTACTGCGGCAAGCCCGGCGCGGACACCATGGACCACGTGCTGCCACGGTCTCGCGGTGGACGTGCCGAGTGGCTGAACGCCGTCGCGGCGCACGCCGTCTGCAACGAGAAGAAGGGGTGCCGTACGCCTCAGGAGGCCGGCATGCCCCTGCTCTGGCAGCCATTCGCCCCGACGCGTGCGTCGTTGGTGTAGCTGCCGGTTTCTGTCCACAGGGCTGTCTGTGGGCTGACTTGTCCACACGTGTACGACGTCCCGCCCGCGGGGCGTCGTACGACGGCATGTTCTCCAGCGTGAACCCTCGACTCACCGTGATGGCCAACATCCGCGGCGGCGTCTTCACCCGCGCCGACGCGCGCGCGTGCGGGTACGACGACGCCCACATCGACTACCTGCTGCAGTGCGGCTCGTGGCGCCGTGTCGGGCACGGCAAGTACGCGCTGCGCCGGCTGTTCATCGTCGTCAACGACGAGATGCTGCACCTGCGCCGCCTCTACTCCCTCCTGTACGGCGGGCGTTCGGGGCTGGTCGCGAGCCACCAGTCGGCCGCCGGGCTGTACGGACTGCCGCTGTGGGGTCTCGACCTGTCCGAACTGCACGTGACGCCGGACGACTCTGCGGACGGCGGTGCCGGGACGCGGCGGCGCGGGCGCGGGGTCGTGCACCGGCACGCCGGTCCGCTGCCCGCCGACCACGTGCGGACCTGGAACCGGCTGCCGCTGGTCGCGCCGTCGCGCGCGGTCGCGGAGGTCTGCGCCACCGCGCACGCCGAGGCCGCCGTGGTCTGCGTGGACGCGGCGATGACCGCCGGGCTGGTCGACCGGCGATCCCTGCGGGCTGCCGTCGACGCGCTGCCCTCGGGTCGTGACGATGCCGACCGGGCGATCGGGGCCGCGACCGGCCGCGCGGAGTCGATCGGCGAGTCGCGGCTGCGGTACCACCTGCGCTGCGCCGGGCTGCCCGAGCCGTCGACCCGGCGGGCGCCGCTGGGGCACGACTACAACGTGCCGGCGCTGTGGTTTCCGGACCAGCGCACGGCGGTGGAGTTCGATCCGTGGCTGCCGTACTGGCACGACTACACCGACGACGACGAGCGGCCCGACTTCTCGCCCGACGAGGACGGTCCGCCGGTGGTCGAGCACGTCTGGATCCCCTGGGCCGACCTCGACCAGCCGGACGTCGTCGTCGCACGAGTGCGCGCCGCCTTCGCCCGCGCCGAGGCTCGCTCCGGCGTCCGCCAGTTCGACCCCACCCGCCCCCGCACCCACCGCCGCCGATTCCGCCCACCGTTGCTGGACCAGTCGGGCGTGCCGTGCTGACGAGCGCCCTCACGACCTTGATGACTGTGGTGACCGCGGTGCTGACCTACGGCAACTACCGGAAGTCGCACGCCTTGTCCACCCAGGACTCGGACCGTGGTGATCGCCGAGGTCGCAGCGAGGAGACGATGCGATTGCTCCGCTGGGCCGTCGACCTCGCCACCGACCCGGACGCCCGACGACGGCTGGCCGGTGTCAGCGTGCTGGACGCCCTGACTCGAGCACGGATCGTGGTCCGTGGCGATCGTGCGTTCATCCAAACGGTGGCTCGTGCGGTAATGGCCGGCTCGGTCGAAACGAGCAGTTACTCTCTGGAAGGGGATATGCACGTCGACGCCGAGAACGGAGGATCTGGCCATGTCTGAGATCCAGTGGGTCACACCTGACCAGGTTGCGGCCGCGAAGCTTGTTCTCAGACTGGATGAGGAGGACGGTCTCGAGCCGGATCCGCTCGCACTGAAGATCGCGAACGCGACGCCGATGCGTCGGCCCAAACCGGCCAACCGGGCGCACCAGTGCACGTGTACGTGCCCAGTGCACGGCAGTCGGTCGGCTGGCTGACCGCGTTCAGCCGGCCTGCTCGCTCAGCTCGGAGCGGCGTTCTCCCAGAGGCCGACGATGTTGCCTTCGGGGTCGGTGAAGTAGGCGGAGAAGCCCATGTCGCCGACCGCGGTCCTCGGCGCCGCGGTCTTGCCGCCGAGGCGCTCGATCGTGGTGAGGGCGTCGTCGATGCTGTCCACGCCGACGGTGATCACCGGGGCCTTCACGGGTCCCCAGTCGCGGCTGAGCATGCCGCCGTTGATGAAACCGGGTTCCGCCGGAGCGCCCTGCTCGTCAACCGGGCCGGAGGACACCAGCGTGTAGCCCATCCCCGGCACCGTCTGCAGGTCCCAGCCGAACGCCTCGGCATAGAACGCCTGCGCCCGGTCCCCGTCGTCGTACGGGATCTCGAAATGCACAACCCGCCCGCTCATCCCTAACCACCTCGCCGGTCGTCGTACCTGAACGGTTCGACGCTACGCCGGCGTGATCGCTCCCGGAATGCGCCGAGTCGTGGATTTCCGCGCCGCGTCCCGGCGTGCGGGTTCGCGCAAATCCACGACTCGGCGAAAGAACTACTGTGAGAGCGAGGTGCCGGTGGAGCGGAGGTCTTCGCAGGCGACGACGACGCGCTTGGCCATGCCCTCTTCGGCGGCCTTGCCCCAGGCGCGCGGGTCGTAGGCCTTCTTGTTGCCGACCTCGCCGTCCACCTTCAGCACACCGTCGTAGTTGGTGAACATGTGCGCCGCGGCCGGGCGGGTGAAGGCGTACTGGGTGTCGGTGTCGACGTTCATCTTGATCACGCCGTGGTCGACCGCGGCGCGGATCTCCTCCAGGGTCGAACCGGAGCCGCCGTGGAAGACCAGGTCGAACGGCTTGTCCTTGCCGACCTTCGCGCCGACCGCGTCCTGGATGTCCTTCAGGATCTCCGGGCGCAGCTTCACCGCGCCGGGCTTGTAGACGCCGTGCACGTTGCCGAAGGTGAGCGCCGTCAGGTAGCGGCCGTTCTCGCCGGTGCCGAGCGCGTCGACCGTGGCGAGGCCGTCCTCGACGGTGGTGTACAGCTTCTCGTTGATCTCGTTCGCGACGCCGTCCTCCTCGCCGCCGACCACGCCGACCTCGATCTCCAGCACGATCCTGGCGGCCGCGGCCCGGGCGAGCAGGTCCTTGGCGATCTCCAGGTTCTCGCCAAGCGGCACCGCGGAGCCGTCCCACATGTGCGACTGGAACAGCGGGTTCTCACCGCGCCCGACGCGCTCGGCGGAGATCGCCAGCAGTGGCCGGACGAACCCGTCCAGCTTGTCCTTCGGGCAGTGGTCGGTGTGCAGCGCGATGTTCACCGGGTAGTTCTTCGCGACCTCGTGCGCGTACGCCGCGAGCGCGACCGCACCCGTGACCATGTTCTTGACGGTCGGGCCGGACAGGTACTCGCCGCCGCCGGTGGACACCTGGATGATGCCGTCCGAGCCGGCCTCGGTAAACCCGCGCAGCGCCGCGTTCAGGGTCTGCGACGAGCTCACGTTGATCGCCGGGTACGCGAAGCTCTCACGCTTCGCCTTGTCCAGCATCTCGGCGTAGACCTCAGGGGTGGCAATGGGCATCTCGCAGTACTCCTCAGTTCGTGATTCGTCTCGTCTTGAGAAACAGGGGCAGGCCGTACGACGCGTCGTTGCGAGCGCGACCTGAGTCCTCAGCTGGTTCGCGGTCCCCGCGGGGTCAGGGCCATGTGCAACCGGTAGCGGTCCGCACGGTACGCCGACCAGGACAACTCCACCACACGGCGGCCGGCGAAGGTAGTCCGCTCCAGCACCAGCAGCGGCGCCCTCCGGGCGACCCCCAGGATCCGGGCCACATGGCCGTCCGCGTTGTCCGCCCGGACGGTCTGCTCACCACTGGTCACCACCACGTCGTACTCGCTGGCGAAGACGTCGTACAGGGTGCCGAGCTCGCGGCCGAGCAGGCCGGGGAAGAGCTTGGCCGGGTAGTAGCCGATCTCGTACGCCATCGGCGACCCGTCCGCGGTGCGGAGCCGCTCGACCCGGATCACCTTGGTGCCGGTGGCCACCCGCAGGCCCTGCGCGGCGTGCTCGTCGGCGTCGATCTCGGTCGCCGACAGCACCACGGTTCCCGGCTCCAGGCCACGGGCGCGCATCTCGCGGGAGAACGAGGTCAGGTGCAGCTGCGAGTCGACCTGCGGGCCGGTGACGAAGGTGCCCTTGCCGTGCACGCGTTCCAGCGAGCCGTTCTCGACCAGGTCGCTGATCGCCTGCCGGACGGTCACCCTGGACACGTTCAGCCGGTCGACCAGAGCCCGTTCGGACGGGATCGGGTCACCTGAGTGCAACTCGCTGTCCACCAGCCGTTCGAGTACCTCGCGAACCTGTGCCCGCTTCGTCGCCGCCATGGCCGAAGCCCGCCTCCTGGTCGTCGCGTCCCGCGGGGTGCGGCCCCTCGGGCCACGGTGTGCAGGACGTCCTGGGACTGCTAGCGTGTGCAGCATACCTGTTAAGACCAGATAGGACCAGTGAGCGCTGTGGTTTCCCAGGCTGAGAAGGCACCGACTCAGGCCGGCGGCACGTGATGTTCGTGGCGCGCGGCTCGTCCGACAACGCCTGCGTCTACGGCCGCTACCTGACCGAGATCCATGCGCGCCGCCAGGCGTCCCTGGCCGCCCCGTCCGTGGCCACCCTGTACGGCGCGTCGTTCGACCTGAGCGACTCGCTGGTGATCGCGGTCAGCCAGTCCGGAGCCACCCAGGAGATCGTCGACACCGCCGAGTGGGCGAAACGCAACGGCGCCGCGGTCGTCGGCATCACGAACCACGAGGACAGCCCGCTCGCCGCCGTCGCCGATGCCGCGCTGATCACCCAGGCGGGTGTCGAGAAGGCGGTCCCGGCGACGAAGACCTACACCACTCAGCTGGCCGCGATCACGGTCGCCGTAGACGCGCTCGCGCCCACCCCGGGCACCCTCGACACCGGGATCGCCCGGGTCCCGGAGGTGGCGGCGAAGGCGCTCGAGGCGCCCGTCGACGACGCTGCCGAGCTGCTCGCCGGGGCGCACGATGTGCTGGCGAGCGGCCGTGGCCTGTCCTTCGGTACGACGCTCGAGGTGGCGCTCAAGCTCGAGGAGACCTGCCTGCAGCCGGTGCGCGGGTTGTCGTACGCGGACCTCAAGCACGGCCCGATCGCGGTCGTCGACGCCGACCTGGTCACCATCCTGGTCGCCGCCGGCGACGGACCGGCGCTGCCCGGCATGACCGAGCTCGCCGCGATCGTCCGCGAGAAGGGCAGCCGGATCCTCGGCATCGGCGGCGACGCCGAGTTCGCGAGCCGCTGCGACGTCGACCTCCCCGGCCCCGACCTCCCCGAGACCCTCGCCCCGCTGGCCCTGGTGATCCCCGCCCAGCGCACCATCGAGGCCCTCGCCCGCCGCCTAGGCCTCGACCCCGACGCCCCCCGCGGCCTCAAGAAGGTCACCCAGACCGACCAGGGAACATCGGGAGACGGGTGACCCGGAAGGGGCGGCGTGCCGCCCTGTGGTTACCGCCGAGTCGTGGATTTCGGCAGCGGGAAAACGGTTTCCGGGCGCGGGGATCCACGACTCGGCGGATTCGTTTTGCGGGGAGATGTCGAATCGGGTGGGGTGTCGTTCGTGTGGAGGGAGAGGACACGAACTCGGAGGAGGACACGATGGGGAAGCTGGTGGTCGTCAACAACCTGACGCTGGACGGGGTGATGCAGGCGCCGGGGCGGGCGGATGAGGACACCCGCGGCGGTTTCGCGGGGGGCGGCTGGGCCACTGGTTACGCGGACGAGGTGATGGGCCGGGAGATGGGGAAGGGGATGGCCAGCACCGGGGCGCTGCTGCTCGGGCG
>WNGB01010709.1_pt1 | contig 36670 bp, 37 predicted proteins | sample 5400681 | NCBI WGS metagenome assembly WNGB01 (sample SAMN13153367, study PRJNA577476) | soil metagenome | isolation source: 115 cm soil or saprolite under grassland replicate 2 | place: USA:California | collected 2016-06-15 | reverse complement strand
GCAAGACCTATCGCTTGCGCGGACACTCCAAGAGCGATCGCAACCTTTATCGCACCAGGGAAGAAATCGAGGCCTGGCGCAAGCGCGACCCGATTCTCCGGCTGCAAGGCGAGCTCATCGCGCAAGGTCGCTTCGAGGCGGCCGAGCTCGCCGATATCGAGAAGGCGGCACAAGCGCAGATCGAGGCTGCGCTCGAGTTCGCCAAGGCGAGTCCCGATCCGGATCCCGCAGAGCTCACCCGGGACGTCTATGCCCATTGAGTTGGCCGCGCCGCCGGGCGATGGAGGCCGATCCCCGCGTATTTCTCTTCGGCGAGGATGTCGGCGTGTACGGCGGCGCTTTCGGCGTGTCGGGTGATCTCCTGCAGCGCTTCGGTCCCGAGCGCGTGATCGACACGCCGATCAGCGAGCTCGGCCTCGCCGGCGCAGCCGTCGGCGCCGCGTTGACGGGAATGAAGCCGGTGCTGGAGATCCAGTTCTCTGACTTCGTGACGCTGGCGATGGAGCAGATCGTCAACCAGGCCGCGAAGATTCGCTTCATGTTCGGCGGGAAGGCCAGCGTGCCGATGGTTGTCCGCCTGCCCAGCGGCTCGGGCACCGGCGCAGCGGGCCAGCACAGCCAGAGCCTGGAAGCGTGGTTCGCGCACGTGCCCGGTCTCAAGGTCGTGCAGCCGTCGACGCCGCACGATGCGAAAGGATTGCTGCTGGCCGCGATCGACGATCCGAACCCGGTGCTGATCTTCGAGCACAAGCTGCTCTACAAGACCAAGGGCTCGGTGCCCGTAGAAGCCTATCGCGTGCCGATCGGCGAGGCGGTTGTGCGCCGCCAAGGGGGCGACCTCACGATCGTCGCCGCGTCGATCATGGCGCTGCGCGCCACGGCCGCGGCCGAGCGCCTCGCCGAAGAAGGCATCGATGCGGAAGTCGTGGATCTGCGCTCCCTGCGGCCAATCGACTTCCTCACCATCGCCGCGAGCGCGCGCAAGACGCGCCGGATGCTCGTCGTCTACGAAGGCGTCAAGACGATGGGCATTGGCGCGGAGATCGCGGCGATGATCGCGGAGTCCGACGTCTTCCATGCGCTCGTGGCGCCGATTGCCCGCCTCGGCGGCGCCGACGTTCCGATCCCCTACAATCCAAAACTGGAGAAGGCTGCCGTCCCGCAGGAAGACGACATCGCCGCCGCGGCCCGGCGTCTCGTGCGCGGAGGGAAGGCCTGATGACGGCGATCGAAGTCATTCTGCCGAAGGTCGACATGGACATGGAATCCGGCGTGATCGCCGCGTGGAAGGTTTCCGAGGGCGACCGCGTAGCGCAAGGCGATGTGCTGTTCGAGATGGAGACCGGAAAGGCGATGATGGAGGTCGAGGCGCCGGGCACCGGCATCATTCGCGGCCTGGCGCGCGTTACCGGAGAGCCGATCGCGGTCGGGACGACTGTCGCTTGGATCGACCCGCTGGGCTGAGCGGGATGAACGCAGCGTCGGGCGGCCGGCCGAGCCGTGCCAGGCGAGCGGACGGCCTAACGTGTTGCGCTGCCCCGACCACGTGCGCATCCTGACCGGATCGAATGACGTACGAAGCGGGGAATCACGAGTTAAGATCGACTGCCCGGTTATTTCACGTAGCGGGCAGCTTCCATCAGGAGGAGACGGCATGAAGGTTGGATCGCGTCGCAGCTTCGTCGTGACCGCGCTGGTTGTCGCTGTTTTCGCGGCGAGTCCGGTCGCGGCCCAAGCTCCCAAAGGCAAGCTCATTCTCTACACGTCGCAGCCGGAGCGCGACGCCGCGCAGACCATCGCGGCGTTCAAGCGCGTCCAGCCCGGCGTGGACGTCGAGGTGTTTCGCTCCGGCACGACCGAGGTGATGGGCAAGCTGGCTGCGGAATTCGCCGCGGGACAGCCGAAGCCGGACGTTTTGCTGCTCGCCGACGCCGCAACCATGGAGGCGCTCAAGAAAGACGGGCGACTGCTCGCCTATCGCGAGGCGAAGGTCGACGGACTCGACCCGGGCTCCTACGACGTCGATCGCACCTACTTCGGTTCCAAGCTCATCACGACCGGCATCGCCGTGAACACGGCGGCGAAGACCCGACCCACTTCATGGGCCGATCTCGCCAAGCCGGAGTACAAGGGACAGATCGCGATGCCGAGCCCACTTTATTCGGGCGCGGCGGCGATCATGCTGGGCACGATGACCGCGCGTCCGGATCTGGGCTGGGGTTTCTTCGAAAAGCTCAAGGCTGCTGACGCCGTAGCCGTGCGCGGCAACGGCGCCGTGATGACTGCGGTCGCGAACGGCGAGAAGTCCTACGGCGTCCTGGTCGATTTCATGGCGTTCAACGCCAAGGCCAAGGGCTCGCCGATCGACTTCATCTTCCCCGCCGAAGGCCTGCCGGCGGTGACCGAGCCCGTGGCGATCCTGAAAACCACGCAGAACGCAGCGACGGCGCGCGCCTTCGTCGATTTCATCCTCTCGGATGAGGGGCAGAAGCTCGCCGTCTCGATGGGCTATATTCCGGCCCGGGCGAGCGTCGGCATGCCGTCGTGGTATCCGGCCGGAGCGAAGATCAACCTGATGCCAACCGATATTCCGAAGGTAGTGCAAGCAAACAGCGAGAACCTGAAGCGCTTCGCAGAGCTTTTCGGAAACTGAACTTACTGCGGTTTCGCTCCGGCCATCGCAAGCATGCGTTTTCATGCCTGACGCAGCGCGCGTACGCGGGCGCGCCGAGGACTATGCGCTCCTCTGGTGGCTGGTGCTGGTCGTGGCGGTGCTCTCGGTGCTACCGCTCGCGCGCCTGCTTCTCGAGGGCATCGCGCCCGGCGGAACGCTTTCGACTCGAGCGCTGACGCGCGTCCTGTCGAGCTCGGCGACCTGGACCGCGACCCGGCACAGCCTCGTGACCGCGCTGGGCGGCACCCTGCTTGCGGTCGTGATCGGCGGCACCGTCGCGCTGGTCGTCGCGCTCACGGATATCCGCGGCCGCAACGCCTTCGTATTCTGCTTCGTCATGCCACTGCTGCTGGCGGCGCAGGTGGTAGCACTGGCGTGGTTGCAACTGTTCGGTCCGTCGAGTCCAGTGCTCGCGATGCTCGGCATCGCCCCCGCGCTGGGCAGCCGCAACCCGCTTTATTCGCCCGAGGGCATTATCCTCGTGCTGGGGGTTCAGTACGCGCCGCTCGTGTTCCTGACGCTGCGTGCCGGACTGCGTGCACTGCCGCAGGAGCTGATCGAGGCGGGGTTAGCCGGTGGCGGCGGGCCGCTCAAGGTGTTGCAGACGATCGTGCTACCGCTGATGACGCCGCCGCTGCTTGCGGGCGTGGCACTGTGCTTCGTGTCGTGCCTCGGTAATTTCGGCATCCCGGCGCTGCTCGGCATTCCGGGCAACTATCTCGTGCTGCCGACGCTGATCTACCAGCGTCTTGCCGGGCTCGGGCCCAGTGCGCTGTCCGAAGTCGCGGTACTGTCGCTGCTGATCGGATTGATCGCGGTGATCGGCATTGTCGCGCAGGATGCGTTGCTCAGCCGCCGCGATTTTCGCATCAGCACCGCGTCGATCGTGGCGCGGCCGTTCGAATTGCGCCGCTGGCGGGTTCCGGTCGAAGCAGCCCTGTGGACGTTGTCGATCGTCGTGCTGGTGCTGCCGCTGCTCGCTCTCGTCTTGACATCCCTGGTGCCCGCGGTCGGCGTGCCGCTCAACCTCGCGACGGCGACGCTCGACAATTACCGCTTCGTGCTGTTCGACCATGCGGCCGCCAAGCGCGCCTTCGCCAACAGCTTCGGTCTGTCGGGGACGGCGGCGATCGCAATCGTGCTGCTCGCGGTGCCGCTCGCGTACTTCCTCGTGTGGCGCCGCTCGCGGCTGCTGCGCATGGTCAGCCTGGTGACCGAGGTCCCGTATGCCGTGCCTGGCGTGGTGCTCGCGATCGCGGCGATCCTGCTTTTCCTGAAGCCATTGCCGGTCGTCGGATGGTCGCTCTACAACACGCTCTGGATCATCCTGTTCTGCTACCTCGCACGCTTTCTGGTCCTGGGCGTGCGCCCGGTGATCAGTGGCTACTATCAGCTCGACCGCACGCTCGAGGAAGCTTCGCAGATCGCGGGCGCGCGGCTGCTGCGGCGCCTGCGCACGATCATCCTTCCTCTCGTCGCTCCGGCCGCCGCCGCGGGCGCGCTATTGATCTTCCTCACGGCGTTCAACGAGCTCACCGTTTCGGCGTTGCTCTGGTCGTCCGGCTCCGAGACGCTCGGCGTCGTGTTCTTTTCGTTTCAGCAGGGCGGCGACTCGAACTATGCCGCTGCGCTCGGCGTGCTGACCGTAATCGTGAGCATCGCGCTCATGCTGTCCACGCTGCCGATGGCCGGCAGGCTGCCGCAAGGCGTGCTCCCATGGCGCGATTGACGATCGATCGCATCGGCAAGTCGTTCGGTACGTTCCGCGCGTTGGACGACGTGTCGCTCGAGGTCGGCGACGGGGAGCTCGTCGCCGTTCTCGGTCCGTCCGGTTGCGGCAAGACGACGCTGTTGCGGCAGATCGCCGGCTTCGACAAACCCGATGCGGGGCGCATCCTCATCGGCGACACGGTCGTTTCGACGCCCGAGCGCCAGTTGCCGCCCGAGCGACGCCGGATCGGCATCGTGTTCCAGTCGTATGCGCTGTGGCCGCACATGACGGTCGCCGAAAACGTCGCGTACGGCCTGAGCGTCGCCGGTGTGAAGGATCCCGAGCGAGAGCGCCGTGTGAATGCAGCACTGTCGCTGGTCGAACTCAACGGCTTCGGCAATCGGCGGCCCGCGTTGCTGTCAGGCGGTCAACGCCAGCGCGTCGCGCTTGCGCGATGCCTGGTGACCGAACCGTCGCTGGTGCTGCTGGACGAGCCGCTGGCCAATCTCGACGTGCATCTTCGCGCGGCGATGGAGCGCGAGTTCGCGCGCTTTCACGAGCGCACCGGAACCACGATGATCTACATCACGCACGACCAGACCGAAGCGATGGCGCTGGCCGATCGCATTGCGGTGATGGACAAGGGCCGCGTGCTGCAAGCCGCAACGCCGACGCAGCTCTACCGCGAGCCCGCCGACGAAACGGTGGCGAGCTTCATCGGCGAGGGTATGGTCGTCCCGGTGCAGGTTCTCTCGGTCGGTGAGGACGCGACGTGCGCGGTCGACCTTTTCGGGCTTCCCGTGCGCATGCGTTGCGCGAACGGGCAAAAAGCGGCACTCGCGGCGCGCGCGTGCTTGCGCGCCAGCGCGTTACGGATCGTCGAGCCGAACGCGGCGGGCCTGCGCGCGCACGTCGACGCGGCTATTTACCAAGGTGGTCATTTCCGCGTCGAGGCGCCCGTCGACGCCTGTCCCGATTCGATCCTACATCTAACGGCACAGGAACCGTGCAACCTCGCGCGGGGGACGGCGATCAACGTCGCCGTCGATGACGGCTGGGTCATTCCTGCGTCGGCGAAGGACTGACGCATGCGGCTGCACCTTTATGGGGGCTTCGGCGAAAAGGGACGCACCTGCATCGGCGTCGAAAGCGACGGCTATCGCCTGCTGCTGGACGCCGGTGTGATGACCGGCGCGCGCGGCGACGCCGATTATTATCCCGCGATTCCGAAAGACGCATTGAGGTCGCTCGACGCCATCGTCGTGACGCACGGCCACGAAGATCACGTCGCGGCGCTTGGATGGTGCATCGCGGGTGGTTTCGCCGGGCGCATTTTCATGACGCCCGAAACTCGGCGCGAGGTCGGTTTGACCCTTGCGAGCTACGCGCTGCCCGAACATCTGGCGTTGGTGCAGCGGGCCGACATCGAGCGCCTGCCTGTAGGCGAGGCCATACTGCATCTGGGACCGCTGCGCATTTCGACCGGCCGTTCCGGCCACGTCGCCGGCGGCGTGTGGTGCGGCGTCGACGACGGGCAGGTTGAATTCGACTACTGCGGCGACGTCGTTCCCGCCAGTCCGGTCTTCGCGATGGATCCGCTTCCGCGCTGTCACGCGATTGCGATCGACGCCTCGTATGGCGACGACGACGTTTCGGCGCGGGCACGCGCCGAGCAAGTGATCGATTGGGTGGCCGCGCGGCCGGACGGCTGCGTGCTGCCTACGCCGCTGTATGGCCGCTCCGCGGAGTTACTCGCCGTCCTTCCGGGAAGCGTGGCGCTCGCGCCCGGAATGCGTGAGGCGCTGCGCGCGCAGCTTGCGGGCCGCGAATGGCTGGTCGAGGGAACCGCCGCGGCGCTCGCCGAGCGGCTCGCCTCCGGAGCAGATTGGCAGCCCGGGGCCGCGTTGCCCCGCGCGACATTGTTGTGTCACGACGGGATGGGGATCAGCGGTCCGTCGCGCACCATCCTCGACGCCGCACGCGCGCGAGGACATCCGACGCTTTTCACCGGGCATCTGCCGGCGGGCAGCCCGGGGGAGCGCATGGTGGCCGAAGGACGCGCAGACTGGATTCGGTTGCCGACCCACCCGACACTCACCGAAAACCGCACGATGGCTATAGCCTGCGCCGCAACGACGGTGCTCGGGCATTCGTGCGAATACGCCGTGCTCGAGCGGCTCGCACGCCACGTACCGCGGTTGCGCACCGATCTTGCGACCGGCGATTGCATCGACATCCGATCTTCCGGGTGAGCATGCGCATCCTGGTTTCCAACGACGACGGAATTCGCTCGCCGGGCGTTCTCCTCCTGGCGCAAGCCGCGCTCGCGATCGGATCGGATGTCTGGGTGGTGGCGCCGGAGCGCAAATGGACCGCCGCGAGCCATCAGCTTTCCTTCGATCGCGACCTGACGCTGACACGAATGGGCGATCGCATGTACGGCTGCTCGGGTGCGCCCGCCGATAGCGTCGTCGCGGCAATGACGGTGCTCTTCGGCGACGGATCGAGGCCAGACCTCGTATTGGCCGGCATCAACGACAAGCGCAATGTCGGCGAGGACGTCGCGTATTCAGGCACGACTGCGATCGCCCGGGAAGCGACCTTCTGGGGCGTGCCGGCGATCAGTCTGTCCCGCGAGCAATGCGAGACCGATGGAGCAGGCGATCTCGAAGCGCTGCGCCGCTTACTGCGCCTGCTCTGGAATGCCCGCACCGATTGGGCGGCGGCGGGCCACTGGCTCAGTATCAACCTGCCGGCGGCGCTGCCTGCGCCGTTGACACAGGCGCGCGTGGGCCGCGACAAGATCGGCGCCGGCTGTGACATTCTGCAATCCACTGAAAAACGCATTCGCTACCGGATCCGGCGCGGCCGTCCCGGCACGATTACTCCCGGCGACGAGAACGCCTGCCTTGCCGCGGGCGAGATCAGCGTGGTGCGCTATTGCTGGTTCGCGGAAGCGAAGCTGCCCGACGCGGTGGTTGCGGCGTGGCGTTCGGTAATGGAGTGACCGCGGACGCTCTGCGCTAGCGACCAATCACGTTTCCGCGCGCTGCGCCGACTGGCCTCGCTCAATCGCCCAACGATCACTCGGCACCGGACGCGGATTGCGCTGGTCGGCGGCATCCCGATCGGAGGCGGTTCCCCGATCGTCGTGCAGTCGATGACGAACACCGACACGGCCGACGTTACTGCCACCGTCGCGCAAGTCAAGGCACTGGCCGACGCCGGCTCGGAGCTGGTGCGTATTGCCGTCAACACGGCCGAGGCCGCGGCGGCTGTGCCGGTGATTCGCGCACGGCTCGATGCCTTGGGCTGCAATGTGCCGCTGATCGGTGACTTCCACTTCAACGGCCACAAGCTGCTCAGCAATTTTCCGGATTGCGCGCGGTCGCTGGCGAAATACCGCATAAATCCGGGCAACGTCGGCAGGGGGAGCAGGCACGATCCGCAGTTCGCAATAATGATCGAAAGGGCGATCGACTACGGCAAGCCGGTGCGCATCGGCGTCAACTGGGGCAGCCTCGACCAGGATCTGCTCACGAGCCTCATGGACGAGAACGCGAAGTCGGCGAACCCGCTCGACGCCGCGCACGTGATGCGCGAGGCGCTTGTCGCCTCGGCCATCCGCAGCGCTCAGTTTGCCGAGGCGATGGGGCTGCCCGGCGACCGGATCATCCTCGCCTGCAAGGTTTCGAGTGTTCAGGACCTGATCGCCGTCTACACCGAGCTCGCGCGGCGCTGCGACTATCCGCTGCACCTGGGGCTGACCGAAGCCGGCATGGGCTCGAAAGGGATCGTCGCCTCCACGGCAGCGATGGCTGTGCTGCTGCAACAAGGCATCGGCGACACGATCCGCGTATCGCTTACTCCCGAGCCGAACGGCGATCGAACGCGCGAAGTCATCGTCGCGCAGGAGATCCTGCAAACCATGGGCCTGCGGGCGTTCTCGCCGCTGGTCAGCGCGTGCCCCGGTTGCGGCCGCACGACCAGCGCATTCTTCCAGGCGTTGGCGGACAAAATTCAGGGTTACCTGCGCGCGCAGATGCCGTCGTGGCGCAAACACTATCCGGGTGTAGAGAATATGACTGTCGCTGTGATGGGCTGCGTCGTCAACGGACCTGGCGAATCGAAAATGGCGAACATCGGCATCAGCCTGCCCGGCACCGGAGAGGTGCCGGTCGCGCCGGTGTATGTCGACGGTCAGAAGACGGTCACGCTGAAAGGCGAGGCAATCGCCGAGGAATTCGAACAGATCGTCGCTGATTACGTGCGCGCAACCTATGGCGGCGAGCCGCCAGCCCCGCATCTGAGACCCGAGAAGAAGTCAATCGGAATCAGGCAGGTGCAAGCGGCTCCTGATCGGCCCGCGCGGTCAGCTTCTGATCGCAGCGGCAAGTGATTACCAGCGGCGAATTCGCCGCAGCTCGCACGGGGTTCACGCCTCGACCGACTCGGCCGGAAGCGTCACCCGCGCGATCGTGCCACCTCCCTCGCGCGGCAGCAGGTTCAGCGTACCGCCATGGAGCCGGGCGATACGGTCGACGATCGCGAGTCCGAGTCCTGCGCCTGCCGCGCCGCTCCGTGCTGGTTCCCCGCGGGTAAACGGTCGCTTCAGGCGTTCGCCCTGGTCGGCGGGAATCCCCGGCCCGCGATCGGCGACCTCGAGCACGGCCGAGCCGTTCGCGTTTCGGGTGGTGATCTCGACGGGTGGCGCGCCGTGGCGCAGCGCATTGTCGACGAGGTTGGTCACGAGACGCAGGAACGCGATCGCGCGCAGCGGCAATTGCACGGGTTCGCCGCGCGCGAAGCGCACATCGTGTCCGGCGCGCTGGTGGCGCTCAACGACCGTCGCGACGATGTCGCTAGGGTCGTGCGTTTCCAGCGGTGCCTCACGCCCATCGCGGGCGAAGTCGAGGAACTGGCTGATGATCCGGTCCATGGCCTCGATGTCGTCGACCATGCCTTGCCGCGCCTTCTCGTCGTGCGTTTCGACCTCGATCCCGAGGCGCAGCCGCGCGAGCGGTGTGCGCAGATCGTGGGAAACGCCTGCCAGGAGCAGCGCGCGATCCTCCTCGATCCGCCGCAGGTTGGACAGCATTTCGTTGAACCCGCGATTGAGGTTCACGATTTCGGACGGGCCGTTTTCGGGCAGGGGCGGGGGCGACACGCCCCGGCCGACGGCTGCGACTGCGTCGTTGAGCTCTCGCAACGGCCGTGCGAGGTAACGCGCAAAGGCGTAGGCGCTGGCGAGGAGCACCGCGCCGATGACCACAGTCCACTCGAGCGCCCTCGAGGGCGCGTCCTCGGAAGGCCGCGGCGGCAACTGGAAGCCGGCCCAGTAGGCGCGGTCGCCTGCGGCCAGCTTGATCCAGAACATCTGCAGCCGCGGCTGGATGCGCAGCTCGGTCTCGGGGCCGAGCTCGGCTTGCAAGCGCCGCTCGAGGTCGACCAGCAAGGGGTTCTGCGGCGGTATGCCGACGAAGCGCCGCTCCTGATCGGGCACGATGCGCGCATGATATTCCTCGCCGAACCGAGCCAGCGTCGCGTCGGCGGTGCGTGGATCGGTCGCCGCGAGCGCGGCGCGCAACGAGTGCAGTTGCACCAGCTTGGTATCGCTGAATTGACGCGCGAGCAGCGTGGCGCGGTCCTGGCGGAACAAGTAGATCGCCGTCGCCTGACTGACAAGAATGACCAACAACAACAGCAGCGCGAGGCGCCCGAACAGCGAGCGGGGCCACAATCGCACTCTTAGAGCCTCTAACATGGTGGAGCCCTTGGGGTTGCGGCCTCATTTGCCAACTTAGCCGCCGCTGGCATTGTTGCCGGGCTTGCGAATAGGCTCCACTATTCGCTGCGCCCTGCGCCGCGCCAGCGGCGGTTTGTGGCCAGCAACGCGCACGTGTTTCGCCATGTTAGAGGCTCTCAATGGCCGGCCTCGTCGGTTGCCGCTGCGTCGGGCACGAACACATAGCCGAAGCCCCACACCGTTTGGATATACCGCGGCGTCGACGGATCGGGCTCGACCAGCTTGCGCAGGCGCGAAATCTGCACGTCGATCGCGCGATCGAATACGTCGTGATCGCGGCCACGCGCGAGCAGCATCAGCTTCTCGCGCGCGAGAGGCTGTCGCGGATGCGTTGCGAGCACTTTGAGCAGACCGAACTCGCCGGTGGTGAGCGCTACCGGCGTGTCGCCGCGCAATAGCGCTCGCGTCGACAGGTCGAGCACATACGGTCCGAACGCGATCTTGCCGTCGGCCGCGGGCCCGCCGGGCGCAAGGAGCTCGGTTCGCCGCCGCAGCACCGCATGGATGCGGGCCACCAGCTCGCGTGGGTTGAACGGCTTAGGAAGGTAATCGTCCGCGCCCATTTCCAGGCCGACGATGCGATCGATGTCTTCGCCCTTGGCCGTAAGCATGATGATCGGGACCGTCTCGCCGGATGCGCGCAGGCGACGGCAGACGGCAAGACCGTCTTCGCCGGGCAGCATGAGGTCGAGGACGAGCAGGTGCGGCGGATCACGCTGCAGCTTCTTATCGAGCTCGCGCGCATCGGGCAACGCCTGGACCTGCAAGCCCTGTTCCGTCAGGTAGCGAACGAGAAGATCGCGCAGGCGCGGATCGTCGTCGATGACAAGGATTTTCGGGCTGATCTGTCTCATCGCATCGCATCGTAAGCGCGCCGCGCTTAAGTCGCCGGCATCGGCTTGTCACCAATTGTAACCTCCGGCGGAGCGAGCAATGATTCGTTACACAAGCGCTGGCCCGGCGCCGCGGTGCGCAGGATAATGAGCGCATAGCTTGACCCCGAGCGCCTGTAATGAAGCGTTACTCACTCGCGAGCGTCGGAAATGATTGCGCAACGCGGTGCCGCTAGAGTGGCGTGCAGGCAGAGGACGGAGTTGCCGGCCACTAACTGATCACGATGAAAGGCACGACGTATGAAACAAGTCTTCCTCGTTGCATTACTCGCCGTTGCATTGAGCGGCATCGGCACCTACGCCGTTGCGGAACCGTTGCTCGATGGCAACCCGCTGGCGATGCTGAGCAGGGTCAAGAGCGACCTCAAGCTGAATACGTCCCAACAAGTGCAATGGGACGCTGTCGTTGCACAAACCAACGCCGCGCACGATGCAGTACGCGCGAATTTCGAGCAACTGAAGACCGCGCTGCAAGCAGAGCTCGCCAAGCCGGAACCGGATTTTGCTGCAGTCGCCGCGATCGCCGATGGCGTCCGCGATCAGCACGCGGCTCTGCATAAGCAGACGCGCAACGCGTGGCTCGCGCTCTATGCGACGTTTACTCCCGAGCAAAAAGCCGTCGCCCGCGATGCGATCAAGGCCGGGATCGCGCGCATGCAGGAGCGGCGGGCGATGCATCACGGCCCCGCGAGCCGCTGAGGCGGCGCTGTCTCGCCTCTTCGTTAGTTTGCGTCATCCAACAGTCGGCCCTCCGGCCGGCGGCCCCGCCCGGCCCTTGAAACGGCCGGGCATTTTTTGTCTGATTCATAATGCCGTGAAAACAAGTACTTAATACTCTTGCCTCAAGAGAAGTGCCCGATCGGCTCGAATCTCGGGCCGCTTGCCCCGCGTAGTCTCGCAAGTTTGTTTCCTTTACGCGCAAAGCGAAACAAAAAGCTATGACAATGGCATAGATGGTGGTACCATCTCGGCAGATACAAGTGCGGATTCGAAAAACCCCTATCGTGCGCCGGCTGGGGCGAGAGGAATGACGAGCAAGACGGAGAGCGACCTGCGTTATTGGCGCATGACGCCGGCCGCCCGAGTGCTCGTGCCGCAGTCGGCCTGCGGCTCGGTGCGGCAGTGGTTTCGCCTGTGGCGCTGGCCCGTGGGGCTTGTCGCCGGGCTCATGCTCTGGCTCGCGCTCGTCGCGGTGGTCGGTGCCACGACGCGAGTCGGTGTCGCATCCGTTGCAGATGCTGATGTCACGAAAGAGATTTGGGCGATTTACCTCTTGAATTGCGGCACTGACTGCAGACCGGGTTTACCCCCCCGACCCTAACCGGTCATCCCGAACTCGGTCTGTCCTCCAAGCGCCCCCTCTCGGGGCGCTTTTTTTTAATGCACTGGCGCTTCGATCAGCCGCCGCTCGGCCGCAGTATTCGGGCCTGTTTTCCACGAGGCGGGCGGTTAGATCGACGTAGAATTGCGGGTAGGTCCTTCTCCGCGAGCAGCAACCGGAGGGCGTCCACGTGATCAGAGGCATCACTCATCTGGCCATATCGATTGCCATCGCGCTGGCAGCGACGAGCATGGCCGTCGCCGCGGCGTCCAACTGCAAGATGGTCCAGATCGCGGATTGGCCGGTTCGGCTGGAACGTGGCCATCTGATCGTCGACGGCGCCATCAACGGCCAGAAGATCGGCATCATGCTGGACACTGGTGCGACCAGAAGTCTGATCCCGCGTTCGGCAACGGAGCGGCTGGGCCTGGCCCGAAGGGAGGCCAGGGGTTATCGGGTATTCGGCGTAGGCGGCGAGACCTATGCCGAAGCGGTCGATGTCGATGAATTCAAGATCGGCCAATTCACGCGCAAGAATTGGCGGGTGCTGGTCGCGGGCGAACGAGATTTCGGCCGCGAGGTCGCCTTCATCCTGGGCGAGGATTTCCTGTATCAAGTCGATGTCGAGTTCGATCTGACCCACGGTGCGGTCAGACTCTTCCAACCCAAGGAGTGTGACGGTGTGTCGCTGGCGTATTGGGCGACCGAGGGCGCCAGCGAAGTCGATATCGAGGCCGTCTATGACGCCCAACCGCAGATCATTCTGAGGATTGAGATCAACGGCCAGCCCGTGCGGGCGCAACTCGATTCGGGTGCCGCCATGTCGGTGCTGGACAAGTCCGATGCCGCGCGGCTGGGCGTCACGCCGGATTCGCCCGGCGTCGTCGCCGGCGGGAAAGGCGGCGGGCTTGGCAGCAAGTCGGTCGACTACTGGATCGGTCCGATTCAGAGCGTCGCCATCGGCAACGAAATCATAAGTGATACGAATATGCGTTTTGCCGACCTGTGGAAGGACACGAGGTATACCCCGATCGGCAGCCATCTGCCGCGAAAGGTGGAGTTGACGCTGTCGATGTTGCTCGGCGCGGATTTCCTCCGTGCGCATCGGGTGCTGGTCGCGCACAGTCAGCGCAAGATCTATTTCACCTATACCGGCGGGCCGGTGTTTCAGCTGACGGGAGCGCGGGAAGGCACTAAGGATTCGCAACCGTTCAGGGGAATTGGCGCGTCTTGCCAATACAGATCAGAGTGTAGTGGAGACCTAGGTTGCACCAATGGCCAATGTCAACGATTTGCAAATACGGCCGACTAATGTCGAGGCCACACGGAATGCAGCAGAGACGAGTGGTGTATTGGATCGCCCCGACATTGCCAGCCTCATTTCACTGAAGGAATGGCCTGTAACAAGGATGCCGACTGCGACGGTGGTCTGAAGTGCCTAAGCGATCGCTGTGCTCGGTCCAATTGATGATGCTGCCGCGGTGCTTAGGCAAGCGAGGCTTGCAGTGACTGTTCCTCGATCCTGACGCGCAACACCGCCGGCAGAATGCGCCTCATCGCGTCCTGCCGCGACCAATCGGCTCGCCACCGCCTTGAGCTCCTCAGGTAGCACGGGCTTCAGCAGGAATTCGAGGCCCGAAGCGCGTAGCACGTCGAGTGTCGCGGTCGAGGAATCGCCACTAATGAGCAGCGCCGGCACCGTCCACCCGAGCTCGTGTCGCAGCCGGACGACGACGTCGGTCCCGAGCTCGTCACCGGCCAGGCGATAGTCGGCGATCAGGAGATCCGGGTATTCCCCCGATTCGCCCAGCGCCGCGAGCATCGCCTCGCCGGACGCGGCCCCGATGACGGCGGATTCCCACGCGGCGAATAGCGCCTGCATGCCCTCGACGACGATAGCTTCGTCGTCGACCACGGCGATCCGCGCGCCCGCAAGCGTCGCGCGCGGGCTCAGTTCCAGAGGCGCCGCGGGCCGCGGTAGGGCCGCGGCAACGCAGGGCGCCTCGACGCTGAAACGCGAACCGCGTCCGAGTCGCGTATCGATGCGCACGGGGTGATCGAGCAGCGTTGCGAGCCTGCGCACGATTGCGAGTCCCAGCCCCATGCCCTTGCTGCTGTGGCGACCCGAATTCCCGACCTGATAGAACTCTTCGAAAATGTGCTCGCGCTCCGCGGCGGCGATGCCGATGCCGGAGTCCCAGACTTCAATCACCGCACATCGATCGCGTCGGCGTGCGCCGACGACCACGCCGCCGTTCGCGGTGTAGCGAACGGCGTTCGAGACAAGGTTCGCGAGGATGCGCTCGAACAACACCGGGTCGCTGTCGATCCACGTTCGCGTCGGAACGAAGGCAAGCCGCAGGCCTTTGGCAGCGGCGAGCGGGCCGAACTCGTTTTCCACCCGTTCGAACAACGGCGTGAGCGGGAATGCTGTCCGCTTCGGCGCCACCGCGCCGGCATCGAGCTTCGAGACATCCATTAACGCGCTGAACAGCCGTTCCAGCGCCTCGACCGACGCGTTGATGCTGTTGACGAGGTTGCGCACGCGACCATCGTGCACCCGCGCAGAGAGCGCTGCCGCGAACAGTCCTACCGCGTGCAGCGGCTGGCGCAGATCGTGGCTCGCCGCCGCCAGAAACTGCGTTTTATCGCGATTGGCCGCTTCGGCCATACTCCGTGCGCGATCCGCCGCAGCCGTCTGCGCCTGGAGCAGGTCGATCAAGTCGATGTTCTCGTAACGGATCGCCAACGATTGCGTCATCAGATTGTTGAGGTTGTGGCCGAAGCGCAGGATGAAGGCAAGTACGACCAGCAGCACGGTGGCGATAAAGGCATGAAGCTGATCGCCCTCGAGAGCGACGCGCAGGATCAGCGGTGCCAGCGTGGGTAGAACGAAACCATACAGCGTCGGCTTGTACAACGAGGTAAGGTTGATCCCGCCCATGATCACGCCGAAAAGACAGACGATCAGCAGCGCCTGATGGCCGATATCGCCGTGCGCAAACCAGAGTATGCCGGCGGCACCCCAAAGCGCTCCGGCGATCGTCGAGCCAGCCGCCCACCAGCGGCCCCAGCGCTCGCGCTCGGCCGGCACCGGCGCAGCGGCGCGATAGCGCCGCACGAGCTCGTAGCGCCAGGCCTGGTTGACGAGAATCGCGGCAAGCCACAGCGCGAGCTCGTCATGGGGGGCGACGTTCCACATCACCGCGCACAGGATCAATCCGCCCAGCACCATCGACGACGTCGTGCGTCCCCACTGCGTGAACAGTGTCGCGATCTGGTCGGCGCGGGCGCGTCGGATGAGCCGCGGATTGAGCGCGGTCGGCGAGGGCATGATGCCTCGACCTGTCAGGCGCGTCAGCGGACGCGCGCCGCGGGCGGATCGAGGCGCACGCCGCGACGCGCGAGCTCGATGACAACCTGCGTGCGATTGCGCACGTTGAGCGCGCGCAAGATCGCGCTGACGTGCACTTTCACGGTCCCCTCGGAGAGCCGCAGATCACGACAGATCAGCTTGTTCGGCTTGCCTTGAACGAGGAGCTTGAGCACGTCCGCCTGCCGCAGTGTGAGCCCGAGTTGGTCGGGCCGGGTTACCGGCCGTGGGCGTAACGCGCTGTTGGCCTGCGCCGATTCCTCGGGCACGTAGACGCTTCCCGAGAGCACCAGCCGCAGGGCGTCGAGCAACACGCGGGTGTTGGCGGTCTTGGGGATGAAACCCATGGCGCCGAGATCGAGCGCATGCTCGACCGTTGCGCAATCGTGCGTGGCCGACAGAACGAGAACCGGCATCCCGGGCCATTCCCGGCGCAAGTCCGCGAGCAACTCGAACCCGTCGCAACCGGGCAGTGCGAGGTCGAGCAGGATGAGATCGGTATCCGGCTCGCGCGACAGCGCTGCGTGCGCATCGGACGCGTCTTGCGCTTGGACGAGCTCGAGAGTCGGATCGAGCGCGGCAAGAACATGCTTCAAGGCTTCCTGGATCAGCGGATGGTCGTCAATGATGAGGATCTTCATCGTTCCTCCCCCAAGGCATGGGATGAAGACGCGCCCCGGTTCGGGCGTCTCAACTGAGGGTATTCCTGCGCACAAACCTGTCAACTGTAGAAAGTTACAGGTCCGGTCTTCGGCTCCGGCGGTTGCCGGCGCGGCGGGCAGCAGGCAAAATGACGCCAAATCAGGGGCTTGATCTGCGGTCCTAAAATCTGCCGCAACTGTAAGGCGCGGGCTGCCGGCGCGACTCTGGATCGAGCGGGGTGAATTTCATCGGCTCGACCCCGTCCTAGGAAAGAAGGAGGACACCATGCAACGACGCAGTTTCCTGATGGCGTTACCGGCCGTGCCGCTGGCTTGGGTGCTGCCACGACAAAGTCTTGCCGCTGCCGCCGGCGGCGGAACCGTCGCCGAAATCCAGCAGAATTGGAAGAAACTGCTCGCCCCCGGTGCCGATGTCGCGACGACGACGGCACCGATCAGCAAGACCGAAACGGAATGGCAGCAGCTGCTGACGCCGGCTCAGTTCAAGGTCTTGCGACAGGAAGGCACCGAGTACCCGTATTCGAGCCCGCTCAACGGCGAGAAACGAGCAGGCATATTCGTCTGCGCCGGCTGCGCGTTGCCGCTTTTTACATCGCAAATGAAATACGACAGCGGCACCGGTTGGCCGAGCTTTTTCACGTTGATTCCGGGGAGCCTCGCCACGAAACAAGACTTCAAGCTGATCGCACCGCGGACCGAATATCACTGTGTCCGCTGCGGCGGCCATCAGGGCCATATCTTCGATGACGGCCCGCCGCCGACCGGTCTGCGTTATTGCAACAACGGCGTTGCGCTGAGGTTCATCCCACAGAAGGGAGCGTAGCGTTCGGGGTTCGCGCCGGCGACGGGCAGAACGCGGGTGATCACCCGGTGCGGCCGTGGCCGGAGGCGTTCTTTTCCTGATCCGCCAGTTCCTGCCGGACCGCGCGCAACCGGCTTTCCGCGACGGAGATCTGATAGAAGTCGCCGTCGCCGGCCTTGAGCGCCAGCTCGAGCTGCATGACCGCGGCCTTCAAGTTACCCTGCCAGGCGTAGAACTCCGCCTGGTGCTGATGCTGCAGCAGCTGCTTGCCTAGGCCGGCGTAGGCGCGTGCGGCGAGCTGATGCAAAGGGCCGTCCGACGGGAAGCGTTGGAGCTGCTCCGACAGGAAACCGGCCGCTTTCGCCGCCTGGTTGTCCTTCAGCAACGCATCCGGATAGTCGTAGACGAGCTGCATCTTGCGTGGATAGCGGACCAGTGCTGCCTGGTAGCGGACGATCGCCGCCTGGAGCTGGCCCGATTGCGTGAGCACCTGTCCGGCCATACCTTCGATCATCGGATGCGGCGGCGCGGTCTTCTCCAGCGCGGAGAGCTCTTTTTGCGCGCGCTTGAAGTCCTGCGCGCGCAGCAACGCCGCGACCAGTCCGTAGTGCGCGGCGATTTCGTTGTTGAACTTGCGTTCGGCGATCGCGTCCTCGAAGAAAAGAATCGCGTCCTTGGGCGTTCCTTCATAGCTCTTCAGCAGCGCGCGCACCATCTGGAAATCGAGCGAGTCCGGAACCTGGCGAAACGGCTTGCCTTGCGCGCGCGCCTGCACGTCGGCGATCCGCTGGTAGGTGACCGGATGGTCCCGCAGATAGTTCGGCGCATTGCCTTCGACGAAGCGGGTAGAGCGTTGCAGACGCTCCATGAGAGTCGCCATCGCCGCGGGGTCGAATCCGGCGGCGACCATGCGCTCGAATCCGATGCGGTCGGCTTCCTCTTCGTTCTGGCGCGTGAAGCTGATCTGGCTCTGTAGCGCAAGTCCCTGCGCCGCCGCAATCGCGCCCTGCGTCATGTCCCCGCTCGACGAGGACTTCGAGCGCGAGGCGAGGACGGCCGCTGCAATGGCGCCCAGGGCCATCAGCACGGCGTCGCGCTGATTGCCGATGCCGCGTGCGATATGGTGCTGCGTGACGTGCGTTATTTCGTGTGCCACCACCGATGCCAGCTCGGATTCGCTTTGGGTGAGCAGGATCAATCCGGTATTGAAGCCGACGAAGCCCCCGGGCAGGGCGAACGCGTTGACTGAGGAATCGGCCATCGCGAAGAACTCGAATCCGGGTCGTTGAGATAGCCGCCGCTGCCGCGGATCTGACGCATCACGGTCTCGCCGAGCTTGCGCTCCTGAGCGCCGGACAAGAACGCCGCCGAAGGATCGCCCAGCTCGGGCAGATTCTGCTGCGCGAAAGACATCGGCGTCGTCGCGAGAGAAACCGCGAGCCATGCCACCATCGCGGCGAGCGATCGGCGCGACGTACGAGGGACCGGGGGTGCCAGTGGCATGGTGCTATGATTGCCGCGGTTGGCGGAAAGTTTCTAGCGCAAGGACGGAGCGACGACTGGGCGATGGCGGGGCAGCGCTCACATTTTACCCATTTCGACGCGGCGGGACAGGCGCACATGGTTGATGTCGCCGGCAAGGAAATCACGCGCCGGCTCGCTCGTGCCGGCGGCCGCATTGCGATGCGCCCCGAGACACTCGCACTGATCCGCGCCGGCTCCGCGCAAAAGGGCGACGTGCTGGGCACAGCGCGCATCGCCGCGATCCAGGCGGCCAAGCGTACGGCGGAGCTGATTCCGCTGGCGCATCCGTTGCCCCTCACGCGTGTCGCCGTCGACTTCACGCTCGATGAGCCGGACAGTGCCGTGGTGATCGAGGTTGTCGCAGAGACGATGGATCGCACCGGCGTCGAGATGGAGGCGCTCACCGCGGCCACCGTGGGACTGCTGACGATCTACGACATGTGCAAGGCGGTCGACCGTGGCATGCGCATCGACAACGTACGGCTGCTGGAAAAGTCGGGCGGCAAGTCTGGGCACTACAAGGGCGCATAGGCAGCAACGCAGCGGGCTGTCCATGCTCCGGCAGTCGCGACGCGCGGTGCGAATACTCCGCCGGGAATGCCCTGGGGTTGGTTGGTCAGATGGCCAGGCCACTTGACCACGCTCCATAGAATGGTAAGATTCGAAAGAACATTGGCGGACCGCTTAGGACAGCGAAGGCGGCCGCGGGTTGAAGCCGGCTCCCGGCCACGGAGATCCCACACTTGCCCTTGCAGGCGGTCGAGCCACGCAGGCTCTACCGGCAGATCGCGGACCAAATCGCGCAGCTGATCGCGAGCGGCGAATTCCTGCCGGGCGCGAGGCTGCCGGCGGAACGCGAGCTGGCGACTTCGCTCGGCGTAAGCCGCGCATCGGTGCGCGAGGCGATCATTTCGCTGGAAATGGGCGGGCTGGTCGAGGTTCGCGTCGGGACCGGGATCTTCGTGACCGCGCCTGCTGCCCCGAGCGCCGCGGCGCGCGATGCAGGGCCGGGACCTTTCGAGTTGCTGCAGGCGCGCAAGCTCATCGAGGGCGAGATCGCCGCAGTGGCGGCATCGATGGCGGCGCATCCCGACCTCGACTACCTGCGACGGTGCGTCCTGAACATGGAGGGGCACGTCGACGATTTCGCGGCGCGCGAGGCGAGCGACCGCGAATTCCACTTGGGCATCGCCAAGGCGACGGGCAACGGCTCGCTGGAGCTTGTGGTCGAAGGGCTGTGGGACCAGCGCGCGGAATTGTGGGGGCGCTTGCAGCGACATTTTCATACGCCGGAGCTTGCGCGGAAAACGATCCGCGATCACGCGGCAATTCTCAATGCCATCGCAGCGCGCGACCCGAAGGGCGCGCGCGCCGCAATGCACCGGCATCTCGCGCGCGTCGTGCGCGAATTTCAGCGCGGTCTTGACGACCGCGGGCGCGCGCCGCAGCAGCGTCGGGCCCTTCCGCCGGCCGCGTTGCGCCGCGTGCGACCACGCAGCTGAACATGTTGGACATGAAGGCACCGCCGCGCCGACGGCCTCGACGCATGCAAGAATATGGCTGGCCCGCCAGCCCTGGTACACGTACTCACGAAGGAGGAACAGCATGAGCTCATGCAAGACACTCGATCTGATCGGATTCGCGCGCCGGCGTATGGCGCTGCGCATCGCTGCGGCGGCGCTCGGCGCAGCGGCGTTGCTGACGCTCGTTGCCGGGCCCGCCGCCGCGCAGGCTCCGGCAATGCCGAAGAGTCCGGTGACGATCAATATCGTCGACGTCGCCGGTGACCTGGCGCTCACTCAGGACGCCATCGAGGCCTACCAGAAGAAGCACCCGCAGCTGGTTTCCAAGATCAACTTCACCAAGGCGCCGGCGCCCGAGTTGCCGGGGAAGCTCAAGGCCATGCAGGGTGCAGGCCGCAGCGACATCGACATGGTGCTGACCGGCACTGACTTTCTCGCCGCGGGGATCGAGCAGGGCGTGCTGATGAAGCTCCTCCCGGAATACGCGGCAAAATTCCCGAACCTGATGAGCAACTATCAGCCCACCGCCGCGAAAATGCAGGAGCTCGCGCAGGATTACGGCATCACCGTGGTCTTCATGCCGGCTGGACCGCTGGTCGAATACAACCCCGACAAGGTCAAGCAGGCGCCGACCACGCCTGCGGAGTTGCTGGCGTGGTGCAAAGCCAATCCAAACCGTTTGATCTACGCGCGGCCCGCCAATTCCGGCCCCGGCCGCACGTTCATCATGGGCCTGCCTTACATTCTGGGCGACAAGAACCCGAAGGACCCTGTGAACGGGTGGGAAAAAACGTGGGCATACCTCAAGGATCTGAATTCCTGCATCGAATACTATCCGACGGGCACGGGTGCGGTGATGAAGGAGCTCGGTGAAGGCTCGCGCGACATGACGGTGACGATGACCGGATGGGACATCAATCCGCGCGTTCTAGGCATCGTGCCGAAGAGCTACAAGGTAGGGCCGTTCAAGGGCATGACCTGGATCAACGACGCGCATTACATGGTCATTCCCAAGGGCGTCGCGCCGGAGAAAGTCGCGGTGGTCCTCGACCTGATGGCGTATCTGCTCACGCCGGAAGCGCAGGCATACACGTATGACAAGGGCTATTTCTATCCCGGCCCGGCAGTCAAGAACGTCACGCTGTCGATGGCGCCAAAGGAAAGCCAGGACGCGATCAAGGAATACGGGCGGCCGGAATACGAGGGCTGGCTCGCGCAGTTTCCGCACACGCAGTCGCTCGAGCCCAAGGCGCAGGTGGAGGCATTCCGAATCTGGGACCAGCAGGTCGGCGCACAAAAGACCAAGTGACGCAACTGTCCGAGAGCCAGACGCGTAGCGTCGCAGCGATCGGAAACAGTTGCGTCATCCCGGGCGAGCGCGACGCGCGAGGCCCGGGATCCAAGGTCAGGTGGCGATCGCGTCCACGGTATGAACTTAGGTCCCGGCCTGTGCCGGGACGACGAACCATTGCGTCGTGAGCATCCGATGAAACACGACTTCAAGGAACTTAAGCTCGACCGCGTCACGCGCCAGTTTGCCGGCGCCGGTGGCAAGGCATTCAATGCGCTGGACGAGCTCACGCTGACGGTCAAACGCGGCGAGTTCATCTGCCTGCTCGGACCCTCCGGCTGCGGCAAGTCGACCGCGCTCAACTGCATCGCCGGGCTCATGCAGCTCTCCGGCGGCAGCATCTGGCTCGACGAGCAACGCATCGACACGCTGCCGCCCGAAAAGCGCGGCTTCGGCATGGTGTTCCAGAATTACGCGCTGTTTCCGCACATGACCGTGGCCAAGAACATCGGTTTCGGACTCAAGATGCGCGGCGTATCGCTGGCCGCCATGGGACCTCGGGTCGCACACGCACTCAAGCTCGTTCAGCTCACCGGTCAGGAGCACAAGCTGCCGGGCCAGCTCTCCGGCGGCCAGCAGCAACGCGTCGCCATTGCGCGCGCCATCGTCATCGAGCCGCCGCTGATCCTCATGGACGAGCCGCTTTCGAACCTCGACGCCAAGCTGCGCATCGAGACGCGTGCGGAGATCCGGCGCATTCACCGCGAGCTCGATCGCGCCACGATCTATGTGACGCACGATCAGGACGAGGCCTTGTCGCTCGCCGATCGTATCGTCGTGATGAAGGACGGCGTGGTCCAGCAGATCGGAACGCCGGCAGAGGTCTACGCGCAACCGGCCAATCTGCACGTCGCGCGCTTCATGGGCTATCGCAACGTGCTGGAGCTCCACGTCGCGCGCGAAGACGGCGATCGCGTTCAGCTAAGCGGCGGCGACGTCCTAATCACCGGCGTGCGCAAGCAACCGCTCAACGGTGCGCGCGCTGCGGTGGCGGTCCGTCCCGAGGAAATCTCGGTCGGCGAGGGACCCGGCGGCCTCAACACCATCGCCGGGCGCGTGGAGAACGTCGAATACTCCGGCCGCGATTCGCTGCTCGATGTCGTGACGTCCTCAGGCACTCTTCTGCACGTCCGCGGACCGGTAACCACGGCGCTCAACGATATCGTTCGCGTGTACGTGCCGGTGGAGCGCGCGCTGGTCTATCCCGCGGAATAAAGCGCGGCGCGCCGATGACGACCGCTGCCAAGTCCCGCAGGCCGCTCGATCCGGCGTTGCTTCTGGTCGTGCCGGCGGCAGCGTTCATGCTCCTGCTGTTCGTATACCCGTTTCTTTACGGGCTGTTGCTCTCCTTCAACCCGAAGGAGGGCAACTGGCTCGCGAACTACCAGTTCTTTTTCACGACCGACAACGAGTGGCCGACGATCTGGACGACGCTCAAGCTTGCGCTGCCGGCGACGCTCATCAATGTCGGCTTTGCGCTTCCCATCGCGTACAAGATGCGCTTGAAGTCGCGCTACCAGCGCTGGATCACCACGATCCTGGTCGTGCCGATCACACTCGGCACCGTCTTGATCGCCGAAGGCATGCTGATCTATTTCGGGCCCAAGGGCTGGCTGTCGCAGGCCCTGCAGTTCTTCCATCTGTACGACGGCCCTATTCGCCTGACGCACAATTACTGGGGCGTGCTGATCTCGCTGGTGATCTCCGGGTTCCCCTTTGCGTTCCTGCTGATTCTTTCCTACATCACCGGCATCGACCCTGTGCTCGCGCGTGCGGCAGCCACGCTGGGGGCGGGCCCGAAGTCCCAGTTTCGGCACATCTACCTGCCGCTGCTTGCACCCGGGCTCGCTATGTGCTTTTGCCTGGCGTTCGTGCAGGCGTTTTCGGTGTTTCCGTCCGCCATCCTGCTCGGCTCGCCCGCCGGTCCCACGCGCGTGATATCCATCGCGGCGTACGAGGCGGCGTTCGAGCAATACGATTACGCGCTGGCGTCCGCGATCGCGATGATCATGGGCCTGGTGCAGCTCCTCATCGTCGCGGCGGTCCTTGCGCTGCGGAACGCGTTCTATCGCGGCCCCGTCACCGGAGGAAAAGGCTAGCCGCATGACTAAAGCGCGCCAGGATCTGCACGCATGGTTCGATCGCGCCTGGCGGGGCCTGCTGCTGGGCCTGATGACGCTGTTCGTCGTCAACATCGGCTTGATGATTGGCGCGGTCGCGACGAGTTCGTTCGCGAGACGTTGGCTCGGCACGTGGCTGCCCGAAGGCTGGACCACGACTTGGTATACCGCGGCGTGGAAGGAATTCCAGCTCGACTCGGTGCTCTGGGTCACCGTGGAGGTCGTCTTTGCAGTCGTCTTCCTCTCACCGTGGAGGTCGTCTTTGCAGTCGTCTTCCTCGCGCTCCTGATCGGCGTGCCGGCCGCGTACACGCTGGCGCGCCGCAACTTCCCGGGCAAGAGGATGCTGCTGCTCCTCTTCCTGCTGCCGCTGATGGTGCCGCCAATCACTTACGGCATCCCGTTGGCCACCGTGCTCTACAAGCTCCAGCTCGCGGGAACAATCTACGGCGTCATTATCGCCAACCTCATCCCGGCGGCGCCGTTCGTGATACTGGTGATGACGCCGTTCATCGAGCAGATCGATCCCAACCTCGAATCGGCCGCGCGCGTCTTTGGCGCGAGTACGGGACGCATGTTCTGGCACATCCTCGTGCCGCTGCTGGGCCCCGGCATTCTCGCCGCGTCGCTACTGGTGCTGGTGCGGACGATCGCCCTCTTCGAGCTCACCTTCCTGACCGCGGGCCCCGATTCGCAGACGCTGGTCGTGGCGCTGTACTACGCCGTGTTCGCCGCCGGCGTGCGCGCACCGCAGTCGGTGGACGCGATGGCGATGGTTTACATGGGCGTGACGCTGGTGTGGCTGCTCATCGCCCTGCGCTTCGTGAATCCCACGCAGCTCGTGTCGCGCGTCAAGGAACATCCGCAACCAGCCGCGTGAGCCCGCGGCGCGGGGCCCCGCGCGCAGCGTGGGGATCGCGCGAGGCGAATCGCGGCAAGAGGCCGACACGTAAACGATGGATTCGCGCAGACCCTGCAAGGAGGCCGCGGTATGAGCCGACTTTCGCTCGGTACATTGTCGGCGCTGTCCCCAACCGTCGCCCGACCGGCCTACGATCCGAATTCCGTCGACATCGGCATCATCCACCTCGGCATCGGCGCCTTCCATCGCGCCCAGACCGCCGTTTACTGCGACGACGCGCTCGCGCTGGAACCCGGCTCTTGGGGGATCTGCGGCGTGAGCCTGCGCTCGGCGGACATTCGCGACCGGCTGTCGCCGCAGAACGGCCTCTACACCGCCGTCGAAAAGAGTCCAAGCGGCGTCCGCCGCCGCGTGATCGGCAGCGTGCGCGAAGTGCTGTTCCTGGGCGACCAGCGCGACGCCGTGCATGCGCGTCTCGTCGCGCCCGGCACGCGGATCGTCACGCTCACCATTACCGAAAAGGGCTATTGCCACGATCCGGCGACCGGCAAGCTCAACTTCGCGCATCCGGATATCGTGCACGACCTCGCGCAACCGGAGCGCCCGCAGAGTGCGATCGGCCTGATCGTGGCGGGGCTCGACGCGCGAAGGCGCTCCGGCGAACGTGCCTTCACGGTCGTATGCTGCGACAACCTGCCGCACAACGGCGCGCTCGTGCGCGGCCTGGTCATCGCGTTTGCGCAGGCGCGCGATCCGGCGCTCGCGCGCTGGATCGAAGACAACGCGAGCTTTCCCTCGACCATGGTCGACCGCATCGTCCCGGCGACGACCGACGCCGACATCGCCGAGAACGATGCCGCGCTCGGGCTGCACGACGCGGCGCCGGTCATGCACGAGCCGTTCCGGCAATGGGCGATCGAGGATGACTTCGTCGCGGGGCGGCCGGCCTGGGAGCGCGCGGGCGCGGAGCTCGTTCGCGACGTCGCGCCGTTCGAGGCGATGAAACTCCGCTTGCTCAACGGCAGTCATTCGGCCTTCGCCTATCTCGGATTTCTGGCGGGGCACGAGTTCATCTACCAGGTCGCCGCGCACGAGGAGTTCGTCGCGTTCATGCGCCGGCTCATGCGCGATGAGGTCGCGCCGACGCTGAAGTTGCCGCCGGGAGTCGACGTTGCAGCGTACGAAGAAGCGCTGATCGCCCGCTTCGGCAACCCGGCGTTGCCGCATCGTACGCAGCAGATCGCGATGGACGGCTCGCAGAAGCTGCCGCAGCGTCTGCTCGGTACCGTGCGCGACAATCTCGCCGTGGGTCGCCCGATCGCGCTGCTCGCGCTCGCCGTCGCCGGGTGGATGCGTTACGCGAGTGGCCGCGACGAAGCCGGACGCGAGATCAAGGTTTCCGATCCACTGGCGGGCGAATTCGCCCGCATCGCTGCCGCGCATCGCGGCGATCCACCGGCGCTTGCGCGCGGATTCTTAAGTTTGCACGCGATCTTCGGCGATGATCTCCCCGCCGAACCGCGCTTCGCCGGCAAGGTCGCGAGCTGGCTTTCGGCGCTGTTTGCCGACGGTGCGGCGCGCACTGTCGCGCGCGCAACGGCCGGTTGATTGCGACGCGCCGGTTCTTCAACATGGAGCACCTGGAATGATCCCGCTCAAGCTCGAGCCCGACCGCCTGTTTTCCGCGGAGCCCGGCCAGCGCGCGCTCGCCCGCGCACTGTACGCGACGGTGAAGGATCTGCCGATCGTGAGCCCGCATGGACATACCGATCCACAATGGTTCGCGGACGACGCACCGTTCACCGATGCGTCCGCCCTGTTCATCACACCCGATCATTATGTGTTCCGGATGCTCTATAGCCAGGGTGTGCGCCTCGAGGATCTCGGCATCCCGCGGCGCGACGGTGGATCGATCGAGAAGGACGCGCGCAAGATCTGGCACATTTTCGCCGGCCACTGTGCGCTTTTCCGCGGAACGCCAACGCGCCTCTGGCTCGATCATGCGTTCCACGAAGTGTTCGGCATCCGCGAACGGCTCACCACAGAGTCGGCGGACCGTTTGTTCGATCTCATCAATGTCTGTCTCGCCAGACCCGAGTTTCGCCCGCGGGCGCTATTCGAGCGCTTCAACATCGAAGTGATCGCGACGACCGAGTCGCCGCTCGATCCGCTCGCGCATCATGCCAAGATCCGCGCATCGGGCTGGAAGGGCCGCGTCTTGACCGCGTATCGCCCCGATCCGGTGGTCGATCCGGAGTTCGACGGCTTCGCGGCCAACGTAGCGAGGCTGGGCGAGCTCACCGGCGAGCCTACTGCGACCTGGCGCGGGTATCTGGCCGCGCATCGCCAGCGGCGCGCTTTCTTCAAGACAATGGGCGCGACCTCGACCGACCACGGCCACCCGACCGCACAGACCTGCGATCTCGGCGAAGGTGAATGCGAAGCGTTGTTCGCCAAGGCGCTGAGAGGCGTCGCGAGCCCGGCCGAAGCCGAAACCTTTCGCGGGCAGATGCTGACCGAGATGGCGCGGATGAGCCTGGAGGACGGCCTCGTGATGCAGATCCATCCGGGCTCGTTTCGCAATCACAATCCACAAATCCTCCGGCTGTTCGGCCGCGACAAGGGCTCCGACATCCCGACCCGTACCGACTATGTCCGCGCGCTCAAACCGCTGCTCGATCGCTTCGGCAACGAGCGCGGCCTCACGGTGATTCTGTTCACGCTCGACGAAACCGTCTATGCGCGCGAGCTCGCCCCGCTGGCGGGCCACTATCCCGTGCTCAAGCTCGGTCCACCATGGTGGTTCCACGACAGCCCGGAGGGCATGCTGCGCTTCCGCGAGCAGGCGACCGAGACCGCGGGCTTCTACAACACGGTCGGATTCAACGACGACACGCGCGCGTTTCTGTCGATCCCGGCGCGGCACGACGTCGCGCGCCGCATCGATTGCCGCTTTTTGGCGCGGCTCGTTGCGGAGCACAGGATCGGAGAGGACGAGGCCCACGAGCTGGCGCCCGAGCTTGCCTATGGTCTCGCCAAGAGGGCCTACCACCTTTGATACACGCGCTTGGGCGTCACTGCGCGCTGCTGTTCGTGCTCGCATGGGCGCTCGACGTATTCGCGGCGCATCCGCTGCTCACCGAGGATACCGGCACGCAGGGCGCAGAAAAGTTCGAGCTCGAGCTCGGCAACGCCTGGACGCGCGACGGCGGCGATCGAGCCTACGAATTCGGCCCGCAACTTTCGTACGGGCTGCTGCCGAATCTCGACAGCATCCTGAGGCCGACCTGGATCGCGCTCCGCACCGCCGACGATGCCGCGGCGATCACGGCCCGCAGTGCAGGCGATACGGCGATCGACATCAAATGGCGGTTCTATGAGTCGGGTGCGGTCAGCGTGGCGACGCGAGCGGGGATCGGCGCGCCGACCGGCGACGCGGCCCGGGGGTTGGGTGCCGGCAAAGCGACCTATCACGTGCTCGCGGCCGTCAGCGTGCACACGGCGCCGCTGGCGCTCCACGCCAACCTCGGCTATACGCGCGTTCACGGCGACGCGCTCAACCGCCGCGATCTCTTTCACGCGTCGACTGCCGCGGTCGTGACGATCGACTCCAGCTGGCAACTATTGCTCTACGATATCGGCGTCGATACGAACCCCGAGCGCACGCAGGCGACGCCACCCGGAATCGTCAGGATCGGCGCGATCTACACGGTTCGCCGGGGTTGCGATGTTGACTTCGGTTATCAGGCACGGCTGAACGGTGCCGCTGCGGCGCGAGTGCTGCTCGCCGGGTTGACCGTGCGCTGGTAGAGCCGACGGCTGCGTGTCCGGGAAGATGGGTGTCGTCTATTCAGCGGCGGCTGGCGACGCCAGCATTCGACGCGACAAGCCGGCCGGGAACCTTTCCCGAGCCCGTCAATCCCACCGCGTAGCGATGATCTCGCTGTGATCCGCTGCCGAACGGGGCTACGCTAACCACGGCTGGCTCATCGCTCCGCAGGACGCGGAATTATTGCTTGTCGAGTAGGCCTTGGGGAGGCGCGCATGAACGGACAGAGAGATTGGGCGGCGTTGTTGGGCCGCATCTTGCTCGCGGGAACGTTCGTCATCTCCGGTTTCCTGAAGATCACCGGCTTTGAAGGCACGGTGGCTTACATCGCCGACAAAGCCTTGCCGCTGCCACAAGTCCTTGCGGTCATCGCGATTCTGATCGAATGCGGAGGCGGTCTTGCGATCATCGCCGGATGGAAGACACGGTGGGCGGCGGTTGCGTTCATCGTCTTTCTGATTGTGATCACGCCGATTTTTCACGGCTATTGGGCCTCGCCGCCCGATCAGATGATGGAGCAGCAGGCTCACTTCATGAAAAACGTGGCGATCCTCGGTGGTTCGTTGCTGCTGTTGGCATTTGGAGCGGGCCGCTACAGCGTCGATAAGGCATAGCCGGCGCGATTGCGCATGGGCTCTCGATCGCGCCGCATTCGCTCGTGAGCAATGCTCCAAAGGCCGCGGGCGGCCGGGCTCTGGAAAGCGGTCCCGTGTGAGCTCCTCGACGCGGACCGGCCCGCTAGCCGCAGTCGCATCGCCTCTGATCGGCTGAGTCTGCTAGCCCAAAAAGCCACGGGCCCCCTCGGCGCTCGGTTGATCGGCTCTGATTCCTCTCATCTATCGTGGCGATTAGGTTAATCAATTAGACTAATGAGTTACCACTGCGTAGAGTGGACGCATCGACATGTGCCGCCGAGCGGTTCTCGACGAGCCCTGCGGTCAACCATCGGGAGCAGAGCATGAAAGCAAATATTGCCATCGGCGAGAAACAGCGCGACAGCCTGGGCACAATTCTCAACACGTTGCTCGCGGATGAGTTCGTGCTGTACGTCAAGACGCGGCGTTTTCACTGGAACGTCGTAGGTTCCGACTTTGGCGAGCTGCACAAGTTTTTCGAGAGCCAATACGAGGCGCTCGACGAGATCGTCGACGAGGTAGCGGAGAGGGCGCGCGCGCTCGATGCCATCTCGGTCGGGTCGCTGCAGGAGTTTCTGAAGCTGACGCGCCTCAAGGAGCAGGCGGGCAAGAATCCCGAAGCCAGCGGAATGCTCGCCGCGCTGCTCGCCGATCACGAGGCCGTCATTCGCAGCCTGCGCAAGGATCTGGAAACCGCCGACAAGCTCGGCGACGCCGGGACGAACGATTTTCTGACCGGCCTGATGGAGCAGCATGAAAAAATGGCGTGGATGCTTCGCTCCTATCTACGTTAACGGTTCACACGCCGTTTTTCGGCGAAGGCTAACGTGAGCGGAGCGAACGTTAAGCGTCGGAGACGCGGCCGGAGCCAAAAGTTCGCGTTAACGTTTTGGAACTGTTTGCGCTGAGGGTTCCCACGCGCACTTTCGGCGAAGTGCCTCGAAGCGCGGACTCATTCGCGCGCCGCGGTGTCCAGCCAGATCGTGACCGGCCCATCGTTGCTGAGCGTGACCTCCATGTGGGCGCCAAAAACTCCGGTGGGCACACGCTTGCCCAGCTCGCGCTCTAGCGCTTTCACGAATGCCGCGAATCCGGGCGCGGCCACCTCCGGCGGCGCCGCAGCGCTATAGGATGGCCGTGCTCCCTTACGCGTCGAGGCATAGAGTGTGAACTGGCTCACTGCGAGCAATTCGCCGCCGACATCGCGGAGCGAGCGGTTCATCATCCCGTCATCGTCATCGAAGACGCGTAAGGAGACGATCTTTCGTGCGAGCCAGTCGCGATCGGCGTCGGCGTCAGACGGGCTGACACCGCACAGGACGAGCAAACCCGATCCGATCGCGGTGACGGTCAGGTCATCGACCGTGACACTCGCGCGCCGGACGCGTTGCACCACCGCGCGCATCAGCTTCCTTAGCGTACGACCTTGCGCTCGACGTGCGTCACCTTACCGCCGGCCAAGGTCAGCGTCGTGAGCGTATCGGGATCGCCCGCGGTTGGCATGTACGACCACCGGTGCCCTTGCTTGCCGCGGCCTTTTGCTTCCACGTCGGGGCGGCCGACCTTGAGTATGACTTCGGCTTCGCTCATGCCGGCCTGAATAAATTTACGCTCTGCGGGGTTGCCCCCCTTGACCTTCACCGTGCCCGTCCGCACCCGCGCCGGTTTGTCCGCGGGCGCAGGGACCGACTTCGCCGCCGGCACGGGCGTGCCGGGCACGACGCTCAGCGTGGCCGGCTCCGCGTCGAGATTGCGCAGCTCGCGTCCCGGAGGGCAGGGGGTGTCCTGATAGACGACACCGCCCTTCTCGTTCGCACACTTGTAGACGGCAGCATGCGCGGGCTGCGCGGCCCATAGCAGCAGGAGCAAGAAAAATGCGGGCATGACGGTTCCATTGCGACCCGATGCGGTTACCATAGCACCTTTTGCCAGGCCGACAATCGTCCTTTCGATGGATGCCCGCAGTAAGATCGCGGCGCGCGTACACGAAATCGCGCCGTTTCATGTGATGGAGGTGCAGACCGCCGCCCGAGCCCTGGAGGCCGCCGGCAGGAGCGTCATCCACATGGAAATCGGCGAGCCCGATTTTCCGACACCCGAACCCGTGCTGGCCGCCGCCCTGGCCGGCATCGCCGGCGGCGGCATCTACTACACCTCCGCGCTCGGCTTGCCCGAGTTGCGGCGCGCGATCGCGGAATACTACGGCGCGCGCTACGGCACCGCGATTGCGCCCGAACGGATCGTCGTTACCGCGGGTTCATCGGCCGCGCTGTTGCTGACGCTGGCGTTGCTCGTCAATCGCGACGATCAGATCCTGCTCGCCGATCCCGGCTATCCTTGCAACCGCCATTTCGTACGCACGCTGGAAGGCGAAGCGGTCGGCATCGCGGTCGGGCCCGAGTCGAATTACCAGCTCACCGCTGACCTGATCGCACGGCACTGGACGCCGCGTACGCGCGGCGCGCTGATCGCTTCGCCGTCGAACCCGACCGGAACGACGGTGCCGTGGGAGGAGATGGAAAACATTGCACTTGCCGTGGCGGCGAGAGGCGGAGCGCTGATCGTCGACGAGATCTACCTCGGTCTGTCCTACGCCGGCCAGCCGCGGACCGCGCTCGAATTATCCGACGAGATTTTTGTGATCAGCAGCTTTTCCAAATATTTCAATATGACCGGCTGGCGTCTGGGCTGGCTGGTCGCGCCCGAGCGACACGTGCGCGATATCGAGAAGCTCGCACAGAACCTGTACATTTCACCGGCGACGCCGTCGCAACGCGCGGCGCTGGCGTGCTTTACTGGAGAGACGCATGCGATCGTCGAGGGCCGACGCGACGAATTCCGCGCCCGGCGCGACTTTCTGGTTCCTGCGCTGCGCGAGCTCGGCTTCGGCGTCCCGGTCATGCCGACCGGCGGCTTCTTCGTTTACGCCGATTGCTCGCGTTTCGGCATGGACAGCGAGCGTTTCGCGCTCGAGGCACTCAATGCCACCGGCGTCGCTTTCACTCCGGGCATGGACTTCGGCCGGCACCGACCCGAGGCGCACGTGCGCTTCGCCTACACGATTGCCAAGCCGCTGCTCGAGGAAGGCGTGCGCCGACTCGCCCGCTGGCTGCCCAGCTTAAGCTCCCAATGAGACTGCTCGCTCTCGCTTGGGCCGGAGTCGCCGCATTGGCCGTCGCCGGTTGCTCGACTGCGGAGTACTACTGGCAGGGCATCTCCGGCCAGCTCGACCTGCTTGGACGCGCGCAGCCGATTGCCGAAGTGCTCGAAACAACGGGCGATCCGGGCGTCAAGCGCAAGCTCGAGCGCGTGCTCGCGATTCGCGAGTATGCGAGTCACGAGCTCGGATTGCCCGACAATGCGAGCTATCGCCGCTATACGGATTTGGGGCGGCGCTTCGTGCTCTGGAACGTTTTCGCCACGCCCGCGCTGTCGCTCGCCCCGCGTCAGTGGTGCTTCCCCATCGCCGGCTGCGTCAATTATCGCGGCTACTTTGCGGAGGCCGATGCACGGTCCGAAGCGGCACATCTGGTCGCCGATGGCGATGACGCGTACATCGGCGGCGTGCCGGCGTATTCGACGCTCGGGTATTTTGACGACCCCATGCCGTCGTCGTTTCTGCGTTATTCCGACACCGAGATCGCGCGGCTGATTTTTCACGAGCTGGCGCACCAGGTCGCGTATGCCAAGGACGATACGGTGTTCAACGAATCTTTCGCGGTTGCGGTCGAGGAGGAAGGTCTTCGGCGCTGGCTCGCGACGCAGCACGACCCGGATCTCGATCGGCAATTCGCCTCGAGCGGTCGTTATCGCGACGGCTTCCGCAGGCTCGTCGAGCGCACGCGGACCAGGCTCGTTGCGCTTTACGCGAGCGGCAGCAGCGACGCCGACAAGCTCGCCGCCAAACGAGCTGCCTTCGACGCCATGCGTTCGGAATACGCGTCGCTCAAACACGAGTGGGCTGGCTTCGGCGCGTACGACTACTGGTTCGCGCAGGGGCCGAACAACGCGAGCCTCGCTGCAGTCGGCCTCTATACCCAGAAAGTGCCGCAATTCCAGGCGCTGCTCGCCGCAGAAGGCGGCGACCTCGCGCGTCTTTACGCCCGCGTGAAAGTGCTGGCCGGACTGCCGAAGGCCGAGCGCGACACGGCACTCGCGGCCGCCGCGGCATCCTCACCGATCTCGCTCCACGCCCCGCGCTGAAGCCGCGGGCGGGCTGCGCAGCGGCGGGGCTCAGCTAGCGCATTGATCTGGCATCAAATTTCCGGCATAATTATTGATTCCCTTGCCCCACCCGCGCAGAGGGGGAGGCCGTCGGCCACGCTCGGTGAACGAGCCTACGCCCCATCAACGTCCACAAGGAGCGATCTGCATGCGTCATTACGAAATCGTCTTCATCGTGCACCCGGACCAGAGCGAGCAGGTGCCCGCTATGGTCGAACGGTATCGCACGATGGTCGGCGGCCAGGGTGGCCGTATCCACCGGCTCGAAGATTGGGGCCGGCGCCAGCTCGCGTACCCCATCGCCAAGGTGCATAAGGCGCACTATGTGTTGATGAACATCGAGTGCGGCAACGCCACACTCACCGAGCTCGAGCACGCGTTCAAGTTCAACGATGCCGTTCTGCGCCACCTGATCGTCGCAATGCGCGAGGCGGTCGTCGCGCCGTCGCCGATGATGAAGGAAGAAAAATCCAGGTCGCTCGCGCCGCAGGGAGCGCCGGCGAGCGCCCCGCTCGGCGGCAGCCCGGCGGTGGCGCTGGCCGGCGCGGCCGCCGCCGATTGAGCGCGGCGCTTTAAGCGGTGCCTGTCAACGCCATGACGCTCGATGCGCGGCTTGCCGCACGCGACGACTTGCGCTTCACTCCGGCCGGCGTAGCGGCGCTGGATTTTCAGCTGGCGCACGAGTCGATGCAGACCGAAGCCAACGGCGAGCGGCGCGTGGCCTGCGAGCTCGCCGCGGTTGCGCTGGGTCCGATCGCGAAAGACCTCTCGTCGGTGGCGGTCGGTGCACGGCTCCGCTGCCGCGGCTTCCTGGCTCGCCGCTACCGTACCGGCACCAGCGTCGCGTTGCACGTAAACGAATTCGAACTACTGGAAGGAAACTGAATGCCCCGCCCCATGGGAAGAAGCTCGAAATTTGCCAAAGGCAAAGGAAAAGGCAAGGACGGCAAGCGCCGCGAGCGCGGCAACAATCTGTTCAAGCGCAAGAAGTTCTGCCGCTTTACCGCTGAAGGCGTCAAGGAAATCGACTACAAGGATGTCGATGTCCTCAAAGACTTCATCCAGGAAAACGGCAAGATCATGCCCGCGCGGATCACCGGGACGAAGGCGCACTATCAGCGCCAGCTTTCGACCGCGATCAAGCGCGCCCGATTCCTGGCGTTGGTGCCTTACACCGATCTGCACTGATCGGGGACGCCGATATGCAAGTCATTCTGCTCGAAAAAGTTCTGAACGTCGGAGACCTCGGCGAAGTGGTGAAGGTCAAGCCCGGATTTGCGCGCAATTACCTGATCCCCCATGGCAAGGCCAAGCGTGCAACGCCGGATAACCTGAAGCTTCTGGAAGAAAAACGCACCGAGCTGGAGAAGGTCGCAGCCGATAAGCTCGCGGCGGCGCAGGAGCAGGCGGCCAAGCTGGAAGGCGCGGCGATCCAGATCACGCAGAAGGCCGGTGTCGACGGCAGGCTTTTTGGCTCGGTGACCAACGTCGACATCGTCGAAGCGCTCAAAGCGCAGGGCCACGCGGTCGAGAAGGCAATGATCCGGATGCCCACGGGACCGCTGAAGCATGTGGGAGAGTTCCCGCTGACGGTCGCCTTGCACACCGACGTCGTCGCTCAGATCACGGTTTCCGTGCTCGGCGACACGACCGGTAACCCTGCCTGACGCGAAAGCCTCCCGCGACCCCAAGGGGCCGGTGACGGCCCCCTTTCGTTGGTTCTTCTCCGAATTGCGTGACGATTGGCGTAGGGTTCAGCGGCGAAGGCTTGGCCGGCGCGCGGGGCCGCCAACGCTGGCCTGCGGGATGCCTGGCGCGGCTGCGGTCGCGAACCCAACGTCTCCCTTGCCGCGCCACCCGCGACGGCCGGCGCGGCCCACGCGCGCCAACCAAGCCTTCGCCGCTCCCCCGTGACGCGCAGTGCCACCTACGGCGCGCACCCGCGTGTCAGCGCGACGCGGCCGCGCGGCGTGAGCGCCGTCCGAACGACGTGTTGTCGCCTGCTCCGCTCCGCAATTCGGCGAAGAACCTTTTGTTGGCACCACGGCCGGGACTCGACCTTCGGTCTACCTGAAACGCGAGCGGCGACCTGATAAAATCGTGGAGCTGTTCGAAGGTCGCCGATGCCCAACGACACCCAGATCGAAGCGCTGAAAGTGCCGCCGCATTCGCTGGAGGCCGAGCAATCCGTGCTGGGCGGGTTGCTTCTGGAGAATCCCGCGGCGGACCGAATCGGCGACATACTTGGCGCCGATGATTTTTACAGCGACGCGCACCGCGTCGTGTTCAACGCGATCATGGGCCTGATCGCCGACAACAAGCCCGCCGACGTGGTCACCGTCGGCGAAACGCTGTCTTCGCTCAAGAAGCTCGATTACGTCGGCGGCATGGTCTACCTCGGCGCGCTGGTAGAGAACGTGCCGACCGCGGCCAACATCCGTCGTTACGCCGAGATCGTGCGCGAGCGGGCGATCCTGCGCCGCCTCGCCGCCGCCGGTGGAGAGATCGCCGATACCGCTTACAATCCTCTTGGACGCAGCGTGCGCGAAATCCTCGACCAGGCCGAGACGAAGGTGTTCGAGATCGCCGAGCACGGCGCGCGCGGTCAGCAGGGATTCCAGGAGCTGCGCCCGCTGCTCACGCAAGCGGTCGAGCGCATAGAGCTCCTGTTCCATCGCGACAACCCGTCCGACGTCACCGGTGTGCCGACGGGATTCGCCGATCTGGACCACCTGACCTCGGGCCTGCAGGAAGGCGACCTGATCGTGATCGCCGGACGCCCGAGCATGGGCAAGACCGCCTTAGCGCTCAACATCGCCGAGCATATCGCGCTCTCGTCCAAGCTGCCGGTCGGGATCTTCAGCATGGAGATGGGCTCGATGCAGCTCGCGATGCGCCTGATCGGATCCGTGGGCCGCCTTGATCAACACAAGGTTCGAACCGGTCAGCTCGTACCCGATGACTGGGAGCGGTTGTCCGAGGCGCTCGGCCGGCTGTCCGAGGCGGCCATTCACGTCGACGAGACGCCGGCGCTGAACGCGCTGGAGTTGCGCGCGCGGGCGCGCCGGCTCTCGCGCCAATACGGCGGCAAGATCGGCGCAATCGTCGTCGATTACCTGCAGCTCATGCAGGCGATCGCGGAGGGCGAAAATCGTGCGACCGAGATCTCCGAAATCTCGCGCTCGCTCAAGGCGCTGGCGAAAGAGCTCAAGGCGCCGGTGCTCGCGCTCTCGCAGCTCAACCGCAGCCTGGAGCAGCGGCCGAACAAGCGGCCCATCATGTCGGACTTACGTGAATGCGTGACGGGCGACACACCGGTGCTGCTCGTCGATGGACGACGGGTTCCGATCCGGGATCTGGT